>Ga0272444_10006216_pt1 | contig 10228 bp, 7 predicted proteins | sample SSMForm13_FD_201033 | JGI IMG/M metagenome (GOLD analysis project Ga0272444, IMG submission 201033) | Marine sediment archaeal communities from Little Sippewissett salt marsh, Falmouth, MA, United States - SSM-Form-13 | ecosystem: Environmental > Aquatic > Marine > Wetlands > Sediment ...
CAGCGTGGTCCGCAACGCGGAGCTGGGCCGGCGTTCCTTCCTGACCAATTTTGTGCGCGACTGCGTGCGGCTGCCCTCGGGGAAAATCCCCCAGAGCTTTGCCGTCATCGTCACGCCCCACTTTAACAAGCCGGGCATCGAGTACGAGAACTATAACTTGAGTGTGAGCGCCATCTATCGCGGCGTCCGGCTCAAACAAATCCTGCCCGATGCCGACGTCACCGTTTTCCTGCATGACTATCGGGGAACTGGCAAGGGCCATCACCGGTGGTATCAAAAGGCGCTCGACCTCGACGTGCAAGTGGAGCGGACCGAGACACTACAGGTCCTTCCCGAGGGAGACCAGGAAAAGGTGACGATCGACTATACCACCATCAGCGGCGAGGCCCAGCAATGCTCCGTCGAGCTGGCCATCCTGGTCACCGGGCAGAGCCCGCCGTCCCAGATGGCCGAGCTGTCCCAGTTGACCGGTGTGCAGGCGGACGAGAACGGTTTCTGCCGCATCCGGCCCTTCTCGTGCTGCGAGACCGACGTGGACGGCATCTTTGCCGTCGGCGAGCTCACCGGGCCCAAGGGCAACCCTGAGACGGTATGGGATGGTTGTGCCGTCGTGCCAGAGATCAAAAGGTACCTGGGAGAGAAAAATCTCAGCCCAGCTCCTGGTCCAAAGCTGCGAGATGTGACCACTGAACCGACCCGCGTCGGGGTCTTTATCTGCAGCTGCTTCGGCGAGTTCGAGGAGCGCATGGACCTGGAGGCCCTGGTGGAGCAGGCCCAGGCCTTGCCCGGCGTGGATCACGCCGAGATCATAGAGGGCTGCTGCACAGGCCCGACGATCAAGGCCACCTCCGAACGAATCAAAGCCTCTGGTGTCAATCGCGTTATCCTGGCCACCTGCACACCACTGCAGAAAAAGGGCAAATATCACAAGGCGGTGATGATGGCCGGCCTGAGCCCGCTGCTGTGCGAGTACCTGCGTTTCCGCGAGGACATCATCCAAGTGCACACCGACCGGGACAAGATGCTGGAGAAATCGCTGACTCTGATCCGCGGTGCAGCGGAAAAGGTCCGACGCGGCCGGCACGAAGGCGCCCAAAGCGATGCCTTCACCTCACAGGCGATGGTCATCGGCGGTGGGCTGGCGGGTTTGACGGCGGCAGCCGACATCGCCGCCTATGGGTTCCCAGTCGTCCTAATGGAACGCGCGGAGAAACTGGGCGGCCAGACACAGTACTTTACCCCGGAGCAGCAGGCCTACGTCGCGAACTTGGTCGCTACCGTGGAAAGTGCTGACAATATCACCTGCTACAAGCAAGCGCAGTTGTCCCACGCCGAGGGCTATGCCGGCAACTACCACTTTATCGTGGAGACGACCGACGGGCCGGTCCCGGTGGACGCCGGGGTGATCGTCGTGGCAACGGGTGCCCAAGAGTCGCGCCCGACGGGCTTTCTCTACGGAGAGGACTCCCGGGTGATGACCCAGGCAGAGCTCCAGGCCAAGATGAACAACGGCGGGGTCACCGGCCAGGTGGCGATGATTCAATGCGTGGGCTCCAGAAATGAAGAGGTCCCCTATTGCTCCCGGCTCTGCTGCAATCAGGCACTCCAAAACGCGATCCGGCTGCGGGAGCAGGGTGCTGAGGTGACCGTCTTCTACCGCGACATCGCGGCTTACGGCAAGGTCGACTACTACGGCCAGGCCAAAGAGGCCGGCGTGCAGTTCGTCCACTTCCCCGACGACAAATATCCTGAGGTACACGGCAATGGCAATGGGCTGGAGGTCGTTGGCGGATCGGCGGAGAAAGCGCAGCGCATCTCGGCGGACTGGGTCGTGCTGAGCACCGGTGTAGTGCCGGATGCGGAGAACAACCAGGCTCTGTCCCAATTGATCGGCTATCCGCTGGACTATGAAGGCTTTTTCTCCAGCGACATCAGCAACTATCCCTACGAAGAAGCCATCAAAAAGCTGACCAAGCCGTTCGAGCTGACCGGCAATGGCGTGTTTCCAGTCGGTCTGGCTCACTCTCCCCGTTCCTTCGATGAAACGATCCTGACGGCGCGGGATGCGGCCGGCCGTGTATTGGTGATCATTGGCAAAAAGCGGATGCCCCCGCCCAACGGCATATTCATCGCCAAAGTGAACGAAGGCCTGTGCATGGGCTGTGGCATCTGTATCGACATCTGCCCTTACGGCGCGCGGTACATCGATGAATCCCTGCGCGTGGCCAAGATCCGGCCCTTCCTGTGTGATGCGTGCGGCTCGTGCGTGGCGATCTGCCCCAATAATGCGTCCTATATGTTGGACTTTATGGGGGACCAGACTATCGCGGCGCTCGATGCGCTACTGGTAGGAGGTACAATATGAGCGACGGCAACGGCTTTGAACCCAAGATCATCTACTTCCTGTGCTCCTGGTGTGGTTCCGGCGGTGCCGAAACCGCCGCGGCCCATCATCTGCAATACCCCGAGAATGTGATTCCCTCCCGGGTCAACTGCACCGGGGCGCTGCCGGCCGTGCACATCGTGCGGCCCCTGATCGAAGGGGCGGACGGCGTGGCCATCAGCGGCTGCCACCCAGGCGACTGTCACTATAACGACGGCAACTTTCGTGCCCGCCGCCGCGTGGCCCTGGTCAAAAATATCCTGAACACGCTGGGCCTGGAATCGGATCGCGTTTGGTTCCGTTACGTGGCCCATGGCGAAGGACAGCGCTTTGTGGATACCGCTGCCGAATTCAACGATCACATCAAAAAGCTGGGTCCCAACCCACTAAAGACAAGGAGTGACACATGAGCGACAAAGGCGCAAGCCTGCCTGCAGCGCAGGGCCTTGAGACCGCGCTTGTTGGCTGGCTGAAGGAGACACTGCAAAAAGAGATTGTGGATGCACTTCTTGTACCCGTAAAAGTGCCGGCAGACGACTCGTTCGCCTATCTGCTGGTACAAAACCCAGCGGTTCTTGACCGGGCATCACCACTACCTCCGGTAATGCCCATCCAGGGCGGCAAGGTCATCAGTCGCCTGACGATGGGTGGCAACGGCAACCTGCGCATCGCCGCGGTCGTGCGGCCCTGCGAGGCCCGGGCGGCCATCGAGTTGACCAAGCTCAAGCAGGCCTATCTGGACAACCTGCTGCTGATCACCATCGACTGTCCGGGCGTGCTGCCGCTGTCGGACTATCTCGCGGACCCCGCGGCCGGCGCGACCCGCTTTGCGGAAGCGGCGGCACAGGGGGATCGGGACCCGATGCGGCCAGTCTGCCAGATCTGCGACCACTTTAGCCTCCGCCAGGCGCCGGCTGCCGACTTGCACGTCGGCACGTTGGGCTGCCCAGAGGGCACGGTCGTCTTTGTTCCCGGCAGCCCCAAGGGCGAAAAGGTCCTGGAGGAGATGGGCATGGCCCTGGATGCGGCCCTGGATGATTGGGCCGGGCAGGTCGACGAGCTCGCTCAGGCTCAAACAGAGCGTCGCCAGCAGGCCCACGCGGAACTTGGTCAGACAATTGCCGGGGCAGACAAACTGCTGGGGGTGTTCAGCACCTGCATCAACTGCCACAACTGCCAGCGGGCTTGCCCCATCTGCTATTGCCGCCAATGCTACTTTGAATCGGCGGCACTCAAACTCCCGCCCGAGAACTATATGGCGCGGGCGGAGCTGAAAGGGGCACTGCGCTTCTCCCCGGACACACTACTGTTCCACATCGGGCGGGCCACCCACATGGTCCTCTCTTGCGTTTCGTGTGGCGCGTGTGAAGACGCCTGCCCCATGGACATCCCGGTCGCCCAGATGTTTAGCTTGCTGGCCGACCGCTCCCAACAAGAAATGAATTACGTTGCCGGCGAAAGCCTGGCTGATGTGCTGCCCCTGGTGGACTATCAGATGGACGAACTCCATCATATGGAGCAGCCCTACGTAGAAATTTACAAGCAGGAGGTGCAGGATGCCTGAGGCTCGCAAGATCGACAAAGGAGCCGAGCAAACCATACGGGAAATGCTTCAGGCGCTCCTGGCAAGCGGCCAGGTAAGCGCGGTGCTCTCCCTGGGACGAACGGGGGGAGACCAAGGGGGCGTGGCCTACTCGCTGTTCACAGATCCGGAAGCCTTCGGGCCCGAGGGCGCCGCGCAGCCCTTTTTCCCCCTGATGCCGGCCAATGCCGGTGGTTTGCTCTCCCGGCTGACCTTTAAGGGAGCGCTCACCAAGCCCATCGCGGCGGTCATCAGACCCTGCGAGCTGCGAGCGTTCGTCGAACTGGTCAAGCTCAACGAGGCCCGGATGGATAACGTGCTGCTCATCAGCTCGACGTGCAGCGGGGTCTATACCTTCAACGTTGCCAACAACGGGGGAGTGAAGCCGCGGCTGCCGCAGTATTGGAAACAGGTCGAGCAGGGTGAGCTGGATGCGGACGTCCGAGAATCCTGCCGTTCCTGCATCCACTTTGTACCCCGCGTAGCCGATATCACGGTCGCCCTATTGGGCGAGGGCAACCTCGACACCCAGTGCACACTCTACCTGCATACGGAGAAAGCAGCCGCGCTGGTAGACGGGCTGGAGGGCTTTCAGGGGACGCCGGCGTCGGGTGAACTGGAAACGGAAGCGATCCAACGTTCCCTGGGCCAGCGCCAGGCCTTCCGTGACGAGGTCTTTGGCCAAATCGAGGTGGGGCTCCAAGGCCTGGTGCACACCTTTGGCCGCTGCATCAGCTGCCGCGCCTGCAAGACGGTGTGCCCCATCTGCTACTGCCAGCTGTGTTATTTCGATTCACCCAAATGCGAGCGCCTCCCCCGCTTTTACGAGGACGAGTTGCTCAAAAAGGGTGGGTTACGCGTTCCTGCCGACACGATCTATTTCCAAATCGGCAGGATGGCCCACATGAGCGCCTCCTGCGTAGGCTGCGGGATGTGCATGGACGTCTGCCCGGCCGATATCCCGGTCTCGACCATCTTTTCCAAGGTCGGCACCGCTGTCCAGGCTGTATTTGATTACGTGCCGGGCAGGGATCTGGAAGAACCCGTGCCGGTCCAGACATTTGAGCAGGAAGAGCTTGCCCAGGTGGCAACATAGGAGGAAACATGGCAGAGGAAACGTTCAAACCCACCATCATCGGGTTTCTTTGCAACTGGTGCACCTATGCTGCTGCCGACTCGGCCGGGGTGTCAAGGATGAAGATGCCCTCTTCGGTCAACATCGTCCGGCTGATGTGTACCGGTCGGGTGGACCCCCTCTTTGTGCTCACCGCACTTCTGCGGGGCGCGGATGGGGTGCTAATCAGTGGCTGCTGGCCTGGCCAATGCCACTATCAAAAAGGCAACCTGCATGCACGACGGCGGGCGGCAGTACTCCAGAGCATCTTTGAGACCCTGGAGCCCGACATGGGCAATCGCTTTCGGCTGACCTGGGTCGCCGCCTCGGAGGCGCCCCGGTTTGTGCAAGTGGTCAAAGAGTTTGACAAGCATATCACACAAGCCGGTCCTAGTCCCATCGCGGAGGAGATGTTCCTCTAAGCTATAGTGCTTCAGGTAAGGTTTTGGACAAAGCGGCCGCGGAATGTCAAGTTCGGTTTGTCTGCTCAAAACATTACCCGAATGTCTATACAATTGGGGGCTCCGGAACACTGCTGTGGATGAACCCACCCATAGAGGGGTGAGGCTTGCTCCCAACCCAGGGCGATCGTTCGCCCTGTAGGGCGGGGGTAAGCCCCACCCCTCCGAAACACGATCGAGGGCGTAGTCCCGGCTGGAGAAAACCGATGCCCATCTATGAATATCATTGTGAGCATTGCGGAGAACGGGTGGAGGTGCTGGTACGTTCCAGCACGACCGTGCCCCAGTGCCCACACTGTGGGGTAGTGCTGCACGAACGCCTCTTCTCGGCCCCCCATGTGCTCAAAGAGCCATCCGGCCCCTCGGGCGGGGTGACCTGCTGTGGGCGTGCGGACCGCTGCGATGCCCCACCCTGCTCCACCGGCGGATCCTGCCGGCATGGATGAGGAGGGTCCATATTGAACCGTTCGCTTTTTTTGATTGCCTTACTGGGAAGCCTGCTGGTCCTTTTTGGCCAGACCCTACCGGCCCAAGCCCAGGTCCCGGTCGTGCGCGCCGTGATCTTTTATTCCCCTTCGTGTCCGCACTGCCACCAGGTCATCAACGAGGACCTGCCACCGTTGATGGAGCAGTACGGTGAGCAACTGCTGATCGTCGGCGTTAACACCGCCGACCCCGGGGGACAGGCGCTTTTTGCAGCGACCATCGAGCACTTTGCTATCCCCGAAGGGCAGCGCGGTGTCCCCATGTTGGTCGTCGGGGATCAGGTCTTGATCGGCGACCTGGAGATCCCCCAGCGATTCCCGCAGTTGATCGAGCAGTACCTGGCAGAGGGCGGCGTGGACTGGCCGGCCATCCCCGGCCTGGCCGAAGCGTTGGCTGGGGCCCAACCGGAACCGACCTCCGCGCCGGCCCAAGCGACACCCGTGGCTGGGGCGACGGCGGCCCCCATCCCAACCAGTACTGCCGGCCCGGTGCCCATTTCGGCAACCCCGGGGCCGGCCGGCCCGGGAATGCTGGAGGAGACCGTCGCCGACAGGCTGGCCCGTGACCCGCTGGGCAACGGCCTTTCCATCGCCGTGCTGCTGGGGATGTTGGTCGCCGTGATCGGTGTCGCGGTGATCATGCTGCGGCCAGCTGCACCCCGGCCGCTCCCCACGTGGAAGGATTGTCTCGTTCCCCTGCTGACCGTCATCGGCCTGGGGGTCGCCGGCTACCTGGCCTACGTGGAGACGACCCAGGTGACGGCTATATGCGGCCCCGTTGGCGACTGCAACACCGTCCAGCAGAGCGAATATGCCCTCTTGTTTGGGTTCCTCCCAGTGGCCGTGCTGGGCTTGGTGGGCTACGTGGCCATCGGGGTGGCCTGGGTCGTCGGGTGTTATGCCCGTGGCCTCTGGACCCAACTCGCCCGGCTGGCCCTCTTTGCCATGGCCCTCTTTGGCACCCTCTTTTCGATCTACCTGACCTTTTTGGAGCCCTTTGTCATTGGCGCGACCTGCGCCTGGTGCCTGACCTCGGCCGTACTGATGGCCATTTTGCTGCTTTTGGCAACCAGGCCGGCACGGGAGATCCTTTCCCAGTGGCAAGAGGTTGGCTGGCGGAACGTGTTCCAGGGTCAGGCCGGCCTGGTGTTTTCCCGCAAGCGGACAAAGGAGTGAAAATGAGCACCAAAATCGGCATCATCATCTGCGACCGCTATCGCCGCTGTGCTGGCGGCAAGTGTCTTCGGGCGTTAAAAAACCGGGAGGGCGCCTTTCGCCGCTACGCCGATACCGAGGTCGAGCTGGTCGGCTACACAACCTGCGACGGCTGCCCGGGAGGCAACATCGAGTACGCCGGCGACGAAATGGTCAAAAACGGGGCCCAGGTCATCCATCTGGCCACTGGGCTGATCGTCGGCTATCCGCCCTGCCCATACATCGAGACCTTTAAGACCTTTCTCGAGCAACGCTACCCCGTCGAGGTCGTAGTCGGGACCCACCCCATCCCCCGCAAGTACCTGGCCATGCATACGCAATTGGGGACCTGGGAGGACCCGACATGGCAGCCACTACTGGCTCCGACGATGGCCGACGAGGCGACGCGGGCGGCATACGACTAGTGTTGCGGTCAATCGCTTTTGGATGGCTCCCAGGATCTTTTTGGTCTGTGGACCGGTCCCCAGCACCTTTCTGGCGGCGGGCAGAACGACCAAGCCCAGCACAATGAGCCCACCAATCCAGACAGCCGTAAAGAGGTCGTGCAGAAAGATGACCAGGGCGAATACGATTTGCTTTGGTATGTTTGTACCCCTTTCTAGATTTCTTCAGTCGTGGTAATGGCCCGCTCCAGCAGGTTCAGTAGCATCTCTCGTTCTTGTTGCCGGAGCCCAGCCAGTAGTTGCCTCATCTTGTCCAAGCGAAAGGTGTGGGCCCGCTGCTGCAGCGCCGCAAGGGGCTTCCATCTCGTAGCTGGATGCTTCCAGCATCCGGCAGCCTGGGCCAGGTAATCGGCGTGTTTTCTTAATCTTTGCAAGGCGACAGTCCCCAGCGGGAGGTCTTCAATGGGTCAGACTGGAAAGGGGCGGGCCAGCGGTGATCGCCAGATGGGGCCGGCCGGAAAGAGCCGGGCCGGCAGTGGTCGCAAGAGGCCGTCCGGCCCCGTGGGGCCCATCCTGCGCCGGCTGCTGCGCCATATGCGGCCGCACGCCCTCATCCTCAGCGGCGTCACCCTGGCTGCCCTGGCGACCACGGCCGTCGAGCTTGCCCCGCCGTGGATCATCCGCCTGACGGTCGACCAATTGATCCTGACGGAACAGACGGCCAAGGTCTGGTGGGCCGCCGGCGGGCTGCTGGCCCTCTCGCTGGTACAGGGGGGTATTGACTTCCTCCGCCTCTATCTGACCGCCTACACCGGCCAGCGCATCGTCTTTGACATCCGCAACGCCATCTTTCAACACCTCAGCCAGCTTTCTTTTTCCTTCTACGACCGGGCGCGCACCGGCGATCTGATGTCGCGCGTCACAGCCGACGTCGATGTACTGAACAATTTTTTTGGGCGCGCCGCGGTCATTGTGTTGACCAACCTGCTGACCCTGGTTGGCATCCTGGTTGTACTCCTCACCTGGGACTGGCGCCTGGGGCTGGTGTACCTCGGCCTGCTGCCCCTGATCGCCCTCGGCATGTGGGCCTACGCCCGGCGGGTGCGGCCAGCCTGGGGGCGCGTCCGACGTCGCTTGGCTGCCTTGACCGGCGCGCTTCAGGAAAGCATGGCCGGCATCCTGGTGGTCAAGCTTCTGGGCCGTGAACGGTTCGAGCAAAAGCGGATCGACCGGGAGAGCGGGGCGTTCCTCCAGGCCAACCTTCGGACGGCCCGTATCGCCGCACTGTGGTTGCCCTACGCCAGCGTCGTGATGGGCATCGGCACAGGACTCGTGCTCTGGTTCGGGGGACGCAACGTCCTCTTGGGCGTTATCTCCCTGGGCACATTGCTCGGATTCGCCACCTATATCCAGATGCTCCTGCGCCCCATCCGCCAAACGGGGATGATGCTCAACGTCGTGATGCAGTCGCTGGCGGCGGCCGAGCGCATCTTTGAGGTGCTTGATACCCAACCGGACGTGCAGGACGCGCCCGACGCCTATGCCCTGCCGTCCATCGCGGGGCACGTCCGCTTCGAGGACGTGAGCTTTTCCTACGATGGCGGCCCTGAGGGCGCGGAGACGCTGCGGGATATCGATCTGCAGGCAGCGCCGGGCGAGATGGTTGCCCTGGTGGGGCCGTCCGGCGCGGGCAAGACCACGCTGGTCCATCTCCTACCTCGTTTCTACGACGCCCAGAAGGGGCGAATCACGCTTGATGGTCACGACGTTTCCCAAGTGACGGTCCAGAGCCTGCGCGACGCGATCGGCATTGCTTTGCAGAACGTCTTTCTTTTTGACGCCTCCATCGGGGAAAACATCGCCTACGGCAACCCCCACGCCACACAGCGCGAGATCGAGTGGGCGGCGCAGGTCGTGCAGATGGACGACTTTATCCAGTCCCTCCCCCTGCGCTACGGCACACCGGTCGGCGAACGGGGCGTGCGTCTCTCCGGCGGACAGAAACAACGGATCGCCCTGGCCCGCGTCCTACTGACCGACCCGCAGATCCTCATTCTAGATGAGCCGACCTCCAGTGTGGACGCCGAGACTGAGCGGCGCATGCAGCAAGCGCTGCAAGAGGTGCGTGCCGGCCGGACGACCTTTGTCATCGCCCACCGCTTGTGGACCGTGCAGCAGGCCGATCAGATCCTGGTGCTCCGCGACGGGCGGATCATCGAAAGGGGCCACACTACAGCTGAGCGCTCGGCGCACGAAGCGCTTGTCGCGGCGGGGGAATTTTATGCCCAAGTGTATGCCCTCCAGCTCCAGGCGGAAACACTAGCGGTGGAAGAGCCGGCAGGGGGAGAAGGAGGTCCGCTATGAGTATCCGGGGTGGATTCATGAGCCGCCTGCAGGGCAGGGAGGCTGAATTTCGTCTCTCGAATCTGGACCAGCAGGCGCTGGGCATTTTGTGGCGGTATCTGCGGGCGCACACTGGCCGGCTGATGCTGGCGCTGGCAGCCGCGTTGACCGTCACGGCGACCACTTTGAGCATGCCCTATCTGACCAAGGTGGCGGTGGACACCTATATCGCCCAGGGAGACTTGCCTGGGCGATATAGGTG
>Ga0272444_10006217_pt1 | contig 10224 bp, 4 predicted proteins | sample SSMForm13_FD_201033 | JGI IMG/M metagenome (GOLD analysis project Ga0272444, IMG submission 201033) | Marine sediment archaeal communities from Little Sippewissett salt marsh, Falmouth, MA, United States - SSM-Form-13 | ecosystem: Environmental > Aquatic > Marine > Wetlands > Sediment ...
TCATGATTACAAAATTTGCACGCCTTGAATTTGAACTTTTTACGAAACCGTCTCAATCCGACTTTTTACGAGTTCATTAATCTTAAATGTGTTAGGTTTCTTTTACCTTTATCAAGTCTTGGTAAACCGACCCTTCACGGCCGTCAATACTGATATGGTCCCCGGATTTAAGAACCACTTTGTTAAATTGACAGCGTTTTTCCTTTTCCTTGCAAATAAGATTGCCACATCCCACGATACACGTTTTGCCAAGCCGGTAGGCCACAACAGCAGCATGGGAGGTTACTCCGCCCCGGGCCGTTAGAAGCCCGTCCGCCGCATATATTTCCCTGATGTCATCAGGAACGGTATCATTCCTCACAAGAACTAAATATGTGTCAGGTTCTATGGTTCTCCATTCATCGATTTCTTTGAGGCTGAAAACTATCCGTCCTCTCATTGCTCCCCCGCTGACCCCAATACCATGCCCTAATAATTTATCCTCCGTAATATCTCCAAGATCAAAGGTTAAAACTTTCTTTCTTTCTCGAATGGCCATATCCCGGCACTGCAGCAGGTACAAATCTTCAATACCGGGACCCTCAAAAGTAAACTCCATTTCCTGAGGGCTCCATCCCTCCATGTGAATCAATTTATTTGCCCATTCTTTTAACCCGTTATAAATTTCAGGGAAATGGGTTTCAAGGGTTATATCGGTTTCTCTCATTTCGATATCCTGTTGTGTAATGGATATGGGCAGAGTATTCACAAGACCGGAAGCCACATCCTCGCCCTGATTTCCGATAGAAAAATCACCCCATAATCTCAAGCTGTCCTCCGACCACCTGGGATTATGAGTAAAAATGACCCCGGCTCCCGATTGTCTGGAAATGTTTCCATAAACCATTTCTTGAACCGTAGCGGCCGTGCCCCAGTCATCGGATATCCCTATGATCTTACGGTAGGCTCTTGCTTTGGAAGACTCCCAGGAACCGAAAACCTTTTTAATGGTTAAGTAAAGCTGTTCAAAAGGATCATCAATAACATCAATCCCTGAATTTTTTATCATACTCTTATAGGTCATTGCCACTTTCCGCATCTGCATACCGGCAAATTCTCTTTTAAACCCGATACCCGCCCTTCGTTTCATTTCGCTGATAATTGCATCAAAATCATCCCGTTCCAGGCCAAAAGCCATGCCGTAACATTGCAGAAACCGTCGATAGCTATCCCAGGCAAACCAGGCATTACCGGTACGCTCTGCAATGCCGGCTGCGATTTCTTCATTCATCCCCACATTAAGAAACGTATCCATCATTCCGGGTTGTGAAATGGACGATCCGCTTCTAATGGAAAAAAGAAGGGGATTTTTTGAGTTGCCAAAGTTTTTGCCGGTCACCTTTTCAAGATCAGCGATATGCTTCTGCAATTGTTCCCTGAAATTCTGCTCTGCCGGCGGATAACTGTCAAGGATCTCTCTACATCGAAATGCTTCAGTTGTTATAATGAAACCCGGGGGTACCGGCAGGCCTAAATTTTTCAGCCGGATCAGGTTCAACCCTTTGTTGCCCAGATAAATAATGCCGGAAACCCGCTTAGAAATGTTGTTAATAGACGTCATCGCCCATTCAGGATCATAAAGGAGAAGTTGATGGAGTTGATTCTTCGGCAGTTTATTGGATTGCTGAAAAAGGGTGTTTAAGATTCGGCTTAAAAAGAGATCCAGCTGCTGAAGACCCAATGAGAAGGCAATCCGCTCCCGGAAAAAAATCTCCGAGATCCTGTGTTTCAGCTTTTCGTGGTCAATCGTACCGCTCTGTGGGAGGTATTTCGGCAGAATTTGGTCAAAAGATATCTGAGATAAAATCCGTCCAAGATTTTCTCCATGTATATTATTAAAATAGTCATTGATGATATTTCTTACCGCCTGGGCGAATCCCTTAAAAATATCAAGGTACTGGGTAAAAGTAAAACCTCTGGCTTCCAGTGAATGGGCCAACATGTCAAGCTGACGTTCAATTTCAACCGATGGGATTCCATCGAGCTGTAATGCTTTGAAAAACAAGTTTAATCGGTCGTAAATCTGAAAAAAGGTGGCCTTTGTTATCAGACTGAGATCAATATTTTCGACCAATTCTTCAAAAAGAACATTGACCAGAGATTCTATTCGAAATGTAAGTCCCAGGGCGTCAAATTTCATTTCTCTGTAACTTCCGTACATGGACGGAATATCTATGGTAATATGTCTTTTTTTATAAATGTCTTCCTTGATTTCAAATGTCCGATCCGAAAGAATCATATTTTTTAATTCTTCCAGACAATCAAGCAGTCCATAAATCTTTTTATTTAAATCAGACTCTTTGAGGGCATCATTCAGTCTGTTCAAATCGGGAAAGGCTTCTGACTTAAGCTGGGCAAGATAATTATCCATTTCGATAAAATCGAGGTTATATTTCTGGTTCAAAAGCTTGTAAAAGGTTATGGCAAGTTCCACCCTCCTAGAATCTCGCTCTGATACGCCGGATACCCCTTGGACAAGACCTTCTATTTCATCTTCTTTAAGTGTGATAAGTCCATCGGGTATAGGAACTCCGTTTTCCTTCAAATGTAATATTACCCGGTGAATCCCATCGATATATGGTCCATGGGTAAGAATTTCTTCGTAAGTATTTGGTGGAACAAAGGGCCTTAACGGACTTTTTTCTTTTGTTTCCCAAAATTTAAGGGTTGCTTCCATAAGATCGATGATACGGTTACTGCTTTCCACATGGCTCTGCTTGCGCAGAAAATGTATAAGCGGATCTTTTCGACTGCATATTTCATCAATTTCTGTAGATATATCCCTGAGCTTTCCTTCGGCGCCGATATTGTTAAAGTATACGGGAAAAAGTCTGCAAAGCTGCTTGGCCAGGTTATAAACCGGTCCGATGCCGCTGTTTAATAACCGGGTAATATCCCTGGGAAAAAGATCTATATCCTTAATAAATACCCCGCAGGCAGAAAGATGGATGATAAGATATGAAAGAAGCCGGGTTGACCACATGGGATTCAGCTCAATCAGCTCAAGCCATGTCCTTATATTGAGAATATGAGCGGTATTAAACTCTATTTGCCAATCGTTTCCCACACCTTTGATCATGGGTGACTGAAAGCCTAAATCGATTACGTAATCGATAAAAAATTTTACAAGATCGCTGTCATCCGTTTTATAAACCCCTTTCCCCATATTTAAAATACAGTTCAATGCAGTTGCCGGGTATCTACCGGCTCTGGTCTTTAATATGGAAAAGGTTTTATGAATCAGGCTTCCGATATTCAGATTGCTCTCATGGGCAATGAGCCAGCTCAATGTTCTGTTGATTCCCCGTAACGCCTCCTCATGGATCATGGACAGTCCGGAAATATTCATTATATGGAAAAGAAAAATAAGCTTCCACCGATTGCCCCGAACGGTTTTAGCGCTTTCATTCAGAAGGCTTTGAGGAATTTTCCGGTACGCTTCTACAAAGTGATCGTAAGCGGGAAGTATTAATAGTCTTTTCAGAACCTCTTGGGATTCAATGTTTTTGGACTGGGCGATTTCTTCAAGATCACTTTTATACCGGTTGATCTGTTTGTGGGATATAATGTTAAAAATTTTCTTTAAATTTTCCCGGTTATCAATTTTATCAGCCTCTTGTTCAAACCAGGTCCAGGGGTCTTTTTCAGTGAGCCAGTATCCACAGATACGATCATAGTATTTTATGAGAAGCAGGTTGACGGCCTTACAATTTTCTTCAATTTCAGATGAATAATTTAAAAGCGCATCCGCCAGTTTCCTTATCTGATAGAAACTTTTAACAAACAAAAAGAAATCATCCCCATCATAAGCTCTAATCCGATGAAATGCGTCATCCATCAGCGGCTTGAATTTTTTAAAATCGGAGCCGGATTCCTTTATGATTTTTTGAATAAAAAGTAGAAAGTTGTCCACGGCATCGGCCTTGACTTCGATATCGCTTTTTGATTCAATTGCGCATATAAAAATATCCAATAAAAGTTTTGTGGCTTCAGGTCCCTTTGGGTGGCTTTTTAAAAGATGAAAATAATCGAGAGAATAACTCCTTGCTTCATGAACAATAAACTGCCAGTTTTTATACGGATGCGAGAGTTCTTTCAGCAGGGTATTCAATCCTTCCAATATACCGTAATATTTAGACATCACCTCTTGTAGAATGGAATATTTTTCATCAATGGTGACATCCACATGGTAGTCTGCGATATTAACTTCAAGTGCTTTTGATTGTATCATCAACTTCCCCTAATAATTGAAGAAATTTGACGGTTTCGTAAAAAGTCCAACTTCTGCGTTGTGCTGCATTTCGCAATCATTCAACGTACGAAAAGTACGCTCCCTACGGGACCGGCGAATAGCCGATGATTACAAAATTTGCACGCCTTGAATTTGACCTTTTTACGAAACCGTCTAAATCGGACTTTTTACGAGTTCATCAAAATTGAAGAACCTCAAAATTCACCTTAAATAATCGTCAATCTCCAATTTTTGAGGCTACCAGATTCAGGTTTTTTTTTCAAGAAAAGAACTTAGCGGTTTCAGGGTAAACTCAATTGATTTCGGTGCAGCGTAGCGACGGCGTGTTTCTCTTGGAAACCGACTGAAACTTGTGCTTAAGCACCAATTGGAATATTGGAATAATGGAGTAATGGAACAATGGGTTTGAAGGAATTTTTTACAATTTAAATAGGTTATTTCCAATCTTCGTAACTTCTCAATAAATTATGGATTCGGGTCAATATGATTATTTAATTCACCAGAACTTATTGAGAAGTTACCAATCGTCAATAAAATAAAGCCCCTCCGAAAAGGAGAGGCTTTTTTGCAAGTTATTTGTAAAATTAAAAATTATTAGAGTTCAAGCCATGAATCCGAGTAAAGGGATTTTCCGAGGATCACATTGGTTGTCTTGACGTAATCCTGCATCTCTTTTGAAAGACTTGCCATATCCGGTCCATCGCCGTCCATTACGCCGTAAATCAAATCAACAATATCCTGACGCTCGCCTTTTGCTATGGATATCAACTGGTCATCCAGGGGATCGGCAATCACTGACTCCATGCCGTATTTCTGGAGCATGACCATGTATGTCTGATTCAGAATCGGCCGCAGATGGTCGGGCGGGCCGTTGGATATATTTGACAGCCCGCAGGTGCTCCGGGCACCCGGCGCAATATCCTGGATCATCCCCTGAAATTCCATCAGGCTGATGGCCTGGGGCTGCTGAATATTAACCGGGGTTACGATACCGTCCACCCAGATCTTTTCATTTGCAATGCCCGCTTCATTGGCAAAATATAAAAGTTCAACTGCCAGAGCCGCACGCTCATTTTCATCACGGGGCAGACCTTCAGGGCCCCACATCAGAGCGACAAAATCGGCATTGTGCTCTGCAGCCAAAGGAACCATTTTTTCATACCGCTCAGGTCTGCACATAATGGAATTGATAATGGGAGTCAGCTTGCACACTTTTAGCGCGGCTTCGATGGCAGCAATATTGGATGTGTCCAATACCAGCGGTATATCGTCGACCACTTCCTGAACCACCTCAACCACCCAGGGCATCAACTCGTGGCCATCTTTTTTGGCCGGACCAAGATTGATATCGATAAAATCCATCCCTTTTCCCTTTTGAAAAAGAGCCTCCTCCTGGATCGGCTTGGGATCACGCTCCTTGAATGCCCTGCCGATCTTTTTAGATATTACATTTAAACTCTCACCTAAAAGTAACATACACCCTCCCTTCTTTATCGGTAACCGCCTGTTTGCCGGGGCATGACCCTATCAATTGAAGTTTTTACAATTAACTAAATGCGTTATTCGAGACTTGAATCTTTCCTTTGCACCCGGAATAATGAAATATTAATTATTAAATAAATCTACTAAGTTAATCACGTTTCTGTCAAGAAGAATATTGCCGCTTTATTCCCTCCACGGGAACTTAATTCCCCCGTCGAGTCGGCAGTCGTATAACAAAAAAAGCAAATAATATGTGACAGCAATGGTGTAAGCAGGATGGACAATAGTCTATCCATCCTGCTTTCTCAACCATTACATTATTTTGCTTTAAGAAATGCCGGAATATGGCCGGCTTCTCTGGGTCCTACGGTAATGGTCCAGCCCGGCAGCTCCTCTTCCACATCACCGGCAATGGCGGCGGCATAACCGGGTATAATCAGTTCCGTGTGCTTGACTTTATCCATAATGCCGCATTTTTTGACGAACATGCCCACATCATCACCTGCAAATTTGCCTGCAGACCAGGCTGTCATTACGGACAGACCTTCGGTATCTTTGATGAGCAGCCAGGAAGGTACCTTGCTCCCTTCAATTTCACCGGATACGATAAAATACGTCAGGGCAAAATTGGTGGTAACCAGGACCGGAGAGTTTTCATCAGGTTCGCCGATTTCATAGATACCCTCCGTCACGGTCATGGGTCTCTGGGGATCGGTGAAAATATTCAGCCGTTCAACCAACAGGGAGAAAATACTGCCCCCCATAAAATCGGAAAGAATCGTAATACCGCCGTACTTGGCGATAAACATTGCAGCGATCAAAGTTTCCATATCCAGGTTTGAAGCCATCTCACAGGGGAATGTAATGGTGGGGAAGCCCAATGCCCGGTTCCCTGCCTTGAGCGCTGCGCGGCGGATGGCCACCTGGTCCTCGAGGGCCTGTTTGATTTCTCTGGAACCCGAATCGATGACCAGATCTTTGAGACCCATTTCCCCCAATTTGGTTGTTAACGGAATCAGCCCTTCAATAGAATCGGCTTTTACCGCCAGGGGTAGATCATTATCCTTGGCCAGGGTGCCGAAATCATCGACATTACCCTCGGTTGCCGCATATATCAGAGGCCGCTTAAATTTACAGGCCTCAACGCCTGCCGTCATGACTCCGGTATCTTCCGACATCAATACCAGGTTAAACTCTGAAGTTTCGGCAATGGTTTTGGCCACATTGGCAAAGGCATCCGCATCACCGTTTACGTCCTTTAAAGCCACAAACTCGGGCCTGAGATTAAAACCGACCCTCTCGAACTGGAAGGCGTTCCATGCTTTCAGCTTGCCTTCGAGATCGGACGGGGCAATATCGGAACCCACCAGGGCACCGATGGGAGTGGGGCTGTAAAAGGTCTTTTCATGACGATACATAACAGTTTCACCGCCGGCTTTGGTCTTCCTAACACCGGCCCCAAGAGCAACGGGACGAATGGGCGGCGCCGAAGCCTCGGCGAGCTGTTCCCTTGCCTCATCAGATACATACGGACAATCGTCGAGTTCGGCCTTGCCCGATGCCAGATTCATGGCAAATGCAAGGCATGTGGGAACCCCACACTCCTTGCAGTTGGTTTTCGGCAGAAGTTTAAAAATCTGAATACCGGTTAATGCCATTTTTATCTCCTTATTCTAATTCACTTGTTTTAAGTGTTAACTTCTTAATTTTTGCCACTAAGACACGAAGCACTCAAAAAAATAATAAATATATCCTTTGTGCCTTTCCGCCTGCCGGATGGCGGGCGGGAGTGGTGAATATTTTTTGTTCTCTCCGAGCCGGAGGCCGCTTTTTCGGATCAGGTTTAAGGAGCAAAATCTTCTCAATGCTCCTTAAACCTTTAAATACCGGTTATCCGATCAGCGGATCCATTGAAAGCGCCGGATGCCCTACTTTTTCGAGGAACGGCAAAATCTCTTCCTCTGTGATGCCCACGGTTTCGTCGGCAATCATATCATAAAGATTGGGGTATCCAAGCTCTTCACCTCGTTTGTCAATTCTCTCTTTGATTTCTTCTTTCAGAATCTTGGGCATCCAGACCATACGCAACAGGCCGCCGTCGCCGGCGATGAACTTTCGCTGGGTAATGTTATATTTGGAATGGCCCACAAAACCGGGCGAAGAAGCGCCGCCGCCCATAACACCGGCCAGAGTGGTGAACTTCATGCCGCAGGGCGTCTCGCCCATGTAGTCCCGGCCCACCGTCATGACGCCGTTACAGGACGGAAGCATAGCGGCGATGCATTCACAGCAGCCGCAGGTGGTCATAGGATCAATAACCATGGAGTAAAAGTTATAATGGGTGACATTGCCCCTGGAGGCTTTGTAAACAAAATCATTAATGCCTTTCCACTGGCCCAAAACAGGATCCAGACACTCCCCCTTTTCGATGGGCTGGTTGGGTCCGGTGGGGTTGATCTCAAAAGAGGCCTTGCAGTCCATCCAGTTGTAAGCGCCGCAGAGACCGGTTCGCTCGGGGCTGACCGTACACACATGGTTGGGAGCAAAAGACTGACACAGGGTGCAGGAATAGTAAATTTCTTCCCCTTCGTCGGTCATGTTCTCAACCCGCTCGTCCCGGTGTTTATATTCGGCCCGGGCCCTTTCGGTGAGTTTGTCCACATCCTTTTGCTTGGTGTACAAAGTGACCTGCACCTTATCCAGGATATTTTCGAAATCCTGATGGAACTTGGCATGCAGAACCACACCCAGATGCTTTAAGGAAAAACCCTTTTCCATGGCGGACTTGCTGATACGGACCCAGGAAATATCCCGCTGCCCGATATGCATGATCCCCTGAATATAGTTAATCAAATGATGAATCTGGCGCTCCAGGATGGGTTCGAAATCATCCTGAAATTCACGACCGGCCACCTGAATATAGATGCCCAGCGGAAAGGTGTCGCCCTCTTTGAGATCCACTACATCAGGACCGATGATCTCGACCTTTCCGTCTTCGATCTCTTTCATATCGGCTGCTTTACAAAGTTCGGTGCACTGGGTTTTGCCTCCGCCGCATTGTGCGTGAAGATCCTTGCCCCTGACTCGCTCGCCTTCAAAGGCCGGACCGAATGCCAAGGGAATGTCGATTTCCGTGACATGGACTTTAAGCCCTCTAACTTCCACGGACCTCTGGCAGATCTCATCATGGGGCACATTGGCCACAACATGTTCGTAGGTACAAATACCGGTGGGCAGAATCTCGGGGATATCACTATCCGCCAGGGTCGGGAATCCCCAGTTTACACATCCGGCAGCCGCACAGGCCCAGTGGGTTCCCACATGACCCAATGCGTTGACAAATGCAAAGATTCTGTTTTTGTTATACGCCAGAATCGCTTTATAATCCCCGGGCTGAACGGCGCCGAAGGTCATGGCCGCCCGGTTGGCAAATCCTAAAGCAAATATGGCCGATGAAATATCCGGACCAAAAGGCACGATCCGGGTGCCCCAGCCCACCTGAACACCGGCTTCCAGAAGCTGCTCGATGACCGATGTGCCATTGTGACCGGCAGCACAGAAGATATAAAGATTTTTCAACTGGTAGTCTTCGACGATGGCCTTGGCGATTTCAGGGCTGGGGGCTGCACCCACAATGGCTGCAAAGCCGGGCGCGGTGCCGTCCACAAACTCAACCCCCCTTTTTCTTAAGATAACATCGTCGGCCGGACCCAGCCATAGCTTGCCAGCTTCCACATCCGGATCTTCCTGGGAGGGGTAATAAAAGTCAGGATCCGTAACCGCACGAATTCCTTCTTTGATTTCATAGGCAAACAGCGCCGCCATACCCGCATCCAGAAGGGGTCCTAAGTAAGGCAAATGATTCACCCTTTTTATCTGGGCCGGCAGCAACCCGCGGGCAAACTCCATGGGTTCTTGCAGATCTTCCAGGGTTTCAACCTTGTGACCCAACAGTGAATAAATCACCGGCAGATAGTAACCGGTATTGGGAAATTCAACCTTGGTATCCGCATTATAGGTTTCAAGAGCCTTTTTCAATTCTCCCTCAACCTCTGAAACAACATTGTAGCCGCCCTGAATGGCAGCAAACGCGACTAATTTTGACATATTTTCCTCCTTCGTTGAGGATTTATATTTTACCTCATGTTCAGCTACGTCTCGTATTTATTATTTCTGATAAGCCGCTTCCATTTCCCGGCGATCATCCATATCCATGAGCACCCTTTCCCTGGCTTTGTCTATGCCCAGAGCCTTGCGCTTTTTGTCGATATGGGCGATCATCAACCGGGCGTGCTTAATGGGCTCCGGCTCAATATCCCACATGCCCCCGTAAATATTTTCCAGTTCCTTGCAGATATAATCATGGAATACCGGAGCACCCGAGGTGGGCAGGGTAACCCCAAAGACCGTGTACACACCGGATACCACAAAATAATGACCGATGCTGATGG
>Ga0272444_10006218_pt1 | contig 10223 bp, 8 predicted proteins | sample SSMForm13_FD_201033 | JGI IMG/M metagenome (GOLD analysis project Ga0272444, IMG submission 201033) | Marine sediment archaeal communities from Little Sippewissett salt marsh, Falmouth, MA, United States - SSM-Form-13 | ecosystem: Environmental > Aquatic > Marine > Wetlands > Sediment ...
GATATCGGTCCCTTCAAGACCAGCTTTTTTGAAATAGTATCTTGCTTTGTCAGGATCAAATTTTCGCTGCACCAGCTCCGAATTGTAATTCGGATAAACAGGAGAAATGGGATGATCATTGCCAAGCGCCCCGTGACCGCGCAGAACTTGTTGCAAGACCAACTCACGATCGAGCGCATATTTTAGCGCAAGCCTTGCATTGTTGTCGTTAAAGGGCGCGATATCGGTGCGCATGGAAAAAACATGATGCATAAAACCCAAGGTCTCGATACCTTGGATACCAGGTTTTTCTTTAAGTCGATCAAATAGTTTAATGTCTACATTAAACACACAATCGACTTTATCGGTAATAAGCGCATTTACTTGTGCCACTGGATCCGAAATAGTCATTGTTTCAATTTCATCGAACCAGGCACGATCCTCTTTCCAATAATTTGGATTGCGTTTCGTAAAAGCCCTTACACCAGGTTCATAGTCAGATAAGATATATCCACCCGTTCCGGGAGCATTGTGAAAATCTGTCGTACCGTTTGGTATGATTTGAAAGCAGTAGTCACTAGCAACATAAGGAAAATCAACATTGGGTGATTCCAGTTCAAATACAACGCGGTGTTTTCCATCCGCCCTAATATCGGTAACCGGCTTGAGATAACCCTTGGATGGAGATGTAGATTTTTCCCCACGATGAAGATCATAAGAGAATACCACATCATCCGCATCCATAGTTTTTCCATTATGGAATTCTACGTTTTTACGGAGATCAAAATACCATTTTTTAGCATCCTTTGAACATTCCCAGCTCACCGCTAATTCAGGTTGCGGTAGGTTGTTTGCATCAATTTCCACCAGACAATTGCGAAGTTGCCCCCAGGTGATGCTGATGCTATTTCGGCTTAATATTTTATCCGGTGCCAGGACTTCATTGGCTGATCCAGAGGAAATAGCCACCCTGAAGCGACCACCTCTTTTCGGAGTAGCGGCATGAGCCTCGGGTTTGAAAAGCACCGGTGATAGCGCCGCCGACAGACCGATTGCAGAAACTTTGTTGATGAATTCCCGTCGGGTGATCATGCCTTTTGAGAACAATCGTTGAATTTTCTGAAGCTCTTTCATTGCCCTGCCTCCTTTAGTTGAAGGGTTAATATGGCGGTGACGCCTCGTAAAAAGCCTTCTGGTTTTTCTTGAATGCTCTAACGGGTTTAAATATGCGACCTCATTCGCCCTTAAAGGTCATCACAAGATGGTTTTCTCAAACCCTAATTTTTTGATATTTTTTTGTAACCCTAGCTGGTTACTTTCCAAACGGAATCAATCACGGTTCCGTCCACCCATTTGACGATGCCGACAACGTCATCACTTAGATCAGGGCTTGCCGGTTTGCCGCAAATTTTTTCGGCAATGTCTTTAAGTTCTTCGATTGGCTTGATCACGAGAGAGGAATGCTTGACAGCATCCAGCAGATCTTGTCTTAAAGGGTTGACGGCGATGCCGCGCTCGGTGACAACGACATCGATCATTTCCCCCGGGCCGCATAAGGTGGTGATCTTTTCGCGCACAATCGGAATCCGCTTGCGAAACAGCGGAACCGGCAGAATTACACATTTGGCGGCCAAACAGTTCTGCCAGCCGCCGATGCCATGATGCAGGTATCCGTCCGAATGGGTGACCACGTTGGCGTTGAAATGGATATCTACTTCAGTGGCGCCGAGGATGACGACATCCAGCATGGAAGCGAAATTGCCCTTGCCGTGGTAGTTGTAGCTTGTAAACGGGCTGGTGTTGACGTGATGCGGGTTTTCACGCAGGGAGCGGACCCCTTCTAGATCGAAGGTCTGGCCGTCGAGAAGATAATCCACCAGCCCCGCTTCCAGCATTCGCACCAGATACTGATTGCTGCCGCCGCGGGCAAAGCGGCATTTGAATCCCTCGCGCTGCAAAATCCGGCTGAAAAACTGACCGATGGCCAACGCCGTGCCACCTGCGCCGGCCTGGAATGAAAAGCCGTCATGGAACAGGCCGGCGTCATCGCAGAACTGGGCCGTGTACTCAGCCAACAGCAGACGATCCGGGCTTTTGGTGATGCGGGTGGTTCCGGTCAGGATTTTGGACGGATCGCCAATGTGATCCACCACGACTGTGTAGTCCACCAGATTGCCGTGGATCTGCCAGGGAATGCAGGGAAAGGGCATCAGGTGGTCGGTCACCACAATCACCTTGTCGGCATACTCGGCATCGGCCAGGGCGAATCCCAACAACCCGCAGGCGGCCGGTCCGAACAGGCCGTTGGCATTTCCGAAACTGTCGGCCGCCGGCGCAGCGATAACGGCGATATCGATGTGCAGTTCGCCGTCCTGAATGGCTTGATAGCGTCCGCCATGCGAGCGCAGCACACCCGTACCTTTCATTTTACCTTGGGAGCAAAACCGGCCCAGCGGACCGTTCAGGCTGCCTTCGATGCGTTGAACAACACCGCTTTTGAGGTGCCGGATGATGGGCGCATGGCAGGGAAATGAAGCGGAAGGGGCCCACACCAGGTTTTTTACACCCAGCTCCGCCGCAACATCAAAAACCTGATTGGCAATAAAATCGCCGTCGCGGAAATGGTGATGGGTCGATATGGTGATGCCGTCCCTGATCCCTGCTTTGCCCAGCGCCGCTTTTAAATTGGGCAGCTGTTTATCGCCGTTTGCAGGATAGTCTGCACAGCTGGCGATCGGCGGGCCGTGTTTTTTTCCTGCGGGCTTGTACTTCCCATGTCCCATAAAGGGTATTTGGGCCTGTCCATTGACCTGCGTGGGAATTTTGCGGCCGGCGGCATTAATGACAAATTCTGGATTAGACATTTTCTTTATTCCAGTCCCGGGAGATGCGGTTTAAGGCGATGGCCAGTTCGATGGTGCGCTGCGCCCGCTCCACTACTGGTTTGTCAATCATTTTGGTTCCCAGCGAGACGACGCCGAGTCCTTTTTGCCTGGCGGATTCAAAGGCCAGGATGATTTTTTGTGCCCGCTCGATTTCAGCCGCATCCGGTGCATAGCCTTCATGAACCGTCTTAATCTGCCGTGGATGGATGCAGCCCATGCCTTCGAAGCCTAATGCCTTGGAGCGACGGACGTTTTCCTTTAAGCCGTTCAGGTCGGCGACATCTGAAAAAACAGAATCAATCGCCTGTAAGCCATAGGCCTTGCACACATTTACCAGGTGGCTGCGGGCATAAAAGGATTCGCTGCCATCTGGGGTTCTTTGGATGCCGAGGTCGGCGGTGTAATCCTCGAGTCCGATGGTAAGGGCGATAATGTTGGTTCCCGCCGCCGCGATGGCGGCGGCATTGATCACGCCTTTGCTGTTTTCGATAATCGGCATCAAAAAGATTTCCCCGTCCAACCCTTTTTCCGCCTTGACGGTTTCAATCTCGCTATTGACGGCCTCGACCGCATCGCCGGATTCACACTTGGGAATTAAAATGACATGCACGCCATGGGGAATGACCTGGACCAGGTCCGCCAAGCCCATGGGCAGTTGGTTGATGCGCACCATGCGCTCGGCACCGTAGAAATCAACCCGGCAAAGGGTGTTGCGTACCAGCAGACGCGCTTCCTCCTTTTTGTCGATGGATACGGAATCCTCCAAATCCAGAATAATGCCATGCGGCCGATGAAGGCCGGCATTGATCATCATTTTCGGCGTGTTGCCCGGCAGATATAGGCGCGACAGCCGCAGCCTTTTGCGGGAGGAGGGATACCGGTTTTCGGGGATCATCGGCAGCAGGTATTCCTTGTCGGTCTTTAAACATTGCCTGATGCAGGCCTCGATCCGCGCAGTGATCACAAAATCCAGGGCGCTCCGGTCCCGGATAAAAAGGCGGCCGGATTCAATGGCGAAAAAACGACACACTTTTGCCGCTTTGGCTTTGATGGCATCGCCATAAAGGGCCTGAACATCGCTTTCGATGCAGATTTCCAGCGGACTATTTTCCTGTGCCGTGAAGGTGACAAGACAGTCGCCCTGGGCATCGTTGCCGGCATTGAAAATGGACTTCATGAAGCGCTCTCTGATGCGTTTTCTGTTTCGGTGTTATGCTTCAATTTGTTTTTCCGTTTGATCGATGCGGATCTGTCACGATTTCCTGCTCGATCAATTGATCGATCTCCGGATCGCTCATGCCGACCGATCTCAAAATGTCGATGCTGTCAAAACCAATTTGGGTGCGGCCTGTATGGCGGATCCTGCCGGGCGTTTTGGAAAACTTGACCGGTATATTGGTCATTTTGACCGCGCCCAGGTCCTCGTCCGGCAGTTGAATAATGCTTTGACGGGCTTGATACTGGGGATCCTGCATGATCTGAGCGATGTCGTAGACCGGCGCGACCGGCACCTTGAAAGCTTCGAGTTTGGCCAGCACCGCTTTCAACGGACGCTGCCGGATCCAGTCGGCGATGGTGCCGTCGATGAGATCCCCGTTTTCCAGACGCTTGGCCGGCGTTGCATATTGCGGGTCGGCCGCCATGTCATCTCTGCCGATGGCCTTAAATAATCTTATCGCCATATCGCTGGCAGAAGCCGATATGGCCAGCCATCGGTTGTCCGACGTTTGATAGGCATTGCGCGGAACACCTCTGGGAGATCGATTGCCGAAGCGTTTCTGCACAATTTTCAGCTGGTCGTATTCAATCGCCTGCGGTCCGAGCACGGCGAAAAGTGATTCGAAAATGCTCAGATCGATCACCTGCCCCGGTTTGTCGTTGATGTCGCGATAGTACAGCGCCGCCAGAACGGCATAGGCGCCCACAAGGGCGGTCACGCCGTCCGCCAATGCAAACGAAGGCAGGGTGGGCGGTCCATCGGCCTGACCGGTGATGTGGGCAAAGCCGCTGAAGGCTTCGGCCAGGGTGCCGAACCCGGGGCGGTCTTTATAGGGGCCTGTCTGCCCCCAACCGGTGACCCGCACCAGGATCAGCTTGGGGTTGTCCCTGGAAATGGTTTCGTAGTCCAACCCCCATTCTTCCAGCTTGCCGGGGCGGTAGCTTTCGATCATGACGTCGACTTCGGCGGCGATCCGGCGAATAATTTTCTGGCCGGCCGGTTTGCTGATATTGACGGCCAGCAGCCGTTTGCCCCGGCCGTGGGATTTCCAGGCCAGGGGAACGCCGTCTTTTTTGTGCCCCCAGTTGCGGATGTAGTCGCCGGCCTTAGGGTGTTCGACCTTGATGACATCGGCCCCGAAATCCGCCAAAATGGTGGAAATGCCGGGGCCGGCGATCAGGTTGGAGATATCGAGAACCTTGATTTTTTTCAGCATTTGATCGTGTTCCTGTTTCATGTTCAGCTCCGGTATGTCGTTGGGTCTTCATCGGGATTTTGGGTCGTATAAAAAGGGATAGTGAAAGTCGCCTCTTTGTTGATAGCTGGCTCCCATGTCGGCTGCATTGCGGAAGATGCCGCGCAGCAGCTTGAAATAAAGATGCAGGATGACGAGAAGATCCGTCATGAGAGCGCATAAAATGTGCAGCCAGCGCATGATACCGTACACCACCGGATGGATCGCCGTTTCCCCCGTCAGCTGCACCACGCCGGTTATTCCCAGTATGGGAATGGCGATGACAAGATACGATGCCCAGAACTTGTGATAGGTGTTGAACTCTTGCCATTGCGGCAATATGTTTTTCTGAGGACGCAACAAAAAGGTTTTAAACTGCTGCAGCCATTTTATGTCGGCTTTTCCGTAAACAAAGACGCTTCTCATCAGCCGCATGAAGTGATGGCGGTCCAGCGCGAAATACAGCGCGGGCGTCAGCAATAGGAAAAAGCCGACAAAGGCATGTGAAAATATCAGCAGCTGCCGCTGCCATGGCGGAATAAAGTGATCGAAATGAAACAGGAAGATGCCGCTGGCGGCCAGGAAGAAAATCATACCCGCCGTATAGGCATGAATGAACTTTTCCACCCGGCGGAAACCCAGTACAAATTCCTTGGTGTCCTTGCTCACCTGCGGACAGGCGCGCACGCAGGCATAGCAGCGTCGACACTCGATTCCGACAATGTTTTCCAGCGCCATGGAGGTGCGCTGGTTTTGTGTAAAGACAAAGCGTTCTTTTTCTCTTACGACCGGACAGGCATCGATGCAGTTGCCACAGGCCAGGCACCCCTTGTCGCCGGTAATCGGCGCATTCAACAGGATGCGGTTGTTGGTGTTGATGCCGCTTGAAAAAAGGCGCATGCGGGCCACCGGGCAGAGGTTCTCGTCCAGAATGCGCTTGAGATTTTCGGATTCGCTGAGCTGCTGCAGAGCTTTCACGGCGTTCTCCATGAACCCAAAGGTGGTTTGCGTATGATTCAACAATCGACCGGATGTTTCAGCCCAGCACCAGTGTTGCCCGCCGGGGTTCGACCAGGCAGCAGGGCCGGGCGCAGACGATGCGGACGCCGCTGGCGCGGGTGGGGCCGATTTTTAGAAAACATCCGAGCAGGGTGGTGCGGCCGCCGAGTCCCAGCGGCCCGATGCAGCCGCCGTTGACACCCCGGGTGATTGTCTGTTCCAATTCATTTTGCTGGTCCAAATCCCCCGTTGCCATGGCCTCGAGCATCAGGGCCGAGGCTTCCACCTGGCTGCGCCCGATTCCGACAGCCGCCGTAGCCGGGGTGCAGCCCAGGGATCCGACTTCGGCCTTCAGCCAGCAAATGATCTCCTGCAGCACATGATCTATACGGCGGCGGTGAAAGATGCGCCGGGTTTTGGCGCGTATCTCGGGGCCGCCGCCCAGCAGGAGAACCGTTAATGTAAGCTGTCTGCCGGGTTGGGAACGCATGATCACCGGCGCCGTTTCCAGCGACCCCGGGTCCGGATCCAGCCCGCGGGATTGTTCAATCCGCTCTTGTTCATTGCCGACCACTGCCATCGGCCGGCCCGGCATCTGGCGCAGCCCGCTCTTAACCCCTGTATGTACGGCGTGCAGCCAGCCGGCAGGCAGCCGGCATTCGTCCCCTATTTGTGCGATGATGTGGGGAATGCCGGTGTCGTCACACAATGGAAGCTGCTCCTTTTCAGCGATGCGGGCATTTTCTACAATTTGTTCCAGCACCCAGCGTGGATTTTCAAGCCTTTCAACCGCGATGGCCTTTTCATAGGCCCGAAACTGATCCGGCCGAAAGCGGGTGCCGGCTTTAATCAAACCGATCCGAACGGCATCTTGAATCTGTTGCAGGGTGATCGTCATTCACATGCCTCCGTCGACCGGTTAAAAATGTTTTTCCCACCGGCGACCGCTACGATGGCCGGAAATCCGGAAACTTCAATTTCAAACAAGGCCTCCATGCCTTCGGACTGGAAGGCAACGACGCGTTTGGAAATGGTTCGGTGGGCAAACAAGGCCGTCAGCGGGGGGGTAACAGCGAAAACGGATCCATGTAAATCAAGGGCCTCAATCGTTTTTTGGCTCACGGAGCCTTTACCCACATGGACGCGTACACCGGCGGCGGACAGCGCAGGAATGCTCTCTTCGATCTCAGGCTTGTTGCTGGTCGTCGGGCCGATGCCGGCAGGGCTGACCGCCGTATGAAAGATAACCGCGCCCTCGAGCGCGATTTTTTCGATGAGGGGGTCCTTTTCACGTAAGCACTGCACGAGTTTCGGTAAAACAGCGTCTCGGCCGCAGAGAATGCGGCCGTAGAGTTCGATGGGGTCACCGATGCGCAGGTTTCGGATGCGCTCTGCTGCGATGGGAATGTCCAGCCGGATCACTTGGCGCTCCATGCGGCCACCGCCTCTCCCTTTTCAGCCTGGTAGGCCTTGAATTCTTTCATCAGCTCCGATTTGCCCAGCGCCGACAATCGTTTTAGTTCGTCGTCGTAGACGCCGCTTTCAATGTCGTGCAGCCGCTGCGTCATGGCAGCGGGCGGTTTGTGTGCTTTTTTACCCTCCAGGCGCCGCACCAGCATGGCAATGTTGAACGGCGCCAGCTCCGCGGGACAGCGGGCGGCGCACATGCCGCACATAACGCATTCCATGGATAATGCCTTGACCTGCGGCCAATCCCCTTTGAGGGCGGCGGAGACATAATTCATGACCTGGAGATCCATGGGACAGGAGCGGGTGCAGGTATTGCAGCCCATACAGCGCAGCAGTTCCGGGTATAATTTCAGCAGGTTTTCTTCAGAGGACGTGAGCTGTTGAAGGTTGTAAAGCGCTTTGTGGGCCGGCACGTACGGTAGCTGCACCAGAAATGTATCCGCCTCGGCCACCGTCTGGCACGCCAGTCCGATCTGCCAGCGGTAGTCATCCTTTTTGCGATAGATGGTTACACAGGCACCGCAAACGCCGCCGCGGCAACCGCAGCCGCGCGTGAGTTTGTAGCCGGCATACTCAAGCGCCTTCATGATGGTCAACCCCTCGGGAACGTCGTAACGTTTTCCCATCACATAAATCGGAATCATTTTCAGGATATTTTTGGTTTTCATGGCCAGCGCTCCGCCGTTCACTGCGCAATATGATTGATGTTGGTCAGCGCTTTTTCGAACCGGTAATCCGGCAGCACCATGGGGGAGCATAAATCGGTCGTGATATCCAGCGCCTGCAGTGATTGTGCATGCTGCCGAGCGTGTCGCAGGCTCAACTCTCCGTATGCAGTCTGGACGGCCTTCTCTGCAGCGTCACTGCCGGCGCGGCGCCCGAAGACAAAAATATCGAGCAGCGAGTTCGATCCGAGGCGATTCTGGCCGTGGACCCCGCCGGAAACCTCACCCACGGCGTAGAGGCCGGGAACATCGGTTTCACCAAAGGTATTGATGGCGAGGCCGCCGTTTTGATAGTGCTGTGTGGGATAAACCAGTATGGGCTCGACAATGGGGTTGATGCCGTGCTGCATAAACCGCGCGTATATTCCGGCAAAACGTCGTTTGAAGGTGCCCGGCCCGTGGATGACATCAATCAACGGTGTGTCCAGCCAGACCCCGACCATTCCGGTGGGTGTGGGAACCCCCCTGTCTCTGTGGCCGCATTCCCGGATGATGGCTGCTGCCAGGGCGTCGCGGGTCTCAAGTGAGGCGGCGAACATTTCGCCCTCGGCATTGAGCACCTGGGCGCCCTGCGCCCGCACCGCTTCGGATATCAATAGGCCCAGCATCTGTTCGGGCCAGGCGGCACCGGTGGGGTGGAACTGCACTGATTCGGCGTTCACCAGCCGGGCGCCGGCACGATAGCCCATGATGAGGCCGTCGGCCGTAGCCCCGTAGTGGTTGGAGGTTGGGAATCCCTGGGGGTGCAGGCGCCCCATGCCGCCGGTGGCCAGGATGGAGACCTTGGATTGGACGACGACCGGCGTGTCGTTGTCCAGGTTCTGGAGGACGGCGCCGGTGCACCGACCCTGTTGATCCAGCAGCAGCTCGACGGCAGGACTGAACTCCAGCACTTGGACGCCCCGGTTGCGCACCTCGTCGCTCAGCACGCGGATAATTTCAAGACCGGTCAGATCCATTACGGAGTGAGAACGGCGCCGGGAATGGCCGCCGGGGCGATGGGTGAAATAAGAACCATCCGCCAGGCGGTCGAAATTAACGCCCAGGGAAGAGAGCCAGTCGATGATAAAGGGCGCGTCTTTTACCAGCACTTCGACCAGTGCCGGTACATTGGTGCCCCGCCCACCCACCAGGGTGTCCACGTAGTGGATCGCAGGAGAATCCTCAGGCGCGGTTGCGCCGCCGATACCGCCTTCGGCCATGATCGTGTTCGAGTCCCCCATCCTTAATTTGGTGGCCAGCAGCACTTCGGCCCCCGCCTCGTTGGCCGTGATGGCCGCCGACAATCCACCGCCGCCGGAGCCGATGATCAAGACATCGGTGCGGTAGTCCACCCGGCTCAGGTCGATCTGTTCGGTCATCAGCCGGCCGGGCGCTTCGATCAGATCCGCCAGCTCGGTCGGCACCGGATCCCCTTTGTTGACACCAATTTTAAGCGGACGTTTTACTTTCTGGTTGAAATCCGGGTGATAGTCTTCCAGCAGCTTTGCTTTTTCGTCGACGGTCAATTCCGGAAAGGCGCTCGTCACACGCTCTTTTCTGCTTGCATGCGCCTTTTCAATCGACGGCTGCATCAAAGCCGGATAGCCCATTTTCATTTGTTCCATAAAACCTTCGCATTGCGTCGTTTAATGATGCCGCAGTAATGGCGATGCAACTAGCTGATTATACAAGCGGCATCATATATTTTAATTGCGTTCTGATACCAATAT
>Ga0272444_10006219_pt1 | contig 10223 bp, 9 predicted proteins | sample SSMForm13_FD_201033 | JGI IMG/M metagenome (GOLD analysis project Ga0272444, IMG submission 201033) | Marine sediment archaeal communities from Little Sippewissett salt marsh, Falmouth, MA, United States - SSM-Form-13 | ecosystem: Environmental > Aquatic > Marine > Wetlands > Sediment ...
CTTCTTCTTCTTGACCGCCATCAGCAGTCACCTCCTTTGTCCCACCGCGCCCATTCGCGGAGGGAGATGGCCGACTTGGCTTCCTCCGTCGAGCCGCGACCGCTCTTCGGTCCGAGCGGACCATCGATGCTCGACCAGTGTCCGGCGATCGCTTCCGCCGGAACGGCGAACTGCTTCGCTCTCCTGCTTTGAAGGAACATCGAGCGACGCAATCCGCTCGTCGAGCACATATGTAGGATGACTGCGCGATCCTGTCAAGAAGAAAGTGAGCCGGACGCGCCATGGAAGAGCGACGCGGATCGTGCGGCGAAGTCAACTTCGAGAGGTCGAGGTCGCGCGCGACGTCTCGCTCTGGAGTGACGACAGTCGTTTGAGGGGCAGCGACTCGAGCGCGCATGCGTCGACCGACGTCGACTCCTCGCCGCGATCAGAATTGGATCTCCTCGCCGTCGAACGGAACGGTCACCCTCGAAAGGCCGCTCTCGGTGAGCGCTCGCCCTAGCGCGACCGACTGCTCCGTGCTCCCGTGGACGACGACGGTCCGCTTCGGCGGCCGCCTCATGCGCGACGCGAACGCGACCAGTTCGTTCCTGTCGGCGTGGGCGCTGAACTCGTTGAACACCCTGACCCGCGCCCGTAGCGGGTAGTACTTCCCGAAGATCCTCACTCGCGGAGAGCGCTCGACGATGCGGCGCCCGAGCGTGTGCTCGGCCTGATAACCGACGATCATCACGGCATTTCGGCGCCTCGTGATGGTGTTCTTCAGGTGGTGCAGGACCCGGCCCGCCTCGCACATCCCGGACGCGGAGATGATGATCGCCGGGCCGGGCTTCGTGTTGAGTTTCTTGGATTCGCTCACGTCCTTGATGTAGGTAACGCGCGAGAAGCCGAGCGGGTCGTCGTCCCTCCGGATGAGCGCGTTCATCTCCTCGTCGAAACACTCGGGGTGCCTCTTGAAGATCTCCGTCGCCCGCACGGCGAGGGGGCTGTCGACGTAGATGGGAATCTCCGGGGCGCGCCCGGCGCGCATCAGCCGGTGCAGGATGTAGACGATCCTCTGGGTGCGCCCGACCGCGAACGCGGGGATGATGATCTTCCCCCTCCTCCTCGCCACCTCAGAGACGAACGACGCCAGCCCCTGCTCCACGTCCGCAGTCGAGCCGTGAGTCCGGTTTCCGTAGGTGCTCTCGGTGATCAGGACGTCGGCGGCCGAAGGCTGGTACGGGTCGCGCAGGATCGGCATGTCCGGGCGCCCCAGGTCGCCCGTGAAGACGACGCGCGTGGTCCTCCCCCTCTCCCGGGCGTCGATCTCGAGGATCGAAGAGCCCAGGATGTGTCCGGCATCACGGAACGTCACGGTCACGTTCGGGGCGATCGGAGTCGGCGTGTCGTAGTCGATCGCGACGAAGCGCCCCAGAGTCTCGTCCACGTCACGGTCTTCGTAAATCGGCTCGAGCGGCGACTCCCCCTTCTTGCGCCGCTTCTTGTTGATGTACTCGATGTCGTGCGCCTGGATGTACGCGGTGTCTCTGAGGAGGATCGCCGCCAGGTCGACCGTGGCGTGCGTGGCGAAGATGCGGCCGGTGTATCCGCGCTTGACCAGGGTCGGCAGGCTCCCGGAGTGATCGATGTGCGCGTGGCTCAGGACGGCCACGTCGACCCCGGTTGGATCCACCTTGAGCGTGCGGTTCCGCCGGTCGCTCTCCGCGCGCCGCCCCTGATACAGCCCGCAGTCCAGGAGGACCCGGGTCCTCGCGACGGTGAGGAGGTGCTTGGTGCCCGTGACGTTTCTGACAGCGTCGTTCACTCTGAGCTTCATGCGTCCCCCGTCCTTGTGGCCCTCGGTTCGACTCGCGGCGGCATCCGGCGCACGGGACGCCGGCCGCCCGGTGCGGAGGCCCCACCCCGGTCGACCGCGAGCGGGCGTTTGCCCAGAGAGCAGGTCTGTGGTAGGGTATATGAAGGAACATAGGCGCTCAAGCGCGCAATGAGAGCGCGCGAGGAAGCACGGAGCGCCCGGCGAAGCGAAGTCGTTGGGGGTGGCCGTCGAAGGCCTGAGAATCCACACCCCGTGAACCTGATCTGGGTCATTCCAGCGGAGGGAAACGGCTCGCGAGCGGCAAGGCCGTTCAGGACCCCCCTCGCTGGCCGCGGGCGGGGTCTTCTCGCGTGGGGAGACGGGAGGTTGAGATGATCGATGACGTGATGGTAACGAGGGCGATCTCACAGAGGTTCTTCGAGAAGTTCCAGGCGGCGACGGAGCTCGACGTGGCGATCGTGGGCGGTGGGCCGGCCGGGCTCGTCGCGGGCCGGTACCTGGCCCGGGCCGGCAGGAACGTCGCGCTCTTCGAGAGCAAACTCTCGATCGGCGGCGGCATGTGGGGCGGCGGCATGTTGATGAACGAGATCGTCGTCCAAGACGACGCGCTCGAGATCCTCGACGACTTCGGGATCCGGCACCGGCCGTTCAGGGACGGCTATCACACCGCCGACTCGGTCCACGCGGCCTCGGCACTCGCCTACCACGCGACCGCCGATGGGCTCACCGTATTCAACACGTGCAGGGTCGAGGACGTGATGTTCGAGGGCGGTCGAGTGACGGGCGTCGTGATCATCTGGTCCCCCGTGCTGGCGGCGGGCCTCCACGTCGACCCGCTCTCGCTCCGAGCGGGCGTCGTCCTCGACGCGACCGGCCACGCGGCGGACGTCGTCGGCGTGGCGGTGCGGAAGATGGGGATCAGGCTCAACACGCCGACGGGAGGCATCGCCGGCGAGCTTTCGATGCTCGCCGAGAGCGGCGAGCGGGCCGTCATCGAGCACGCGGGTGAGGTCTTCCCCGGCCTCCACGTCGCCGGCATGTCGGTCGCGGCGGTGCACGGAGCCCATCGAATGGGCCCGATCTTCGGAGGCATGCTCCTGTCCGGCAGACGCGCGGCGGAGAAGATCCTCGAGGAACTCGCCGTCCACGCCCCGGGCTAGGCGGTAGGGAGCGGACCCATGGTGGCAGCGTCGAGGCCCAGGTTCATGGCGGCGAGCGGGCTCTATCTGGTGATCACCGAGCCCGCGATCCCGCACGCGACGCTCGCGGCGGCCGCCGTCGCTCGCGCGGTCCCCGTGATCCAACTCAGGGAGAAGCACCTTCCGGACGAGGAACTCGGGGCCCTCGCGCGGGCGCTCGTGCAGGCCACGCGGGGATCCGAGACGCTCTTCATCCTCAACGATCGTCCCGACCTCGCCGCCGCCGTCGGCGCCGACGGCGTCCACGTCGGACGGGACGACACGGACACCGCGACCGCCCGCCGGATCGTTGGTCCCGACGCGATCGTCGGGGTCTCGGCCAACACGCCGGACGAGATCGAGGCGGCCGTCCGCGCCGGCGCGGACTACGTGGGCGTGGGGCCGATCTACCCGACGGCGACCAAGCCGGACGCGTGCCCGCCGATCGGCACCCAGGGCCTCCTCACCGTCACGCACGCCGCCGTCGCGCTCCCGACGGTCGCCATAGGAGGCATCACGCGGGCGAACGCGCCCGAGGTGCTCGAAGCGGGAGCCGACTACGTCGCGGTCGTCTCCGCGATCTGTCATGCCGACGATCCGGTGAAGGCCCTGGACGCCTTCCTGAGCGCGCTCTCGGAGAAGGCCACCTGAAGGAAGAGGGATGCGAAAGCTCGACGCACAGGTCAACCAGGAGGGACTCCGCTACTGCCCGCGGTGCGCCGCGGAGCTCTCGGAGCGAGAGGTCAGGGGCCACGCGAGGCTGGTGTGCCCTGCGTGCGAATACGTACTCTACCTGACGCCCGCCCCCGTGACGTGCGTCCTCGTCGAGCGCGGGGGGGCGATCCTCCTCGTCCGGCGGAAGTACCCGCCGCGCGAGGGCCACTGGTGTCTGCCGGCCGGCTTCGTCGAGGTCGGCGAGTCGCCGGGCGAGAGCGCCGTCAGGGAGGTCCGTGAGGAGACCGGACTTGACGTCGAGATCGAGGGACTCATCGACTGCTGGGCGAGCGACGAGGATCCCCGGACGCCCGTCGTCAGCTTCGCGTTCGCGGCGAAGGTCGTCGGGGGTGATCTCGAGCCCGGTGACGACGCCGAGGAGGCGGTGTTCTTCGAGCGGGGATCGGTGCCGGAAGGGATCGCGTTCTCGAGTCACCGGCGTCTGATCCTCCGATGCTTCGAGGGTGAGATCCCGTAACAGAACGGGATCGCGGCGCGGTCGGGCGTCGGCCCTTGAGCGAATCCCCGGGAGGGTACGACCACATGGCCGACAAGAAGCTGCCGAACCTCGGGAAGGCGACGCCCGAGTTCTTCGATGAGGTGATCTTCCCGCGCCTCGGTGCCGCGGACCCCGACGTCGTGATCGGACCGAGACACGGAGTCGACTTCGGGGCCGTCTCGATCGGGGACCGGGTGCTCGTCCTCTCGACGGACCCGTTCTTCATCGCGCCCTCGCTCGGCTGGGGGCGGGCCGCCTGGTTCGCGCTCCACATCATCGCGAGCGACGTCGCGGTGAGCGGCGTCCCCCCGCGCTTCCTCGCCGTCGACCTCAATCTCCCGCCCGAGATGGACGAGCAGACGCTCACGACGATATGGAACACCGTCCACACGGAGGCCGCGAACCTCGGGATCGCGGTGGTCTCGGGGCACACGGCAAGGTACGCCGGGTGCAGCTTCCCGATGGTCGGAGGCGCGACCGTCTTCGGCGTCGGATCGATGAGCGAGCTCATCGACCCCCGGGAGGCCCGGGTCGGAGACAAGATCATCATCACGAAGGGCCCGGCCGTGGAGACAACGGGCCTCATGTCGGTCCAGTTTCCGGAGTTCATCGAGGAGCGCTACGGCGCCCGGGCGGTTGAGGAGGCGCAGGGCGTCTTCTATCAGATGTCGGTCGTTCGCGACGCGGCGATCTGCGCCCGAGCCGGCGGCGTCAGGGCAATGCACGACGCGACCGAGTGCGGAATCTGGGGCGCCCTCTACGAGATGGCCGCCGCGGCCGAGCTGGGCCTCGTCGTCGACAAGGCGCGCATCGTCACTCAGAGGATCGTCCTCGACACCTGCCGGCTGTTCGACATCGACCCGTACGCGGCGATCAGCGAGGGGACGCTCGTCGCGGCGGTCGATCCCGCCCGGACCGGACCGATCCTCGAGGCGCTGGAAACGGACGGGATCCCCGCGTCGATCGTCGGGGAGCTCACGGCCCCGGGGACCGGTGTGCGGGTCGTCGACGAGGACGGTGAACACCCACTCGAACACCCGAAGGTCGATCCGTTCTGGATGCGCTTCGAGGAGTACCTCAAGAAGCAGGCGGAGCGTGCCGCGTCCTCCACGACGAGCGGGTAGTCTCACCGAAGAGGGGGCGGCGTCGATGGACCCGGGAGTGCTCAAACAGGTCTCCGAGGAGTTCCTCCTCCTCTCTGGTCTCCACCACGTGGCCTTCGTCGTCCTCGCCGCGATCCTCTGGATGCGGCGCGAGGCGATGGCGAGAATCGTGGACGCCTACTTCGCGGTCGCGTTCGCGACGGCCGCGTTCGCGCTCGCGACGCGACCGGAGACGCGGCTCGCCGCCCTCGTGGCTGCTGCGCTCGCCGCGCTGTGGCTCCGGGACGCGACGCGACCGAAGCTCGCGATCGCGTTCGGACGCACGCCCAGGCTCCGGCTCTGGATCATGGCCGCGCTCGGCCTCTTCGGCATCGCGTACCCGGGCTACTCCGGCGAGCTCCCGGGCGCGTTCTTCGCGCCGCTCGGCGTGATCCTCCCCCCCACCGTCATCCTCGCCCTCGCGATCCTGAACGCGGCGTCCCCCACGACGAACGGGATCGTCCACTGGTCGCTCGCGGCGACCGGCCTCGTGGTCGGCGGCGTCGGCCTCGTCGTCGAGGGGTGGATCCACGCACCCCTGATCGCGGTCGCGATCTACGCGGTCGCGCTGCTGTTGGGCGCGGGCAGGGTCATCGAGGAACGGGAAGGAGCGCGAGAGCGGAGCGTGCGCGAGATCCGGGATCGCATGTACTCGAGAAAGACGATGCTCCCCGGGCCGCGCGACCCGCGGCGCAGGCGATTCGGGTCGAGAAGGCGTCGGTGAAGGGCGGGGCGGGGGCTAGCCTGTGCGGACGCGGCAATCGTCGAACATCGAGGCCACCTTGTCCCGAAACTCCTCCAGGCGCTCCGGGTCGTAGGGCGCCTCGTCCAGGAAGCTCGGGTCGATCGTGTCGCGGGGCACGTAGTTCTGGATGACGAAGCGGGCTGCCCCCTTGAGCTGCTCGGCCACCTGCTGGAGGTCGCTCGGCAGGTGCAGCGCAGGGACGACCGTCATGCGGAACTCGTAGTCGACCCTCCCCTCGAACAGAAGGTCGATCGAGCCCTTCACCCTCTCGAACGCGCGCCGATCGGTGATCCCCGCGCTCCGCGAATAGGACTCGAAGTCGAGCGGCGCCTTGATGTCCATGGCCACGTAGTCCACGAGATCCTCGGCAATCAACGCCTCGATCACCTCCGGGAACGACCCGTTCGTGTCGAGCTTGACCTTCATCCCCGCGGCCTTGAGCACCTTTGCGAGATCGAAAAGCTCGCGGTTAAGGCAGGGCTCTCCGCCGGTGATGACGGCGCCGTCGAGGAAGTCATCGTGCTCCCTGATGTAGGTCAGGATCTCGTCGATCGGTATCGATTCGTACTTGTCGGGGAAGAGAACGAGCTGCGAGTTGTGGCAGTAGGGGCACCTGAAGTTGCATCCCGAAAGGTAGAGCGTCGTTGCGACCATGCCGTCCCAGTCGACGAGCGACATTTGGTCGAAGCCCTTGATCGCAACCCTCACGGACACCTCCTCTCCAGTGATGCCCTATAATACAGCCTCCCTCGATGTCGCACAAGCTCCAAGACTCGTTTCTCGGTGAGCGCGCTCACAAGCTTCGCGGCGTTGGCCTGACTCGTTCCGACCGCGCGCGCGATGTCAGCCACGGTCACCGGCCTCCTCGCCGCCATCGCCACGATCAGTTCTTCTGAACCGCGGTCGATCATCATCTGAACGCGTTCAGTTGCGCCGGCGATGACCTCCGCACGCGGTCCGAGCAACCGGGCGATCTCCCGAAGGCGCGAGGGCGTGACCGGTTTGACGTCGGGATCGGCCGGAGGACGTACGATTGTGTTGACGTGGACGTGATCCGGCTCGATCCGACCGATCGCGTCGGCGAGAACCCGTACTTCACCTGAATCGTCATTGAGCCCCGCCACGAAAAGCGTCTCGAGCCACAGCTTACCGCTGAATCGCGCTCTGAACGTGGCGATCGCGGCGGCGATCTCCGCGACGTCGAGAGACGGATCGGGGCGGTTAACCGCCTCGAACGCCGCCTGGGTGATCGCGTCGAGGGACGGGGCGACGACATCGACCGCCGCGATAGCGTCACAGACTGCCAAATCAGTCATGAGACTGCCGTTCGTCAGGACTGCAACGGGGAGGTCGGTCAGGTGCCGAATCCCCTTGATCAGCCGGTCCAGCTCGGAATTGAGCGTCGGCTCACCCGACCCGGAGAGGGTGATGAAGTCGATCCGGGGACGCTCCTCGAGCCTGTGGGCGAGCTCCGAGAGGATCCCGTCGACGTCGACGTAGGGCGCGCGGCGGACGGTCCGCTCGGTCGTCGGCCCGAGTTCGCAGTAGACGCAGTCCATCGTGCACACCTTCGGCACGACGGGATCGACGCCCAGCGAGAGGCCGAGCCTGCGAGACGGAACGGGCCCGAAGATGTGCGCCACCGGAAGCCTCCTCAGTCGTCGTCCGGGGCAACGAAGTGGTTGACGAGCGCGCTCCCCTTGCCCAGCGTGAGTGCCGACTCAATTCCCCTCGTGACGTAGCGCTTGGCGAGCCAGGCCGACGCCCGGACGTCGCGACCGAGCGCGAGCCCGGAAGCGATCGCCGCCGAGAGCGTGCACCCCGTCCCGTGCACGGGGCCCACGGGCACGCGCGGAGCGGTGAACCGCTCGAATCGGTCGCCGTCGTACAGCGTGTCGGTGGCGCCGTCCTCGAAGTGGCCGCCCTTGATGAGGACGAACGAGGGCCCGAGGTCGGCGATGGCGCGCGCGGCGTCCTCGACGGCCTCCCTCGAGACGAGCTCGATCCCGGAGAGCACCTCGGCCTCAGGGACGTTCGGCGTGATAACGAGCGCCAGGGGCGCGAGGGTCCGGCGGAAGACCTCGATCGTCTCGTCCTCCATCAACGGGGCGCCCGAGGTCGCGACCATGACCGGGTCGGCGACGAGCCGCTCGATCCCGTGCCGGGCGATGCGGTCGGCCACCGCCTCGACGATTCCGGTCGTCGCAAGCATCCCCGTCTTCGCCGCTCCGGCGCCGATGTCCTCGATGACCGCGTCGATCTGCGCGGCCACGAGCTCGGGCGGGAGGTGAAGACTCGCCGAGACTCCAAGCGTGTTCTGTGCGGTGACCGACGTGACGGCCGCGGCCCCGTACACCCCGAAGGCGGCCATCGTCTTGATGTCGGCCTCGATCCCTGCTCCGCCGGACGAGTCGGACCCGGCGATGGTGAGCGCTGTCGGCACTGCCACGCTGCCTCCACTCGACAGAGGTGGTCACCCGGCCGGAGGCCACCGGCCTGAGGGCGCGGCGCGGACTCCGGGGCGCGCCTCGAACGACGAACGTGGTTGCCCCTCGAGGGCCTGCGTGCTATCGTTCTGAGTTCGAGACTCGAGGGCGGTCCGTCGGCGGGACGGGCCTCCGAGACCTCATTCTAGCCAGTGCCTCCCCGGCCATCAACGCGATTCTCTATGGGCCCTCGCGCCCGCGCGGGGCCGGTGGGAGGGAGACCGCGTGCGCATCGAGGAACACCCGATCCTCTCGTTCGAGCGAGGGCGCTCGATCGAGTTCGAGCTCGACGGCCGAACGCTCACGGGGCACGAGGGCGAGACGATCGCCGCGGCCCTCCACGCGGCGGGCGTCCGCGTGCTCCGGAGGAGCATCAAGCTGTCGCGCCCGCGGGGCTTCTTCTGCGCCATCGGCCGGTGCTCGTCGTGTCTGATGACCGTAGACGGCGTGCCGAACGTCATGACCTGCGTCACCCCCCTGAGGGAGGGCATGCGGGTCGAGACGCAGGCCGGGAAGGGCGTCGTCGCGCCCGTGGGCGCGTGGTCGGCACCCCCGGCCGACGGCGTCGAGCCCGCGGACCTCGGAGACACGCCGCTCGCGATCGTCGGAGCGGGCCCCGCCGGGCTCTCCGCGGCGATCGCCGCCGGACGCCTCGGCGTTCCGTCCGTGATCCTGGACGAGAACGAGGTGCCGGGCGGCCAGCTGATCAAGCAAACACACATGTTCTTCGGCTCGAAGGAGCACCACGCCCGAGTCCGGGGCGTGGACATCGGGCCGAGGCTCGTCGAGGAGATCGAGGGCCTCCCCGTCAGGCTTCTCCTGGGCGCCACGGTCCTGGGGCTCTATCCGGATCGAACGCTCTCCCTATTAAGGAACGGCAGACACGAGAGGCTCAAGGCGCGGGCGGTCGTGCTCGCCGCGGGCGCCTCCGAGAACATGCTCGCCTTCGAGGGGGGGGATCTCCCCGGGATCTACGGGGCCGGGGCCGTCCAGACCCTGATGAACGTATACGGGGTCGTGCCCGGCAAACGGGTCCTCATGGTCGGCGCCGGGAACATCGGGCTCATCGTCAGCTACCAGCTCCTCCAGGCCGGCGTCGAGGTGGCGGCCGTCATCGAGGCGCTCCCGGAGGTGGGCGGGTACCACGTGCACGCCGCGAAGATCCGGCGCGCCGGCGTGCCGATCCTGACGTCCCACACGATCGTCAAGGCCGAGGGCACGGATCGGGTCGACGCCGCCCTGGTCACGGGCGTCGACTCCGACTGGCGCCCCGTCGCGGGAACGGAGCGCGAGTTCTCCGTCGACGTCATCTGTCTCGCCGTGGGGCTCACGCCCAACTGCGAACTCGCGTTCCAGGCGGGCTGCGAGGAGGCCAACGTCCCCGAGCTGGGCGGGCGCGTCTCGCTCCACGACGAGGACCTCATGACGACGGTCCCGGGCGTCTACGTCGCCGGCGACGGGTCCGGCATAGAGGAGGCCTCGACCGCGATGCTCGAGGGCCGGCTGGCCGGGCTCGCGGCGGCCGAGCGGGTCGGGGCCGACGTCGACCGCGACCGCGTCGCCGCGCTCAAGCGCGAGGCGAGGGGCGGGCTCGCGGCGCTTCGCGCCGGGCCGTTCGGGGCGTATCCGCGGCGCGGCAA
>Ga0272444_10006220_pt1 | contig 10221 bp, 6 predicted proteins | sample SSMForm13_FD_201033 | JGI IMG/M metagenome (GOLD analysis project Ga0272444, IMG submission 201033) | Marine sediment archaeal communities from Little Sippewissett salt marsh, Falmouth, MA, United States - SSM-Form-13 | ecosystem: Environmental > Aquatic > Marine > Wetlands > Sediment ...
CCAGGAGGTGACCCTGGCGCCCCCCAGCCTCAAGGACAACACCGCCGATGCCGACCGCCTGGCGGCTGTACTGAAAGCGCGGTTGGGGGTTTCGCGCCTGGATATCGGCCTGCCCCTGTTGCGGACGCTTCCCGAGCGGCTGCGGCGCTGGGGCTATCGGGCGCGCTGCCTGCTCTTTCAGGACGGCCCCGTCGGGCAGCTGGTGGCGGTCACGGCGCCGGAGGACCCCGCACCCCTGGCAGGACTGGCGGTGGACTTGGGCACCACCCGGGTGGTGCTGCGCCTGTTGGACCTCGAGACCGGGGCGACGCTGGCCGAGCGCGCTTTCGACAACCCCCAGATCGCCATTGGGCCGGACGTCCTGGTGCGCATCCAGCAGGCCGAAAGCGACAGCGGCCGGGAATCCCTGCGGAGCCTGATCGTCGACGGCCTGAACGCCGAAATCGGCGAGCTGGCGCGCGCCGGCGGCCTTGAGGCCGAGGACGTCTACCTGGCGGCGGTGGCCGGCAACACCGCCATGACCCATCTCTTCATGGGGCTGCCGGCGCGCTGGGTCATCCGCGAGCCCTACACCCCGGCGGTCAACCGGCCCGGGGTGCTACCGGCCGCCGCGCTGGGGCTGAGGCTCAACCCCGCCGGCCGGGTCCTGGTGTTTCCCAACATCGGCAGTTACTTCGGGGGGGACCTGATCGCCGGGATTCTCTTCGCCGGGCTGCACCGCCGGGAGGAGACCGCTATCCTGGTGGATGTCGGCACCAACGCCGAAGTGGTCGTGGGCAACCGCCACTGGCTGATGGGCTGCGCCGGGGCCGCCGGGCCGGCCCTGGAAGGGGGGGTGAGCGCCATCGGGATGATGGCCGGCCCCGGGGTGATCGACCGGGTGCGCATCGACTCGGCCAGCGGAGCGTTCGAGATTCACACCATCGATGACCTGCCGCCGCGGGGGATCTGCGGCTCCGGGGTCATCGATCTCGCCGCCCAGCTCTTTCTGGCCGGCCTGATCGACATTCGCGGCAAGTTGCGCCGCGAGGTCTGCGGGGAGCGCTGCCACGAGTTGGACGGCCTCAACCACCTGGTGCTGGTGCCGGCCGCGGCGTCGGAGAGCGGACGGGACCTGACCATCAGCCAGGCCGATCTCGACAGCCTGGTGCGCTCCAAGGCGGCCATGTACACCATCCTGCGGACCCTCACCGCCACGGTCGGGCTGTCTTTCGAGGAACTCGACGCCATTTACGTCGCCGGCACCTTCGGGGCGTTCATCGACCCCCGCTCGGCGATCACCATCGGGATGATGCCCGACCTGCCGCTGGGCGCCTATCGCAGCCTGGGCAACAGCTCCCTGGGCGGGGCCACCCTGGCGCTTTGCGACGCCGGCCGGATGGGGGAGATCGACGCCATCCGGGATGCCGTCACCTATCTGGAGCTCAACGTCAATCAGGAGTTCATGAACCGCTTCAGTGCGGCCAAATTCCTGCCGCACACCGACCCCGCTCGCTTCCCGACGGTAAAACCCTGGCCCCGCGGCTGATGAGTCGGAGATTTTACCACGAAGAGCACGAAGGACACGAAGAATGGAATTCGATGAGCTGTCGAGCCGGGTGATTGGCTGTGCGATCGAGGTTCACCGAGAGCTGGGACCGGGCCTGCTTGAGTCCACGTATGAACAGTGCCTGGCACACGAACTCAAGCTGAACGGCATCGAGTTCAAACTCGAGCATCCCCAGCCTGTGCAGTACAAGGGCATGCGGCTGGACTGCGGCTACCGTTGATCCCTTCGTGCTCTTCGTGTCCTTCGTGGTGAACACAATCTGCAAAACGGCATGCAGGCAGACGGTCAATACTTTGCACCGCTGATGCCGGGCTTTTGCGGCCTGCTCCGGACCGGCTTGGGGCCGCCGCCTGCTTCGAACCCCCCAGACGGGCGCCAGCGCCTTGCGGCGGCCATCGAAAGGAACCCCCCATGACACAACCCGCTTCCAAGATCGAGATCACAGCTCCGCCGGCCCCGGGCTTCGACACCATCCTGACCCCCGCCGCGCTGGACTTCGTCAGCACCCTGCAGACCGAGTTCGACCGCCGCCGGCTGGAGCTGCTGGCGCGGCGGGTTGTCCGCCAGGCCGAAATCGACGCCGGGCGCCTGCCCGATTTTCTTCCGGAAACCCGCCATATCCGCACCGGGGACTGGCGCATCGCTCCGCTGCCGGCGGATTTGCAGGACCGCCGGGTGGAAATCACCGGCCCGGTGGACCGCAAAATGGTGATCAACGCCCTGAACTCCGGTGCGCGCACCTACATGGCCGATTTCGAGGACTCCCACGCGCCCACCTGGGTCAACACCATCGAGGGGCAGATCAACCTGCGCGACGCGGTGCGCCGCAAGATCGCCTACACCAGCCCGGAGGGCAAAGACTATCGCCTCGCTGCGCAGCCCGCCACCCTGATCGTCCGGCCGCGGGGCTGGCACCTGTTGGAAAAACACGTGCTGGTGGACGGCCGGCCGGTATCGGGCAGCCTGTTTGACTTCGCCCTCTTCTTTTTCCACAACGCGCGACGGCTGATGGCGGAGGGCAGCGGCCCGTATTTCTACCTGCCCAAATTGGAAAGCCACCTGGAGGCCCGGCTGTGGAACGAGGTGTTCGTGCGCGCCCAGGTCCTGCTGGGGATCCCGCAGGGCACCATCAAGGCCACGGTCCTGATCGAGACCCTGCCGGCGGCCTTCGAGGTCGACGAAATCCTCTACGAGCTGCGCCAGCATATCGCCGGCCTCAACTGCGGCCGCTGGGACTATATCTTCAGCTTCATCAAGCGCTTCAAAAACGTGCCGGGCTATCTCTTCCCCGACCGCGCCCAGATCACCATGACGCGCCATTGCATGCGCAGCTACTCCCTGTTGGTGATCAAAACCTGCCACCGCCGGGGCGCGCATGCCATCGGCGGCATGGCCGCCCAGATCCCGATCAAGAACGACCCCGCAGCCAACACCGCTGCCCTGGCCAAGGTGCGCGAGGACAAGCGCCGCGAGGCCGGCGATGGGCACGACGGCACCTGGGTGGCCCATCCCGGGCTGGTGGGTCTGGCCCTTGAGGAGTTCAACCGCCTCATGCCGGCGGCCAACCAGGTGGCCCGCCAGCGCGAAGACGTGGCGGTGACCGCCGCGGATCTGCTCAAACTGCCCGGCGGCACGATCACCGAGGCCGGCCTGCGGACCAACGTCAGCGTGGGCGTGCAGTACATGGCCCACTGGCTCAGCGGCAGCGGCTGCGTGCCGCTTTACAACCTGATGGAGGATGCGGCCACAGCCGAGATATCGCGCACCCAGCTGTGGCAGTGGGTCCACCACCCCGACGGGGTGCTCAGCGACGGCCGCAAGATCGATCTGGCGCTTTTCCGCGCGGTTCTCGGCGAGGAGCTGGTGCGCATCCGGGAGGCCGTCGGGGGGGGCGCATTCGACGCCGGCCACTACCAAACCGCAGCGCGCCTCTTCGACGAGATCATCGCCAACGACAGTCTGGAGGAGTTTCTCACCCTGCGCGCCTACGAATACCTGCCCTAGCACCCGCCGGCGGCAGCTGCCGTCGGTCGTGCATGGGCTACCAGCCAAGATACGGAAAGGATTTCGCCATGCGGACGATTGAAGAACGCGCCATGGAACTGAGCAAACGGATCGAAAGCCACGCGGTGGACCCCGAGCGCATCGCCCATCTGCAGACCCTCTGGGGGCAGGACCGCCGCTGGCAGGGCATTGTGCGGCCCTACACCCCCGAGGAGATGCTCAAGCTGCGGGGGACGCTCAAGGTGGAATACACCTTCGCTCAGGCCGGCGCCGAGCGGCTCTGGCACCTGCTGCAGACCGAGGACTATGTCGCCGCGCTGGGGGCCCTGACGGGCAACCAGGCGGTGCAGCAGGTGGAGGCGGGGCTCAAGGCGATTTATCTCAGCGGCTGGCAGGTGGCGGCCGACGCCAACCTGGCCGGGGAAATGTACCCCGACCAGAGTCTCTACCCCTCCAACAGCGTTCCCGCCGTGGTCCAACGGATCAACAACGCCCTGCGCCGCGCCGACCAGATTGCGGTGCTGGAGTGCTGCAAGATCGGGCCCTACTGGTTTGCGCCGATCGTGGCCGATGCCGAGGCCGGTTTCGGCGGGCCGCTGAACGCCTTCGAGCTGATGAAGGCCATGATCGCGGCTGGGGCGGCCGGCGTGCACTTCGAAGACCAGCTGGCGTCGGCCAAAAAATGCGGCCACATGGGCGGCAAGGTGCTGGTGCCCACCCGCGAGTTTATCGTCAAACTGATCGCCGCGCGCCTGGCGGCGGATATCTGCGGGGTGCCGACCATTCTGATCGCGCGCACCGACGCCGAGGCCGCGCGCCTCTTGACCAGCGACATCGACGAACGCGACCAGCCGTTTATCACCGGTGGCGAGCGCACCTCCGAGGGGTTTTTCCCCATCAGCGGCGGTCTGGCGGCGGCCATCGCCCGCGGTCGGGCCTACGCGCCCTATGCCGACATGGTCTGGTGCGAAACCGCGACCCCCGATCTGGAGCAGGCCGCCAAGTTCGCCGAGGGCATTCACGAAGCCTTTCCGGGAAAACTCCTGGCCTACAACTGCTCCCCTTCCTTCAACTGGCAGGCCAAGCTGGACGACGCCGCCATTGCCCGCTTTCAGCGCGAGCTGGGCGCCATGGGCTACAAGTTCCAGTTCGTGACCCTGGCCGGCTTCCATTCCCTCAACCTGGGGATGTTCGAACTGGCCCGCGGCTACCGGGAGGAGGGGATGCTGGCCTACTCGCGCTTTCAACAGCAGGAATTCGCCCGTGAGAAGGAGGGCGGCTATATGGCCACCACCCATCAGAAGTTCGTCGGGACCGGCTATTTCGATCAGGTGATGAACTGCATCACCGAGGGCAAGACCTCGGTGGGGGCCTTGTCGGGCTCAACCGAGGAGGCGCAGTTCTGATGGCGGGGTGAAACAGGGTCGATTGGATCGCGGTCGCCGGCCTGGCTGCGGCGCCTTGCAGCGACCGGTCAGGACGGCGTTTCGGCGCCGGCCAGCAGGAAGAGCCCGATGAAGCGCGGGTCGAGGTCCGACGGCGCCACCGGGCCCAGCTCCGCTTCGATTTCGCTGAAAAGCGCCTCCAGGCGGCTTCCCAGGCGGGCCGAGATCGCGTCCGGGCGCAGCCCGCTGCCCGCCGCCAGCCAGTCCAGAAAGGCCGTCCGGCGCTCGGTTGGGATGCGCCGGGGACCGGGGGCCGCAGTCGGCGCGCGGGGGGTGAAGAGCCCCTCGCAGAAGTGCCTGAAATCGGCCAGCGCCAGCGGCGGGAACTTCTCCGCGGCCGGCAGGCCCAGGCAACTGCAGGCCCAGAGGGTCAGCAGCAGGTTCTTGTAGGTCAGAAAGCGCCGCTCGCACCGCGGCAGCGGCGGGTTCAAAAGCGAGAGCAGCTGGTCCAGCCAGATCAGGTCGTCCAACTCGCGCCGGGTTTCGTGGATCTCGGCCATGGCGGCGAAATCCCGGTACAATTGCCCCCTGCGGTAGCCCTCGAAGTAAAGGGGGCGTTTGAGCAGCAGCCCGCCCACGAGCCCCAGCCCCTCCTCGCCCCAGAACCCCAGGGGCAGCCCGCGCTCTCCGAACCAGCTCTCCCGCTGCCAGCGCTGCGCCCGGCGCTTGAGCGCCGCCGCCTGCCCGTAGCCCACCCGGAAAAGGGGTTCCAGGAAATGGCGCTGCAGCAGATCGGCTGCTCCGGCGGCGGCCGCGTGATCTTCCCGGGCTAAGGGGCCCAGCAATTGCTCAAGCCCGATGCTGAGGTAGCCGCAGGCCTTGCGGACCACCGCCCGCAGCTCCGCGCGCTGCCGCACGGGGCTCTGATCGGCGGCGATCAGGCGGTTGCAGAGGGCCGCAAACTCCTGCTGCAGGCGGTCGTGCTCGGCCTCGGCGCTGACCCGGCCCAGGGCGCGCTCGAAGAGACTCTCGGTCCCTAGAAGCCCTGCGCTGGACAGGGGCACCGGCAGTGTTGTGTCCTGTCGCGCGTTTCCGCCGGCCGTTCGGCGGGCCAAGCGTTGCAGGTCCTCCGGCGCCAGCGGCTGGTAGATCGCCACGGCTTCCTCCAGGGGCAGAAAGCCGCTTTCGGCTAGGCGCACGTTGCGCAGGCGGTAGGCTTCGTCCTCGACTTCGGCGGCGATGATGCCGGCCGCTTCCAGCAGCAGGCCGTTTAGGACGCCGAGGTCGCGGTCCGCCAGGAGCGCCAGCAGACGGGTGATGACCGCCTCGCGCTCCGCTTGCGGGGCGGCTGGCGCTTCCCCATCGGCCGGCAGCTTGCGAAAGCGGAAGTAGAAGACGTCATCCAGGGTCTCGAAGCCCTCGCCCAGATCCGAGGGGTCCTGGTCGTGCTCCCGCACCCGCAACTCGATGTTGCGGAACAGGTAGAGTTTGACCTCCTCGGTTTTATCAGCCAACACCCAGTCCACCACCCGCTTGGGGTCGGCCTGCAGCAGCAGCCCCAGCCAGCGGGTGAGGGGCGCGTCATCCCAGCGGTCGCCGCGCCAGGTTTCCCGGTCCAGCAAAAACTCCCACTGCCCGGCGGTGGCCATCTTGAGCAGCGGCAGGGCGTCTTCGGGGCCGATCTCCTGCACCAAAAAATAGAAGTCCTGCTCGGGCAGCGAATGGACCAGGGGCAGGGCCTCCGGGCTATCGATGATCGCGGCGAGCGCCTTTGCGGGCGGCAGCGCCAGAATCTCCCGCCGCCGGCGGCGCAGGGCGCGCAGCTTGTCTTGGATAACGGAGGGGGCGTGGGGGTCGGCCATGTTCACCTCGTGGGGGGAGTGGGCATCGTCGGCGGCCTCGACTGCAAAGCCGGCCCGTCACGTGCCGGGGTGCGGCGCCGCTTTGAGGTCTCGCACCGGGTTGGCCAGCGCCGGGAACCCCGTGATGCGGGCTTCCACCAGATCCCCGTCGCGGACCACGGCCGCGCCCGGGGTCCCGGTGGAGATGATGTCCCCGGGCAGGAGCGTCATGACGCGGGAGTGGAAGGCCACCAGAAAATCCGGTGCAAAAGTCATGTTGGCCACCGCGTTGGCGGCGTGCACCCCCCCGTTTACCACCGTGGCGACCTCCAGGCGGCTGACGTCCGGGACCTCATCGGGGGTCAGGACCACCGGCCCGAAGCTGAAAAAGGTGTCGAAACTCTTGGCCAGGGTCAGGTAACGGGGGTTTTGGCGCAGGATGTCCTCGGCCGTCATGTCGATCACCGGGGTGAAGCCGGCCACCACCTTCAGCCAGTCGTCGGGCGCCACGTGGCGGCACCGGCGGCCGATGATCACCCCGAGTTCGGCTTCGGCCGTGGTGCGTTCGGAGAGGGTGGGGATCTCGATGGCGTCGCCGGGGCCGATCAGGGCCGTGTCGGGCTTCATGAAGCTGGCCGGGATGCCCTGGGGCGCGCTTTCGGAAAGGTCGGCGGCATGCGCGCGGTAGTTGAGGCCGATGCCCCAGATCTTGCGGGGGTGGCGGTAAGGGGGCCGCCAGCGCACCGCCGCGGTCGGAACGATTTCCGCTTCGGGCAGGTCCGCAAGGGCGCTTTGCCCGGCGCCTGCGTACCAGGCCTGCAGCCCTTCCAGGGCTTCCGGTGCCAGCAGATGGAACAGGTCGGTGGGCCATTGGGCGCTGCAGCGGCGGTTGACGGCCGCGATCGGGATGAGCCCGCGGGACGTCAGGATGCAGGCCTCTTCGCGGTCGTCGAAGGCGGCGGTGGCGAGTTTCATAAAATTCTCCTCGGGTTTTCGACCCTCCGAAACGGGCGGCTTGCCGGCGCTTGTGGCGCAAACCCCCCGGTGAGGGCAGCCCAAACTGCCCCTCGGGGGGGTGCGTGTTTTCGGGCTAGACCTGAACCGCCGCCAGTCCCAGCTTGGCCCGGCGGTCTTCGATGTGCCGCCGGATCAGGAGGGCGGCCTTTTCGGGGTCGGGTTCCACGGCGAAGGTGGCCCCCAGGAGATCTTCCAGCCCTTCGGTCAGCAGCTTGACCACGTTCATGCTGCCCGTGATGGGCGGCATGGGGCCGAGGACCGTGGTGACCCCCGAGGCCACGAAGTAGGCGCCGATGGAGACCGCCTTTTCCGAGTACCACTCCGGCGCCGCGCCGGCGATGGGCAAATCGCTGATGTCGGTCCCCAGGGCGTCGGCCAGGGCCGCGGCCAGCACCAGGATGCGCACGTTGTCGACGCAGCTGCCCATGTGCAGGACCGGGGGGATGCCCAGCGCCCCGCAGACCTCCTTTAGGCCGGGTCCCGCCAGGCGGGCCGCCTCGGCCACCTTGAAGCCCGCCTTGGCGTTGGCGATGGCGGCGCAGCCGGTGTCCACCACCAGGATGTCGTTTTCGATCAGACGGCGGGTGAGGGTCACATGTCCGTAGTCGTGGCGGATCTTGGGGTTGTTGCAGCCCACCACGCCCACCGCCCCGCGGATCTGGCCGCTTTTCAGGGCCGCGATCAGCGGCTCGGGCGAGCCGCCGAGGGCCTCGATGATGGTTTCCACCGAAAAACCGCCCAGGGACGGGGCCGGCGCCACCGGGATATAAACCTCGCCCCGGCGGCTGAAGTTCTCGATGGCCTCGGCAACCAGGGTCCGGGCCAGCTCCCGGGCGTTGTCCGGGTGGAATTCGCGGTGGGTCATGCCCGGGAAGCGCGCCTTGTCGCTGGTGCTGATCATCCGGGTGTGGTAGCAGGCGGCGACCGCCCCCAGGGAGGGCATGATGCACTGGTAGTCCACCAGCATCATCTCCACCGCGCCGGTGGCGATCACCAGCTCGGTCATCAGGTGGTTGCCGGCCATGGGAATGCCGTGGCGCATGAGCAGTTCGTTGCCCGTGCAGCACAGCCCGGCCAGGTTGATCCCCTGGGCGCCGCGGGCCAGCGCCAGCTCCGTGAGTTCCGGCGACTGGCAGGCCTGCAGAAGCATTTCGGATACCACCGGGTTGTGGCCATGAACGACGATGTTGACCTGGTCGGCCTTCAGGACCCCGATGTTGACGCTGTTGGGGGTCACCCGGGGGGTACCGAAGAGGATGTCCGAGACCTCGGTGGCGATCATCGAGCCGCCCCAGCCGTCGGAGAGGGCGTTGCGCAGGCCGTGCAGCAGCAGGCTCTGCCAGCCGTTGTCGACCCCCATGTGGGTGCGGTGCATCATCTCCGAGGTTTCGCGGTCGATTCCCCGGGGGGTGATGCCCAACTGGGCCCAGCGCTCGCGGCGTTTGCGGGGCGCCCGATTGATCAAGGTAAGGGCCTTGCGGCGGGTGCCGTAGTCCTCCTGCATGGCGCGGGCCAGGTCGGCGGCGATTTCGCCAACCGCCCGGTCCCCGGTGGCGACGCCGTACTCGGCGGCCACCCGCCGCAGCTTGGGATCATCGCTGACGGTGTAGCCCGGCGCCTGCCCCTCGGCCACGGCGGCCAGCACCTCCACCAGGTCGCGGCCATGGTCCGAGTGCGCCGCCGCCCCGGCCGCGATCATGCGGCCGAGGTTGCGCGCCACGATGATGTCGGCATCCGCGCCGCAGACCCCCTGCTGGGGGCCTTCCCCGAAGGGGTCCACCCGGCAGGGCCCCATGTTGCAGACCCGGCAGCTCAGCCCCATCTCGCAGAAGCCGCACTGGGGCTGCTGGGCGTTGAAACGCTCCCAGACCGTCGCCACCTGGTCCTTCTCCATTTTTTTGAGCATCAGGCGACCATCTTCAGTGATGGTATTTTCTCCAAAGGGGTGTTTCATCTCGGCCTCCATGGGTTCATGGGTTTTTAAGGCCCAGTTGGGCCTTGCGCTGGGCATTGAGCAGGGCAAATCCGGGGGCCGGCTGAACCTCCTCGGCGGTGCGCGAAACGCTGCGGGCCACCGCGTCGGTCTGGCGCTTGAGCGCCGCGTCGGCCTCTTCAAAGGTCAGCGCGCCGGTTTTACAGACCTCGACGCAGGCCGGAATCCGTCCCTGGCGAAGCCGCGCCAGGCAATTGTCGCACTTGACGGCCACGGTTTTGCCCAGCGGTGCGTGGTGTTCCGGGTGGTAGCGGATCACCCCGAAGGGGCATGCCATGGCGCAGGAGGCGCAGTTGATGCAGCGCTCGGGGTCGATCAGGACCGTGCCGCTGGCGCGGTCGCGCGAGATCGCGCCGGGCAGGCAGGCCAGCTGGCAGGGGGCCGGGTCGCAGTGTCGGCAGCGGTTGGGGAAGCCCTCGCCGTAGAGGCCGG
>Ga0272444_10006221_pt1 | contig 10220 bp, 6 predicted proteins | sample SSMForm13_FD_201033 | JGI IMG/M metagenome (GOLD analysis project Ga0272444, IMG submission 201033) | Marine sediment archaeal communities from Little Sippewissett salt marsh, Falmouth, MA, United States - SSM-Form-13 | ecosystem: Environmental > Aquatic > Marine > Wetlands > Sediment ...
GTACTATCTTAGCATCGAAGAGGAGACCAGCGGGACGATTTATGACCCTGATCCACTGGCGCCGCAATCAGTCGTGGTTGCCACCGCCGAGTACATGGTCCTGCAGGACGATTTCGAAACCAGCCAGGGCTGGACGACGGGCAATCTGGGAGCGACCAGCGGCTACTGGGGGCGCGGCGTGCCGGTGAATGATCCCGACTGGAGCTACGATCCGTTCGCTGACGGCGACGGCAGCGGTTCGTGCTACCTGACGCAGAACTCGTATGGAAACACGGATGTCGATGCCGGCGGCGTGGTGCTGAACTCGCCGGTGTTTGATTTGTCCGAGGGTGGCTCGATCAGCTACTACTACTACCTTCTGCTGACCAACGCGACCGGCGGCGTTGATAAGCTGCTGGTGGAGATCAACAGCACGGGAGGCGCCGGCGACTGGACGCAGATCGCCAACCACAATACTAACGGCGGCCTGTTCTGGTACCGGCATACGATAGATCAGTCGGAACTGGAGGCTGCCGGGGTGACATTCACGTCGCAGATGATGGTGCGGTTCATTGCCAACGACGCCGACCCGCAAAGCATTGTCGAAGCCGGCGTCGACGGGTTTGAGGTCGTGTACTACGAATGCATCCCTCCCTGCTGCGGGCAGTACACCGGCGGGATCACGGGTAACACGAATTGCGATATCGAGGGCAAGTACAATCTTTCGGATATCACGGCTGAGATCACTCGGGTATACATCGATCCGGAGATTCCGCTCTGCTGCGAAGAGAGTGGCGATGTCAACTGCGACGGCAAGTTGAACCTGTCGGACATCACTGTTCTGATTACCAAGGTGTATCTCGATAGCGAACAGGTGCTCTGCCCGTGCACCGAGCTGCCATAGCGCAAGCTACCAGCTGAAAGCGATTTCGTACCGGCCTCTGCCCCCATGGCTGAGGCCGGTTTTGTAACTGGCCGGATTTCCGTTATTCGTACCGACAGCCATTTTGCTCGCCCGCCGTCCTTTTCAGGGGAAATGCCGGTTTTGCGGCAGGTGGTTTGCGGTATAATGGTGTGAGGCGGTGGCCGCCGATTCGCCGGCTTGCTCGTAACTGTTTGATTGCGTATATAGTATAGTCCCCTGTGATGGCAGCTTAGGCCAGGAGATCCAACAACTTGAGAAGCAAGTCCCTGCATCTTTGTGCTTTTATGGCGCTCTGTTCAGCGCTGATTATGGGAGCCTGCAATGGTGCTGAGACGGGCGACCCCAATCGCGACAGGACTCCGCCGACGGTAGTGGAAGTCAACCCGTCGGATGGTCTTACCGGCGTGGCGATTGACCGGGTAATTAAAGCGACTTTCTCAGAGCCGATTGACGAAGCCAAGATCGACACCGGCAGCTTCAGCGTTTCGGGGGGCGTTCGAGGAGCATTCAGCTTCCTGGGCAATACCGTGACGCTTACGCCCTCGGAGGAGATGGCCTACAGCACCGAGTACACGGTCACGCTCAGTACCGGGATCACCGATACGGCGAGCAACCATCTCGAGGCCACCTATTCGTGGTCCTTCACCACCCAGAATGATCCGGCGACATCACCGCCTGAAGTGATCGAAACAAATCCGGCCCACAATGCCGTCAGCGTCTCGATCAGCACATCGGTTTCGGCAACGTTTTCGAAAGATATGGACCCGGCGACATTGACTACAGCCTCCTTTGCGCTCGATCACGGCGTCACGGGGGCGGTCTCCTATGCCAATCGAGTGGTGACCCTGATTCCGGACAGCGATCTGGAGTATGCGACAGTCTACACCGCCAACATCAGTACGTTCGCCGCCGATACCAGCGGTATTCATCTAGAAAGCCGCTACTGGTGGACATTTACGACGGAGGCCGACCCGCTCAGCCCGACGATCAGCCTTACTCGGCCGACCGACAGCGCCGTGATCGGCGATACGGTGACGATTATCGCTGATGTCGTTCCGGTCGGCGGAACAATCGACAGCGTCGTGTTCATCATTGACGGCGTGCCTCTGGCGTCGGTCACGGCATCACCCTGGGAGTACACCTGGGATGCCTCCGGCGAAGAGATCGGCAGCCTGCACTCGATAACGGCGACCGTTCATGACAGCGACGGCCGCCAGGGTATCTCGGGGCTCGTGTTCGTACACTACCAGTGGGAGCTGTTAGCGACCGATTTCGATCAGATCGCGGGTGTGCCCCAGGATGTGCTACGCCTTCTTTATCGCAGCACGGATTCGCTGTTGGAGCTGCGGTATGAGTTCCTGAACGAATGGGAAGACGTCATCAACGATACTCTTCTGGATCTTGGCGTATTCTTCGATACGGATCAGAACGCCGGAACAGGGCGGGACACGCTGGCGGGCGGTTTGCCGATTAATGACATCGGCGCCGAGTACCGGGTGATTATCGGCCTTCACGGTCTGGATGCTTTCGCCGGATTCAACCCGGCTACCGACAGCTTCGAAGTGATTTTCGACGTAACCGGTTTCCCGATGGCGAACCTTCCGGACAGCGCCAAGTTCGTTGAGTTCGGCCTCTACTGGGCTGATCTGGATGATACCGACAGCCTGGATCTGGTGAGCATGAATTTCACCTGGCCGGAGGTGGGCAGCGACCCGACATACGTCGACTGGCTGCCCGATCAGGGCAACGGGCATGTGACGATCCGTCGCAACAACCGCTATCTCGGCGGAGCTACCGCCGGCGCACCGGCCCTGCCCGGGGCTAATCCCGCTCATAGAACGAAGCGCGCAATCCCGTTCGACTGAGGGCACTCGTGGACGCACTAGAAGACTATCTTGCGAAGCAGCATGGCGGGCGGGTGCTGGACGTCGCCACCGGTGAGGGCTGGTTCGCTTCGTTTCTCGCCGAGAATCTGGCCGACTATGATTCCATCACGGGCGTGGACGTCTCAGAACGGAATATTGAGGGCGCGCGTGAGAGGTGCACGGCCGAGCGGGTGACGTTCGAGGCCATGGACGGCAAGCACCTGACGTTCCCCGACAATTCGTTCGACACCGTGGCCATCAGCTACTCCCTGCATCATCTTGATGATGTCGATGCCGTGCTCGACGAGATGAAACGGGTGCTCAAACCGGGCGGGCTGTTTGTGGTCGGGGAGGTCAACAGTGACAATCAGTCGGAGCGTCAGATGACCCATGTGCTGATCCACCACTGGTGGGCCGAGATCGACCGGATTCGCGGCGTGCCGCATTTCGAGACGTACACGACCGAGCAGATCCGAGCTTTCGTGAGCAGGCTTGATTTGAAGGATCTCTTCGAGGTGCTTGATCCGGGCAACCCCGATGGCTGCGAAGAGAAGACCGTCTTCTGGGTCAAGGAGAAGTGTCGGGAGTATGCCGACCATATCAAAGATGATCCGAAGCATGAATCGCTCGTGCAGCGCGGCCGGGAATTGTTACGACGTGTCGACGAGGTCGGTCTGGGTGTCGGGACGACTGTTTGCCTGGTCGGCCGAAAATAGACTTCCTCTCCCCCACTATCAAAACGACGAGGGCGGACCACGAGAGTCCGCCCTCTGGCTGTATACGGTTCGGCTACTTGAGGATAACCATCTTCCGAGTAGCCGTGAAGTTGTCTGCTGACAGTCGATAGAAATACACACCGCTGGCGGCGCGGATTGCGTTCCATCGAACGGTGTGCTCCCCGGCGGCCATCTCCTTGTCCAGCAGCGTCTCGACGTGTTGACCGAGAACGTTGAAAACGTTCAGGCGAACATACGAGTTCATCGGCAGACTGAAGGAGATATCCGTGGCCGGATTGAACGGGTTCGGGTAGTTCTGATTAAGCGCGTACTCGGTCGGCAGCGGTTCGCCCATTTGTATGGCGAAGCTCTTGACCGCGACCTTGTACGGCGGGCAGAAGTCCTCGTCGGACATATCCGAACCGGCCAGATCTACGGCATCGTAGCAGGTGACTCTCATCCGGCACTGATCCGACGGCGGCCCGCAGACGACCCAATCCCATTCGCCGGGATTGCCCGTCAGCGTGACCAGAGGCGTCCAATCCACGCCGCTATTGACCGAGTAGTCGATCACCGAGGAATCGATCCCGACGTTGTCGGAAGCATCCCACATTACGGTGTAGGTTTGCCCGATGTACAGGACCTCACCGCCGTTGGGCTGGATCACCGTCACCGCCGGAGCCTCGACGCCGTCGATTGACCGGAACAGGTTCAGGCGTCCGGAGCCCATCAGGCCGGCATAGGACGGGTTGAGATCATCGATGTCATCGGCATAGTCCAGCAGCAGGGAGATGATCTCGCTGCGAGTCAGCCCGCTTTCATAGGACTTCAGAAGTCCGGCAGCTCCTGTGACGTGGGGAGCGGCCTGCGAAGTCCCGTCCAGCCAGGCGATGTAGTTGGTGTTGTAGTGATAGGAATAGGTGCTGACGATATCCACGCCCGGAGCGGCAATGTCGACCCAGGTGCCATAGTCCGAGAACGAGGCCTTGATGTCGTTCTGATTGGTGGCACAGACGTTGACGACGTCGGCGCGCGTGCCCAGGTAGTCGGGGCTGCTGCCGCCGTCGTTGCCGGCCGCGGCGACGATAATGACACCGTGGCTGGTGGCATAATCACAGGCGGCTGCAATGCCGCCGGTATTCGAGGAACCCCAGCTGCAGTTGATGGCCGTGGCGCCGTTGTTCACGGCATAGTAAATCGCCTGGGCGGCGAAGTCCATGCGGACATACCCGACCTCGTCATAGATCGGGTGCGGAGCCGACCAGCCGATCCGCAGGGCCATGATCTTCACGCCGTTGGCCGGCGTGCTTGAACCGGCGTTCCATCCGCCGGCAAGACCGGCCACGCCGAGACCGTTATTGGTGATGGCGCCCATAATGCCGGCCACGTGGGTGCCGTGGCCGTTGAAGTCGGTCGGTTCATTGTCTTCGGTGTAGCAGTCCTCGCCGGTATAGCAGGGCGACCCACCGTTGACGAAATCCCAGCCGACCCAATCGTCCACATAGCCGTTGGCGTCATCATCGAATCCCGCGGTGCCGTTGTACTCGGTCCAGTTGATCCAGATATTCCCGTCGGTGTACGGCGAGAGGCCGCCGAGATCACGGGAATCATAGCCGACGCCGGAATCGAGACAACCCAACACGACCGTACCGTCGCCGGTTTCATAGTCCCAGGCATCGGTAGCGTCGACATCGTGATCGTTGGTGTTGTAGAAATTCCACTGATCGGACATGAAGTAGGAATCGTTAGGGAAGCGCTCGTACAGGGGGTGCACTCCTACAGGTTCAGCGTGGTCGACGACGGCCACCTGAGAGTACGCTTTGAGAACCTCGTCGACCTGGAAGCCCTTGCCGAACTGCACGATGTAGTACCGTGACAGGTCGTGAGCGTTGTCCTTGACGGCCCATTGTTCGGCATCGGGGAATTCCTTCTCGAAAATCTCCACCTTGAATTTCCGGTTCAGCTCGTCGATTTGCGGATCGCCGGTGACAATCGATCGTAGGTCGGCATCGAACGTCGGAGGCTTGACGTCTTCAGCGGTCCGGATGATGATGCGATTGGGGACGTAGACATAAAACGAGGGCGCCGGATCGTGATACGCTACGTGGATCTCTTTCATTCTGGTCGCGTAGAGACTCGTAACGTCGGTTGCATCGGTGGGGACATATTTGTCCTGGGCTGCGGACAAGGCGAACGAGGCGACCAACAGAGCAATGGTCAGTACGATTACTCGTTTCATTTTCGGCCCTCCTCCGAAATGGGTGGTTATGCATGCGATGGCTATCTTGGAAGAACATAGCGATAGATAATCGACTTACACCTCCTTTCTCCGAAGCCACACCTCGGCGACGCGGGGAGCGCCTTCCGACAGGGAACTGATGCCGGGTGGCGACGCGACCCGCCTCGGGCTCTGGTGGATATCTGTGGATCTGACGCGGTTGCCGGTCTGTTGGTGATGGGGACCGGAAGTTGACCGTGATGAGAGACGATTCCCCGTTTCTGCTCGCAAGCTAAGGCGGAGTCCCAAGGCTGTCAAGCTACCCCTCGAAAAGCCAGGACCCAAAAAGGTTAAGTTGTTGGCAGGCAACAGAGTTTTTTCTCGAATATCTCATAGCGGATGCCGGAACACCGCCCCCCTTCAGACAATTGGCACGATACTGCTGTGGTCCACCACACTGTGGGGACAGTCCAATATGCGGCCCGGCAGGTAGGATCGTGGGCAATGACATCCTTCCTTACAAGCTATTGACTGCCTGTGCGATAGGCCGCCCGGAAAATCCGGTGCCGGCGGCTGCTCTCAGGCAACCGATATGCACCATGTCGGAGGAAACCGGAAGGAAACGGCTTATGCGATTGAGACGATTACAGAAGGTAGACGGCCTCGGCTTGCTTGAGGTACTGGTTGGGATGATTATCCTCGGCATCGGTTTGCTCGGACTTGCGCCGATGATTGTTACCTCGATCGAGGCCAACGTCATCGCCCGTGATCACTCTGATGCTTCCGAGTTGGTCAAGGAGAAGATCGAGTATTACGAGAGCCTTGACCCGATGCCGGCCATGCCGTATCAGGAGCATGAGGCAGGTCTCGGAGACCGGTACAGTCGGTCGGTGTACATCACAGATAACACGGTTGATACGCTTATCCCCGATGGTGTGTACGAGGTACGGATCGCGGTGGGCTGGATTGACAATAACGAGATCGCTCGCACCACCACACTGACGACTTACCTGCTGAAGAACTAACTCCGGAGTTGATAGCCATGAAACGAATACGAAAGACCAACGGATATACCATTCTGGAGATACTGATTGCAGTGATGATCACCGGCATCCTGGCCACGTCGGGATTCCAGTTCTACTCGACAATGCACAACCAGACGTTGACCCAGGAGGACATTTCGGAGATGCAGCATTCCTCGCGGGTCACGCTTCAGGAGATCGCGAAAACGCTTCGGATGGCCGGCTACAAGCTGCCGGATACGCATGTTCCTTATGTGATCAGCAGCGACACGCTCTGGGTTTTCTACGGCCAGACTCAACCAGTCGACACCGTAGTCTACTTCCTTCAGGAGACCGTCGATCCGTACGGTGGCGGCGGTGAAATGGAGGAAGCCGAGCGAATCTCTCCGCCGATGCAGCTTATGAAACAGGTCAACAGCCAGACCGCGGCGACATTTGCCGAAGGCATCCAGAGCATTTCGTACACGGCGCTGGACGCGTCCAATATCGTCATCTCCGTCACGACCATGACACTCAGGCCGGACGAATCGTATAGTGAGAACAGTGGGTACCGCACTCTCGTCACCAGCGAGCGTGTCAAGTTACGCAATGTCGATCTGTAGTCGGCCGGACGTCGCGGTACCGGGACGGGCGTGACTCGCCGTTCGGCAGAAGGTCTGCAGACTTCGAATATAGTACACGGAGATCGTGTTTCGGCAGCGTATCCGCGATGATCTCGAGAAGCTGAACCGGAAAGGAAGGTCTATCATGGAACATGTGTGCCCTGTGAGAGGACACCAGGATCCGCGGTTGAAAGACCGCCGACCGTCGCGCCTCCGGGTCGTGCCGCCTCGCAGTACGACACCAAGGCCGGTCGGGCCTGACCGCGTCTCAGCTCTCAAGACCGGGAATAATTCTGCCATTCATGCCGAGGTATCAAAATGAGACGAATATCGGGTAACGAACAAGGTAGCGCCCTGCTGCTGGCGCTTTGTCTGATGGGTATGCTTACCCTGGCCGCTCTGCTGGCGGTGAATAACTCCAACACCGACATGGAGATGTCCTTCAATCAGATCAACGGCGAAAAAGCGTTTTACCTGGCCGAGGCCGGGGCAAAACGAGCCGTAGCCGAGCTGCAGAACGATCCGACCTGGACTGCCGGTTTCATCAACGTCTCGCTTGCAAACGGCACCTACTCGGTAGCGGTGGTTGATAGCAGTATGGACAGTACCCTGGCCGATTCAGTAGTCGTCACGTCGACGGCCGATGCCGACGGCGCCCAGGCGACAATCGAGATTACGCTGGCGCCACGGGATCTCAAGCCATTTCAGTATGCCATGTTCGCCGACGATGACGTCGATATTCGTAACAGCATGAATTCCGACTCCTACAACTCCGATTCCGGGTCTTACTTCCTTACCAGGTTGAACACCGATGGCGACGTCGGCTCCAACGGATCGATTACAGTCGCAAACGGCGCTTTTGTGGGCGGGGATATAGCGACGTCGCTGGACGGCGGCCTCTCGGTCAATCCCGGCGCAACGGTGACGGGCGATACCTCCAGTACCGCGCCCAGCCAGGATGTCCCGCCGGTGCCGGCCTCCGAATTTGCCTGGGCGGAAGCCAACAACGACAACCTCACCGGTATTTCCGGCACGTATACGTATGATCCATCGACTCACGCCTTCGAATCCACCGGAAACGTCGTGCTCTCCAGCGGTGTCTACTTCTTCTCGGATGTATTACTGAAAAACAGTGCCAATCTCACACTGGCGCCTGGCGCCGAGGTCACCATTTACGTCGATGGCAATGTTGACTTGAGGAATTCTGCCTCAATGAACGTCGGCGGCGTACCGGCCGACCTGATGATTTACTCAACTGGAGACTTCGTTCTGAAAAACAGCGGCGATATCGCGGCTGTCTTCTACTCACCTGACGGAATTGGCGATCTGCGAAATTCCGGGGAGTTCTTTGGGTCGATCGTGACAAATGATATCATTGTACACAACAGCGCCAAATTCCACTACGATCGGATGTTGGCCGACATCTCGATGGGCAAAAGCTCCGATGTCTACGTAGTCGGCTGGCAGGAGCTATAAAAGATCTCGCGATCGACAGGCCTTCCCTCCTGCTTGCCTGCTGACAGTACCAATGACGACCGGTCCCCGGAAGGGACCGGTCGTTTTTTTAATTGCTGTGAATTCTGCCTGATAGCCATTACCTAGAAAGCGGCCCGCAATCCGAAGTAGATTTGCCTCGGGGAGCCGTAGTTCTGCGGGTTCCACTGCAGCAGGGAGTATCGCTCTTCGAATCCCGGCTGATAATCATCTTGTATCTGTCCCTCCGGGGTGAGGAGGTACCCGGTGGTCTCGGGCAATCCAGTGCCGCGCCAGACATCAATGACGTTTTCGGAACCGAGCAGGTTTCTGATCCAGAACACAGCCGTCAGTTCGAGGGGGCCGGCATCAAACGGGCGCTCGAGCTTCAGATCAATTGTTGTCGTCCAGTCCATGCGGGCGGAGTTGACAGGTCCGGTCGGAACGGGTGAAACAGCCACGTCCGGGCTGGCCTCGTCGTACACCTCAACCGGTGTGTACGGTAGGCCGCTGCCTGTCTTCACCCATACCTGGGCTCGCAGTCTGTTCAGCACGGGCCAGCCGCCGATGCGCGGGCTGTCCTCTTCGCCCGGACGGAAGCTGAGCCGCACCGACAACTGCTGGGGGCGGTGGTAGTCGGACCAATCACGATTGGCAGCTTCGGCGGACATCAGCGTGTACTGCAGGCTCAGCGACGCGTTGTGACTTAACCGAGCATAAAGAGCGGCAGCTACTCCCATGGCTCCTGCTTTGGCGGAGTTCGTATTGACGTAGTATGACGTCATGGGCGCTGCAGGCATGCGTTCCACATCGGTCAAGTTAGCATACTTGTAGAGGAAACCATCCAGCCGAGCCGACACACGAGGACTGATCTCAACGCCCGCCCCGAATTCCCACCGAGTGACCCGCTCCGGCTCGAGGTCGGTGCTGGCGAATGGATAGTACGAACCGGCATCGACTCTCACTTCAAAGTAGTCCCAGCCCTTGTAGAGCAGACCATATGGCGCAGCCTGGTAGGCCAAGCCGAACCGGAAATCCAGTTGCAGCCAATCAAGCGGTCTGGATGTCAGGGCCATTCCCGGCGATAGACGCCAGAGCCTTTCGCTGTCGGTGACATCGGACGGCTCAAGCAAGTACGACCCGGTATGGTCAGGGTCAAAGGGGTACTCAGGATCTCTTAGTGTCAACGCGTTGTAGTCGAACATGTCCAATCTCAGTTGAGGTGAGACCGTGAAAACGCCGACGCTCCAGTCGGCCGCCACCCAGGCGGCAGCCTCAACGGGGTGCTTGGCCTCGTTCGACCAGCCCTCGCTGTCGGACTCCTGCCCGCCGATGTCGTAGCCGTAGCGATCGACCGTCGCCGGCGTCCAGCCGCGCGTGGGACTCAGGCTCAGGTAGCGCCGGATGGTGTAGCGATGGA
>Ga0272444_10006222_pt1 | contig 10219 bp, 11 predicted proteins | sample SSMForm13_FD_201033 | JGI IMG/M metagenome (GOLD analysis project Ga0272444, IMG submission 201033) | Marine sediment archaeal communities from Little Sippewissett salt marsh, Falmouth, MA, United States - SSM-Form-13 | ecosystem: Environmental > Aquatic > Marine > Wetlands > Sediment ...
TCTCCAAGGTTGTTAACCAGGTATTCGGTATAATTTAAAATGGAGGCAAGGACAGCTTCCGAAAATCCACTATCCCTAAAAAAATACATATGAAAATCGACGAGCTAAACATCTCCATCATCCGGCATCTGCAACAGGGGCGGAAATCCTACAAGGTCATCGCCGATGAACTTGGCGTATCGGAAAATACGGTCCGGTCAAGGGTCAGTAAACTGGAAGACGAACACGTGCTTGAAATCAAAGGCCTGGTGGATCCAGAGGCCATCCCCCGACATCGAATCGTAATGGTGGGTGTCAAGCTGAGCACCATGGACCTGGTAAAAAAAGGCGAGGAGTTCAGTCGCATTCGTGGCGTGGTATCGGTGAGCGTGGTCACCGGTCGTTTCGACCTGATTCTTGTGGTGCTGCTCAAAGAAGGTTTTGGTCTACTCGAATTTTACACCCAAGAAGTATCTAAACTGGATGGCGTACAGTCGGTAGAGACATTTGTGGTATATAAGAGTTATAATTTGAAGATACCGTATATTTTTTAAAGGGAGGAAAACCATGAAAGAGATCAGTGAACTGAATCTGCCGGAGGATGTTCGATACGCCGATGACCATGAGTGGGCCAAAGAAAGCGGCGATACGGTGCGCATCGGTATTTCCGATTACGCTCAGGATCAACTGGGCGATATTGTCTTCGTCGAACTGCCCGATGTCGGCAGCACATTTAACAAGGGCGATGAATTTGGTACGGTAGAATCCGTCAAGGCCGTTTCAGAGCTCTATATGCCCATCAGTGGAGAAATCACCACCATCAATGAGACATTGACCGATCAACCTGAATTGGTCAACACGGATCCATATGGCGGTGGTTGGATGATTGAAGTCAAGGCCAGCGATCCAGCTGAAATGGATTCGCTTAAATCCAAGGCCGATTATCTTGCAATGCTGAAAGGATAATTACCATGCGATACCTGCCCCATACCCAGGAAGACATCAAACAGATGCTTCAGGTGGTGGGCGCCAAGGATCTGGATGGGCTTTTTGCCAGCATCCCCGACGACTGCCGCCGCAAGGAAGCGATGAACCTGCCCGAGCCCCTGACCGAATGGGAGCTCAACCGGCATATGGATCAGCTGGCCGCTGCCATGGGTGCCGCCCCCACCCATAAAGTGTTCATGGGCGCCGGCAGCTATCATCATTATATTCCCGAAATCACCCGACAGCTCTTGCTGCGGGGTGAACTTTTTACCGCCTACACCCCCTACCAGCCGGAAATCAGCCAGGGAACCTTGCAGACCATCTACGAATATCAGACCCTGGTCTGCCGCCTGCTGGGCATGGATGTGGCCAATGCCTCCATGTACGACGGGGCATCGGGCCTGGCCGAAGCCATGCTGATGACCATCCGGGTTCGTCGTCGCAAGAAAGTGGCCGTGTCCAGAGCGATTCACCCGCTGTATCGCAAAGTGGTACAGACGTATTTTGCCCCCACCGGCTTCGAGGTGGTGGAGCTTCCCGTGGGTAAAGACGGCCGCACGGACCTCTCAACCTTGAAGGATCTTGGGGAACTGGCCGGTGTTGCTTTGCAAAGCCCCAACTTTTTCGGCTGCATCGAGGACCTTACCGCCGCCGGCAAGATCATTCATGCCGATTCCAAGACGCTTTTCGTGGTTGCCTTCAGTGAGCCGCTGGCCTATGGCATGCTCAACAGCCCCGGTGTTTGCGGCGCCGACATTGCCTGCGGTGAAGGCCAGAGCATGGGTATTCCCCAGAGTTTCGGCGGCCCCGGCCTGGGTATGTTCGCGGCTAGACAGCAATACCTGCGCACCATGCCGGGGCGCCTGATCGGCAAAACCGTGGACCGGGACGGCAAGACGGGTTTTGTCCTCACCCTGGCCACGCGGGAGCAGCATATCCGGCGCGAAAAGGCCACGTCCAATATCTGCTCCAATCAAGGGCTGTGCGCCACGGCATCGACCATGTACATGGCGGCCCTGGGCGGTACGGGTATCCGGCAACTATCAAGACTCAATCGAGACCGGGCAGAATATCTCAAGGCCAGCCTGGCCAAGGCCGGGTACGCCTCGCCGTTCAGCGCCCCCACATTCAACGAGTTCGTGGTGCGTTTTCCAGGCGGGTTTGAGGACACCTGGGAGCGGCTGTTGGAGAAAAAAATCGTCGCCGGTCTGCACCTTTCACCGTACTATCCCGAGCTTTCCGACTGCTGGCTGTTGTGTGTGACCGAAACCATCGACAAAGCCGACATCGATATGCTGGTCAAGGAGGTGGCCAAATGAAAGAAAGAATGGGAACCACCGGCCTGATTTTTAACGAACCGCTGCTTTGGGAAAAAGGCTCTTTCGGGCGCATCGGCATTTCCCTGCCCAAGCGCGATGTGGATGAAGCCCCGTTGGACAAACAGCTCGTGGGGGATGGACCTGATTTTCCGGATCTTTCCGAGCTCGATGTGGTGCGCCACTTTACCAAACTCTCCCAGTGGAACTTTGGTGTCGACAGCGGCATGTACCCGCTGGGATCATGCACCATGAAGTATAACCCCAAAACCAATGAGCGTCAGGCATCCCTGCCCGGTTTTGCCGGCGCCCATCCCTTGCTGCCGGAACGCCTTTCTCAGGGTATTCTTTCCCTCATGTTCGAACTACAAGACCTGCTTGGTGAGATTACCGGTCTACCGGCGGTCACCCTGCAGCCGGCAGCCGGTTCCCATGGCGAGCTGACCGGGATGCTGATCTTTGCCGCCTACCATAAACACCAGGGCAAGCCGCGCAGTAAAGTTCTCATTCCAGACACGGCCCACGGCACCAATCCGGCCAGTGCCGCCCTGTGTGGATTCAAGGCCGTGGCGGTGCAATCCGGTCCGAATGGTGTTCTCGTACCAGAAGCGGTGGCCGCGCTCATGGACGAGGATACAGCCGGAATCATGATCACCAATCCCAACACCTTGGGCCTTTTCGAGGACAATATCCGCCAGGTGGCCGACATCGTTCATAAAAAAGGCGGGCTGGTCTATGGTGACGGGGCCAACATGAACGCGGTGATGGGAATTGTCAATGTCGGCGAGGTTGGCGTGGATGTGCTGCACCTGAACCTGCACAAAACCTTTTCCACGCCCCATGGCGGCGGGGGGCCGGGGGCCGGGCCGGTTTGTGTCACTCCGCAGTTGGAGGCCTTCCTGCCGGTTCCGCGGATAGTTAAAGAGAAAGAGCGATATCGCTTGGACGACAATTATCCGCTGTCGGTGGGCAAGGTGCACGCCTTTTACGGCAATGTGGGTATTCTCATCCGCGCCTACAGTTATATTCGCAGCGTGGGCAAGCATCTTAAAGAGGTCAGTCAATACGCCGTGCTCAACGCCAATTATATCAAGCAGCGCCTCAAGGACGTCTATCACCTGCCCTATGACCGCCCCTGCATGCATGAATGCGTATTCACCGACAAGCATCAGCAGGCCCATCATGTGGCCACCCTGGACATTGCCAAAAGGCTGATGGACCACGGATTCCATCCGCCCACGATCTATTTCCCGCTGGTAGTCAGCGGCGCCATCATGATCGAGCCTACGGAATCCGAATCCAAAGAGACGCTGGACCTTTTTATCGATGCCATGCGGCAAATCGCTCAGGAGGCCGAGACCTGTCCCGACTGCCTGCACGAATCGCCTCAATATCCCAAAGTGCGTCGGCTGGATGAAACCCTGGCAGCCAGGAAGCCCTGCCTTAAAGGCTAAAATGGACACCGTGGAAGAGCACAGCCGATCTATGCAAACGGAATCTAAACCATCGCCAATCCCTTCTTGTTGGTGGGTCGATCTGCCTGAAACCGCCTATGACAAGGCCCTTGAATTACAGCTGGCCATTGTTTCCGCCAAAACGGATGGACGGCTTGATGCTGACGTAATTCTGTGTCTGGAGCACCCCCGCGTATTCACCCTGGGCCGCCGCGGCGGCCGAGAAAATCTGTGCGTCAGTGATCAATTTCTCGTCGAAAAAGGTGTGCCGGTGATGCCCACGCAGCGCGGCGGCAACATCACCTATCACGGCCCGGGCCAGTTGGTGGTCTACCCGATCATCCACTTAAGCCGGCGTCGGCTGAAAGTGGTGGAATTCGTCAGTGGACTTGAGCAGGCCATGATACGCACCGCCGCCCATTGGCAAATCCGTGCCCAAACCGATCCAGCCAATCGCGGCGTCTGGCTGAGCGGCGACAAGCTGGGCAGCATCGGCATCACCGTACGGCGGGGGGTGAGTTTTCACGGACTGGCGCTGAACGTCAACACCGACATGGTCCCCTTTGGCTGGATCAATCCCTGCGGGTTGAAACAGGTCCGCATGACATCCATTGAACGCTTCCTGGGCCACACCGTTTCCATGGCAGAGGCCAGGCGGATCATGGCGAAAAGCGTTGCCGAAATATTCGGTTTCGATTTAGACTGTCTATCACCAGAGCAGCTTTTTAGAGATCTGAACGTGCCCCTCGCCCCCTTAACCAATAAAGGCCGCCCATCATGACCAAATCCGCCACAAGACCTATCCGCACCGGCAAGCCTGCCTGGTTAAGACGCAAACTGCCCACCGGCGCCGACTACGAAAAAATCCGCCGCATGATCGACAGGGGCCAGCTTCACACGGTGTGCCAGGAAGCCAATTGCCCCAACCAGTTCGAGTGCTTCAGCGCCCACACCGCCACCTTTTTGATCATGGGGGCCACGTGCACGCGTAACTGCCGATTTTGTAATATCGACGGCGGCAAACCGGGCCCTTTGGATGCCGACGAGCCCCGACGGGTCGCCGAAGCCGCAGCCCGGATGAAGCTGCGCTACGTTGTTGTAACCTCGGTGACCCGCGACGACCTGCCCGATGGGGGGGCCGGGCATTTCGTCGCCACCATCCATGCTTTAAAAGAAACAATCGCCGGTGTACAAATCGAAGTCCTCATCCCCGATTTTCAGGGCGACCCAAAAGCCCTTCAGACTGTACTCGAGGCGGGTCCCAATGTACTCAACCACAATATGGAAACCGTTCGGCGCCTTTACAGCAGCGTGCGCCCCCAGGCCGATTACGATCGCTCTTTGGAACTGCTGGCCCGGGTGAAGCCCATGGCGCCGTCAATCCCTGCCAAATCCGGTATCATGCTGGGCCTGGGTGAAACAAATCAGGAAGTCCGGCAGGTCATCCGTGACATCCACCATACCGGCTGCCGCATGCTCACCATCGGCCAATATCTTCAGCCCACAGCCAATCATCTTCCCGTGGTGGAATACATTCCGCCGGAATCATTTGACCAATGGCGCGAGTTTGCCCTGCAAACCGGTTTTGCAAAAGTGGCTTCGGGGCCGTTTGTCAGAAGCTCCTACCATGCCGGCGCGATGTATGGTGGCAGATAATGATCATCATCTAACTGAATCACTTTCACTTTTTAGACTTGACAACAATACAAGGACCACGTTAATTAAAATATACCTAACGACCGGTCGGTAAAACAATCTTTTCATTCCCTCTTATGTCAGGAGTTCCAACCTCACCATGACCGAGATGAAAGCAAAAATAAAAGCAGTATCCATCAATCTCTTTTTCAAGAAAGGTTACTTTGCAACCAGTATCAGTGACATCGCCAAAGGCAGTGGCATCCAAAAAGCCAGCATTTATTATCATTATGCCAGCAAAGAGGAACTGCTTTTCCATATTTTGGAATCCACCATGCTCGAGTTAACCGCTTTTTTAAAAAAATGTCTGGAACGAACCGAAGACATTGAGAATCAGATGCGGGCCGCCATCCGCGGTCACGTTCGTTTTCACCTGGAACGTCAAAAGGAAAACTTCATTGCCAACAGCGAACTGCGCGGTCTCAGCGCCGAGCACTACCGGGCCATTGTCAACATTCGAGACGAGTACGAGTTGATATTTCAGGATCTGATCCACAAAGGCGCTGAAGAAGGGGTGTTCAAGGAGGCAGACGTCAAGATTCTCTCTTATGCCATCTTGACCCTGTGTACAGCCGGCGCCTCATGGTACAAACCCGGTGGACGCCTGAAAGTTGATGAAATATCAGATATTTATGAGAATTTTATCATCAGCGGACTGAAACAGGGATCGCTTGACGCCCCTGCCAGCCTCTGAAATTCTCTATCTTCAACGACGTTTTAAAAAAGGCCGGCAATGCGTCATGAAAACATCGCGCTGCCGGCCAAAATGGCGCGGAAAGGAGGTCTTCGTGGACTTTGACTTAACCAAAGAGCAGGAAATGATCCGCAAAGAGGTCCGCAGGTTCGCCCAAAGCGAGATTGCACCAGTGGCCCTTGAACTGGACGAGAATGAGCAATTCTCCTGTGAGCTCACGCGAAAAATGGGAGAGATTGGGCTGTTCGGCATGTTTGTCTCCGAAGCATATGAGGGACAAGCCATGGACTATATCTCCTATATCATCGCTGTTGAAGAAATTGCCAGAGTAGATGGATCCCAGGCCGCCACTATCGCGGCAGGCAATTCATTAGGCATCGGCCCGCTCTATTATTTCGGCAGTGAGGAACAAAAAAAACGCTACCTGCCCAAATTGTGTCGCGGTGAAGCACTGTGGGGATTCGGACTGACCGAGCCGACTGCCGGGTCCGATGCCGGTGGATCGAAAACCACAGCCGTTCGCGATGGAAATGCCTGGGTGATCAATGGTTCCAAAATCTTTATCACCAATGCGGCCAGTGAAATGACACTGGGCGTAACGGTTCAGGCTATCACCGGCACGCGCCCAAGCGGAAAGCCCGAATACACCTGTTTTATCGTTGAAAGCGGGACCAACGGATTCAAAGCCGTGCCCATGAAAAAGAAAATGATGTGGCGGTCCTCCAACACCGCCGAGCTTTATTTTGATGATGTTCGCGTTCCGGCGGGAAACATTTTGGGTAAGCAGGGCGATGGTTTTCATCAGATGTTGAAAACGCTTGACGGCGGCCGGCTTTCCATCGGTGCCATGGGCTTGGGGGGGGCTCAGGGAGCCTATGATATTGCCCTTAAATATGCTCAGCAGCGGGAGCAGTTTGGCCAGCCGATCTCCAAATTTCAGGCCGTGGCGTTCAAACTGGCGGATTGTGCCATGGAAATCGAATGCGCTCGCAATCTGCTTTATAAAGCCTGCTGGCTTAGGAGCCAACACAGGCCTTTTGAGAAAGAGGCCGCTATGGCCAAACTTTACTGTTCCGAACTCATGGGCCGGGTGGCCAATCATGCTGTCCAGATTCATGGGGGCTATGGATTGATGAAGGAGTATGACGTGGAACGGTTCTACCGCGACCAAAAGCTGCTGGACATCGGAGAAGGGACCTCCGAAGTTCAGCGAATTGTCATCTCCCGGCACATCGGTTGCTGACCTTGCCCCACTATCATTCAAGGAGGATGGAATGAACGATTCTATTTTGCTTACCGAGCAGAAGGATGGCGTAATGGTCATCACCTTGAACCGACCCGAGGTGATGAATTCTTTCAACTGGGCGTTATTGCACGCCATGGAAGCCAAAATCGCCGAAATTCGCTTCGATCCGAACATCAGAGTGGTCATCATTACCGGTGCGGGTGAGCGTGCCTTTTGTACGGGGGCAGACCTGAAGGAACGCCGCACCTATACGCCCATGCAGGTCAAGGAATACGTATTCACGATTCGCAACCTGTTTACCGCCGTTGAACAACTCAACAAGCCGGTTATTACGGCAATCAACGGCATCGCTTTAGGAGGCGGTACCGAACTGGCGCTGGCATCGGACATCCGCATTGCTTCACAAACGGCAAGTATGGGCCTCACCGAAACAAGGCTGGCGGTGATTCCCGGTGCCGGCGGCACGCAACGTCTTCCGCGTCTGGTCGGTAAAGGCCATGCCAAAGAAATGATTTTCACAGCCAAGCGAATCAATGCGGACGAAGCCCTGTCCATTGGACTGGTCAATCGTGTGTGCGCAGCGGGCACACTGTTGGAGACCTGTCGACAACTGGCTGTAAAAATATGTGAAAATGCTCCCATCGCCATCGAACAGGCCAAATATGCCATCAATTACGGCATGGAAACCGACCTTTCCACTGGGCTGTCCATTGAATCCAATGCCTACTGGGTCTGCATCCCCACCGAGGATCGGCTCGAAGGTCTGGCTGCTTTCAGGGAGAAACGGAATCCCGTATTCAAAGGACAATAGTTCAAATGCACCCCAACAGGAGGAATCATGACTGAATACGACTATTGGAAAATCTTTCCGCGGATGCCCAAAAAAGTAACCCTTGGCGATATTACCGTCAGGGACGGCTTTCAGCACCTTGAAAAATTTATCTCCACACGCGCCAAAATTTTTTACGCCGAAGAGATGATTTTTGCCGGTTGCCAAAACATCGAGGTAACCAACCTGGGCAACGCCTATCTGATGCCTCAGTTTTCGGATGCAGAAGCGATCCTGGCCCACCTGCGCAGTGAGCGTTTCCGTAAGCGCTGCATTAAAAAAGGGGTCAACCCCGATGATCTGACCATCACCGCCGTAACCATCCGCGAATCAGCCGTGGACCGCGCCATTGCCCTGGCCGGGCAAGGGGTTGGCCCGGACCGCTGTTTGATGATGGTCTCCACCGAAGAAGAGCATCATTTTGCCAACTCTGGCACCACATTACCCGACTACTGGAGAGAATGCGAACGCGCCATTAAAAAATGCCGGGATGCCGGATTGAAGATGTGTGGCACGGTCAGTACCATTTGGGGCAGTCCCATTGCCGGGGCAACCGAGCTTAAAGAGGCCGTTGAGTTCACCAAACGCTGGCTTGAAATCGGCGCCACCGACATCGAGCATGCCGATCACGACGGCAGCGCATCGGCACCTGAGGTTTACCGCTATTTTTCCATGATTCTCGACGAAATTCCCGATACGTCGGTGCATATCGCCCATTTTCATGAAACCAAACGCGTTGCGTCGGCTTCCGTGCTGGCCGCCCTGCAGGCCGGCATCTGCCACTTCGAAGGCACCCTGGGTGGATTGGGTGGACAGCCAGCCAATTTTTTGGATGACTGCCCGGTACCGGGAACCGGTGAGTACTACTATGAAGATCCCCGTTATGTGGGCTTGACCTGCCTTGAAGATATGCTGGTCCAAATTGACGAGATGGGTATCGAGCACGGGTACAACGTGGATCGTGTGCTGTGGCTGGGCCGCCAGCTTGAACGCACCGTTGGTCAACGCCTAAGAAGTGAAGCGGTGATCAACGGCCGCACCCTCAAGGAGGGTCATCCCAAATTTGCCCGGCCAGGATTGAAGACGCTCAAGGAAAAGTTCGGTGAAAAGCCGGATCAGAATCTGCCCGCCGAATGGAAAGAAAAGGCGGTCCTTCCCGAACAGTATCGCCCCTGATTGATTTATATGCTATGGAACCGGTATACGAAAACATTCAAGCCTTAACTTAATTTTAAGACAACCGTAATCAAGGGATAAAATCCCAAGCCAGGAGCATTGTTATGGAAACAGGCGAAAAGAAACCCCACATCAATGTGGATTATTTCGAGGACCTGACCGGAGACATCACCCCTGATACGTGCAGCCAGGCCGAAGGCAGCGAGGCGGATATCGGCCAACGAATTAAAACCATTCGCCAAGCCAAAGGCATTTCACTGGATGAGCTGTCCAACCTGACCGGTTTTGACGTTGACCTTTTGGCCAGCATCGAGAACTGTGAGGTCCAACCCCAACTGGGAACGGCCATCAAGCTTTCCAAGGCCCTGGACAGTGCCTTTGGCCGGCTGGTGTCAGGCGTTGGCGAGCAGCTTTACGCGATCACCCGCAAAAGCGATCAGAAAATCGTACACCGATCGACCTCCCACAAGGGTAAAAAACAGGCGTATACTTACAAAAGTCTGGCCCCGGAAGTGAAGGGCCGGCACATGGAATCCTTGATTGTCGAACTGGAGGAGGCCGCCTCGGATGCGGATCGTTCAATCCACGATGGGGAAGAGTTTATCTATGTGCTGGCGGGCAGCGTCGCCCTGGATATCGGTGACGATCATTTTGAGCTTTCATCGGGTGACAGTGCCTATTATCTGTCGACCACGCCGCACCTGATCGCCGCGGCCAGTGGAACGGCAACCATACTGGCGGTACTTTACGAAGGATGATGGGAAAGATAGATAAAAAATGGCTGCCGGTTGTCCGGCAGCCATTTTTGTATCCCTTAACACCGAGAATCATTGCAATTAGTAG
>Ga0272444_10006223_pt1 | contig 10217 bp, 6 predicted proteins | sample SSMForm13_FD_201033 | JGI IMG/M metagenome (GOLD analysis project Ga0272444, IMG submission 201033) | Marine sediment archaeal communities from Little Sippewissett salt marsh, Falmouth, MA, United States - SSM-Form-13 | ecosystem: Environmental > Aquatic > Marine > Wetlands > Sediment ...
CGTTCAGGGCCGGGGCGTGGCGGACCTGGCCGAGCACGGTCAGGCCGGGCTCGCGTCCGCCCCACCAGTTGCCGGACAGGTCGATCTCCACCGGGGCGAAGCTCTGCACGTCGAAGGGCTCGTTGTCTTCGAAGCTGGTCTGCTGGATGCGCGGGGCCAGGCCCTTGCCCTCAATGACCAGTCCGCCCATGCCGCCGTTGTTCGCGATGCGCGAGCAGGTCACCGTGGGCCGGGCGTAGTCCTTGAGGTGCATGCCGGCCTGGGCCGAGCCCGTGACGACCACGGATTCCAGTTCCGGGGCGCACTGGCTGACGGTCAGGCCGGTGGCCGCGCCCTGTATTGTCACGGCGTGCAGGGTGGCCAGGACGGCGCTGTCCAGGACCACGCCTTGCCAGGAGCCGGGCTTGGCCCCGGGCCCGGCGGCCGGGATCATGCGCACGGGCGCGTCCACCCGGCCGAAGGCCAGGATGTCGCCGCCCTTTACGCGAAGGGCCGTGTCCGCCGTGAAGCGCAATTCCGCGCCGGGCTCGATGTACAGGGCGCCGCCCGGGCCCACCACCAGGTCCCGGCGGACCACGAAGGGGCCCTTGGCCGCCTCCAGGAGAATCTTCTCGTTCACCTCGCCGCCCAGGTCCGGTCCGGGCGAGGGCAGTCCGGCCAGGCCGGTCACTGGCGAGGCCGAGGCGCGCAGGGCGTGGCTCTGTTCGCTCACGTTGCCCGCCCGGTCCACGGCCGCGACCTTGTACCAGGCGGGCTGGAAATTGGTCAGCCCGGTCACGGTGTGGGCGGGCGTCTCCACCACGGCCAGTTGCTCGTAGCCCGAGAGTTGGCTGGCGCTGGACCAGACCTGGTAGGCGGCCAGGTCCTTTTCGCGGTTGCCGCCCCAGGCCAGGCGCACCTTGCCGTCCAGGGGTTCGGCCCGCAGCCCGGCCGGGGCCCTGGGGGGCACGGCGTCCACGTCCACCAGGGTCACGGCGTCCAGCATGGTGGCCTTGCCGCCGTCCGGGGCGGCCAGGGAGCCCTTGGCCATGAGATCCTTGGCCTCCTGGTCCGGCTGCACCGTGTACGTCCCCTCGTAGATGTCGCGGCTCGCCAGGCGGTCGCGCACGGCCTGGAGCAGGGCGGGCGTCAACTCGTGTCCGGAGGAGGAATACTGGTCCTTGATGCGCGCCATAAGGTCGGCCTGCAGGGCGGCCTTGGCCTCGGCCGGGACCGGGGCCATGGGGATGCCCGAGGTGAACTGGCCCAGGTCGGCCCAGGCCCGGCAGCCCGGATCGCCCACCATGCGCAGGACCACGTCTTGTCCTGCCCGGTAAGGCCCCTGGCTGACCACGGCGAAGAGGTCCATGTCCGGGGGCTGGATGCGCGCCGTGCGCAGTGATTCGGGCAGGTACACGGTCTGGACCATCTCCCGGAACAGGTCGTCGGTCTGGCGCAGGAGTTCGACGGCGCGCAGGTTCCACAGGGCCGCGGCCGCGTTCATGATCAGGCCCACGGGCGTCAGGGACACGCCGCCGCCGAAGCCGCGCTCCACGTGCTCGGCCTTCCAGAGCAGGTCGCCGGTTTCCAGGGAGACCATGCGCGCCTTGCAGCCCACGGCCACCTGCGAGGCCAGGCCCAGGTAGACGCGGTCGAAATGCGTGACCTCGCCCAGGACCACGGCGTCCACGCCCAGGATGCTGCCCAGTTTCTTGTAGTCGACTGAGAGCATGGCCTCGGCCGAGGCCGCGTCCAGGCCGGCGTTGGACAGCCGGGCGTCTATCTCGGCCAGTTCAAGGTCCTGGAAGGGCAGGGATGCGAACTGGTTGTAGAAGCCCCGGCGGACGATGAGGGCGGGGTCCTCGTTTGTGTCCACGCCGGACCAGTTGGCCGGGTCGCCGGTGAAGGGCAGCACGGCCACGGAACGCGGCAGGCGCTTCTTGATGGCTGCAGTGTTCTCAAAGTCCCCGGAAAAGACTTCGAATGCCTCGGAGGTGACCGTGACCGAGGGGGACTGCCGGGTGCCGGAATGGGCGCAGGCAGTCAGGGCCAGGGCGGCCAGCAGGACCAGGCCGACGCGAAGGAAGGGCATGGGCGGCTCCATGGGCTTGGGGTCGGACAATTCTGCCGACGGCAAGGGGCGTGCACGATCCATGCCCGGTCCGCCGGGAGGGTTACGAAAAAATATCACGCCCACTGGACGATGACAACGGCCCGGCCGTGACTGCATGGGCCGCTTCAGGCCAGGAATTCCCGCACCAGGTCCAGGTAGGGGGGGATGCCGGCGGGTGTGTCCTTGGGCCACGTGAACGGGCCCGGGGGCGGTCCGGCCAGGGCGGTTTCCACGGCCGCGGCCAGGGCCGCTGCGTCGCCGGGATCGGCCAGGACGTTTTGGGGCGGCAGGAACACGCTGGATCCGTTGGTGGCCGAGGAGACCACCGGCAGGCCGCAGGCCAGGGCCTCCACCACGGCGTTGGAGCAGGTGTCGTAGAACGAGGGCAACACGAAGCAGTCCGCGGCCTGGTAGAAGCCGGGCATGTCCTCCACCTTGCCCAAAAAGCGCACCCGGCGTTCCACGCCCAGGTCCCGGGCCAGGGACAGGAAGGGGCCGGGGCGGCGGCCTCCGGCCACGTGCAGGCGGCAGGCGTCGGGCAAGAGTGCCAGGGCCCGGATCAGGCCGGGCAGGCCCTTGAGCATGAAGTTGGTGCCCGCGAAGGCCAGCACCTTGTCCGTGTCGGCCAGGTCCAGTCCACGGCGCAGGCGGTGGCGTTCCTCGGGGTCCGGGGGCGCGAAGCACGACAGATCGGGCTTGTTGTAGATGACCCGCACGTCGCGCACGGCCAGTTCGGGGTGCGCCTGCAGCCACCAGTCCCGGACCAGGTCGGACACGGCCACCATCACCCGGCTGCCGGACAGGGCGCGGTCCTCCAGGCGGCGGATAAGGGCGTTGGCCGGGGCCAGCCTCCGGCGCAGGGCCTTGGAGCCCCGGACGAAGCCCTTGGGATAGGCCCAAGACGAGCGTTCCCAGAATACGGAAAGGGGTCCGCCGCTGGCCCGCAGGATGTCCTGGCTCACGGTGCGGCCCATGGACAGGCACAGGTCGTACCGGCCTTTTTGGCGCGCCCGTTCCGCCCGGGCCGCGAACCAGCCGATCTTGAGCGCCCGCGATCCCGGCGGGCGACCCACCACCACGGGCCGCACCCCCTCGGGGGGCTCGGTCTCGCGCCGGGCGCAGATGAAGTCCACGTCGAAGCCGTCGTCGGCCAGGGCCGAGGCCAGGCCCAGGGCGAAGCGCTCCACCCCGCCGTAGGCCGACAGGCGTGGCAGCATCAGGGCCAGGCGGGGACGCGAGGAGATCATGGGCCTGGTTCTCCCAGCATCTCGCGGTACAGAAGGATGGTTTTTTCCAGGAACGATTTCAGGGTCAGGCTTGGCATGGCGGCCTGCTGCTCGGCCAGACGCGCGGACAGCCAGTGGGAGTCGGTGGCGCAGCGGGCCAGCAGGGTCTCCAGGGCGTCCACGTCGCCGGGCGCGGCCAGGGCCTCGGCGGATACCAGGTCGGGCATGACGCCCACGTCCGAGCCCACCACGGGCAGGCCGCAGGCCATCATCTCCAGGGCGGCCCGGGCGATGGTCTCGGACCACAGCGAGGGCACCACGCCCACGTCGCAGGCCGAGACGCAGGCCGCCACGTCGGGGCGCAGGCCCGTGATGCGCACCACGTTCAGGGCGTCATCCGGGGCGTTCTCTCTGGCGATCCAGGAACGGACCTCGGCTTCGCTGGTCGCCGTCTCGAAGCCGATGAGCAGCAGCCGAGCAGGCAGGCCCCCGCGGGCCAGCCGGGCCACGGCCCGGATGCATTGCTCCTGGCCCTTGACCTCGTCGAAGCGGCCCAGCAGGCCGAAGACGACCTGGGAATCGTCGTAGCCGAATTCGGCCCGTACGCGCCGGCGCCCGTCCGGGTCGAAGGTGAAGGCGTCGGTGTCCACGCCGCCCGGGATCATGCGCAGCCGGTCCGGCCCCAGGCCGAAGGCCTGCCTGAGCTGGGCCATGGTGCGCGAGTTGGTGGCCACCACGGCGTCGGCGGCCCGCCGGTGCAGCCAGGCGTTGGGCAGGTTGGCCTTGGGCGGACGCTGGTCGCCCCGGGTGCGTATCAGGGAGTAGCCGTGCCTGTTTTTCAGCAGCCCGAAGAGCACGAAGGCCTCGCCCCGGTGGCAGTCGACCACCTGGAATCGGCCCCGGCGTACCAAGCCGCGCAGGCGCGCGTACAGGCCGGGCAGGCGCAGGGGATTGACCGTGTTCAGGTCCATGGGCACGGCGTCCAGGCCCCATTCCAGGGCTTTCTGGTGGGTTTCGGTGCCCGGCAGGACCAGGACCGGGCAGTGGTGCCCGGCGTCCCGGAGCAGGCGGGCCAGGGTCAGTGCGTACCAAGCCGTGGCGTTGAACCAGCGCACGTTGGCCACCTGGAGGATGCGCATGGCTCTCCCTACGTCAAAGGCCGATGGGCCGCAAGGTTCCGTATTATTTGGACCGGTTGTTGCATAAATACCGCCGGAGGGCCGCCGTCCGTCAGGAAAAGGACATGACAGCCCCCCGGGGGCGATGGCATTATGATCCGCGAGGACGTTCAGTCGGCGAAGATTTCCTTCTTGGTCACGGCCTCGGACTTGATCCGGTTCAGGACATCGGCCAGGACCACGGTGACGTTTTCGCGGAAATCGCCGGCCACGATGATGAAGAGCAGATCGTCGCCGGCCTTGAGCAGGCCCGAGTTGGCCTCGGCCAGGACACGGAAGATGCCCGGCCGGGACTGGGCTTCGCGGCAGATGGCTTCCATGCGGGTCTGGTCGGGAGCGACCTCCACGGCGGTGACCGTGCCCGGCTCAAGGCGCGACGTGCCCCGGACCACGCCGTTGTGCACCAGGACCATGCCCACGTTCTCGGTGAAACCGGGCTCGGCCTTGAGGGTGGCGATGGCTTTGCTGATATCCATGACGGCTCCTTGCGGTTGTCGTTGCGAGTAAAAGATGTACAAGTTTTCCAACCTGCTGAAAGACTTCCCGCCCCAGCGCGAATCGCGGATGATCAATTCCGGGTTCGCGGTCTGGGTGGTCTGGAAGGGCGAACTCTCCGAAGCCATCCCCCAGACGCTCCAGGACTACGGCGGCATGCTCATGTCCCAGGAGAATCAGCAGGCCCTGTGGTTCTTCTTCACCAAGGACGTCTTCCTGGGGCTGGCCCGCCTGCAGATCTGGGCCAACCTGAACGAATTGCCCGTTTTCGTCCAGGTCATTCCCACAAAGATCATGATCGGCTTCCAGTTGGAGAAGTCGCTTTCCATCGCCTCGGAACTCTACGGGCAGCAGGCCTTTATCCCGGACGAGTTCGAGGTCTGGATCCATCCCGGGGTGCGCGAGTTCGTGGAGGGCATCCCCGGCATCCAGCTGGAGCCCGTGGACACCATCACGGGCATGGCCTCGGCCTCATGGCACAGCATCGTGGCCGATCCGCGCATGAACTACCCGTCCTCCCAGGCATGGTATTTCATCTTGAAGCCCCTGGGCAACCCCCTGGACAAGCAGTTCGTGGAGGGCTGGCGCAGGCTGTTCGCGGAACTGGAGGTCATGCTCCAGCGCCTGAAGCTGAAGTTCATCCTGCACGACAATTTCCTGATCTTCCCCCTGGACAACTTCAACGCCCTCAAGGTCTGGGTCCTGGAGATCCTGAACCTGGTGCGGAGGCTCAAGAAGCCGGGCGAGGAGGGCGCCGATCCCCTGTATTGGCCCAGCGTTATGGCCGTGGTGGACAAGGGCGCTTTGTCCTTCAACGAGGAGTTGCCCAACAAGGTCAATCTGGACTGGAACCAGATGGCCCCGGACTTCCCGCATATGTCCTACCGCTCGGCCTTCCTGCTGGGGGACCGGTTCAAGATCAAGGACATCAGCTATTCCCTGGAGCGCAGCCGCCTGTCCGACTGGTGCTACGTGCACCTGGCCGGCGACGACGAGGACGACGCGGCCCGCGGTTCGTTGCAGATCAACCTGCCGGTGACGCTTTTGGCCGGGCAGGAAACCCCCTGCTTCTACTGCGGCCTGCGCAATCACCAGTCACAGGATTGCCCCAGCCGGGGACTGACCCTGCCCGCGCAAAAGTCCTGGGAACGGCTGGGCGGCATGCCCATGGAGAAGGTCAACGAGCATTTCCAGGCCCTGGGCGATGAGCTGGGCGATGATCCGCTCCAGGCCCTGGCGTCCAACCTGACGGGCGACGGCGGCAAGTCGGACCTGGTCAAGGCCCTGTACGAGATCAATTTCCCGTCCCAGCTGCGCATGACCCGCCTGGTCTGGCGCAGCATCGGCCAGGACCTGCCATCCGGCCTGCGCAAGCTGGGCCCCAAGGAGCAGACGCCGCCCATGAAGCTGCTGGAGCAGTTCCTGAACGGCGATCCCCTGGACGTGGAGCGGCTGCTCAAGCAGGAGGCCCTGCGCAACCCCCGCGACTACGAGTACCGCACCCTGCAGGGGTTCCTGTACATGGAGAAGGGCGACCTCGACCGGGCCATGCAGTTCTGGAAGGAGGCCGAGACCCTGTCGGACAACGCCCTGGAGTACGGCTACCACATCTTTCTGCAGGGTCGGCTTCAGGAGGTCCAGAACCGTTTCGACACGGCCGCGGCCCTGTACCGGCAGGCCGCCAAGACCAACCCCAAATGGCTGGAGCCCGTGTACCGGCGCGCAGTGTGCATGGTCAAGATGGGCTTTTCCGAGCATTCCCTGAACCTGTTCGACGAACTCATCAGGGCCGATCCGCACATGTTCAACCGGACCCTCATCGATCCGGAGCTGGAGCGAGGCTACGTCCAGATCCTGTCTTACCTCTGGGATCCATGGAGCGAGGCCAAGGAGCAGGCCCTGGAAGCGGCCACCCTGCTGGGCAAGCTGTCCTCGGAGTTCGACGAATGGTTCGGTTCCGACCACGACTTTTCGCAGACCAACAGGCGCAAGATCAACCACCTGCTGGAATTCAAGGAAGTGGAAAACTACGTGGTCTTCCTGCGGCTGATCAACGGGTTCAAGCGCCTGGACAAGACCCTCAAGGCCCGCGTGTCGGGCGAGGTGAAGATCATTGAAAAACAGGCCGAGTCCTTTTCCGAGCGCCTCAAGCACATCCACAAGGAGATATCCTGGTTCCCGTTCCCCAAGGCCCTGCGCGAGTTCAACAAGGATTTCAATTACTGCGTGCTGAAGATCAAGTGGGTGCGCGAGCAGCATTTCCAATTGGCCGATAATTTTCGCCGCAGCCGGGAGTTCTTTGCCAAGGTGGAGAAAAAGCTCGATCGCCTGGACAGCCGTCTGGTGACGCTCAAGATCGTGCGCGACTCCACCCTGTTCATGCTCATCCTGGGCAAGGGGTTCATGTGGCTGGAGATTCTCGGCCTGGGCCTGGCCCTGTTGCTGGTGCCCCTGGGCATCTACATGGCCAACAAGATGGAGACGGGCTGGATCAGCGAAGTCGTCACCAGCCAGACATGGGCCCTGCAGAAGGGCCTGGTCATCGTCCTGTCCATCGTGGCCCTGACCGTGTCCACTTTGCGCACGGCCCTGGTCTTCGACAAGAAGAAGGCCAAGCTGTTCGAGGAGTACGAGCAGCAGGAGGCCGAGGCGCGCAAGGCTCGTAAGACGTTGAAGAACCGACGGCGCTAGCGGACCGGTACGGCCCATGCCATCGCATCCCTTTTGGTCATACAGCCGCGAGGTGGTCTCGTTCCGTTTTCCAGGTCTGGAGCGGGCCGCGTTCCCGGTCCTGCCGGACCGGGAGAGCCGTGAGCGCAACCTGCGCCGGGCCCTGGACCGGCTGGGGCAGTCCGGCGGGCGTGACGTCCTGCTGTTGGGGCTGGGCTCCGGAGCCCTGGCCGCCGACCTGGCCCGGGCCCTGCCGGACCATGCGCGGCTGACGGTCTGCGACGCCTATCCCGAGCGCGTCCAGGCAGTGCTGGAAAACGATCCCGAGCGCGTGTCCTGGTGGACGCCTTCGGGGAACCGGCAACTGCTCACGGACAGTTCGCCCTGGGCGCTGCTGGTGCTCCTGGCCGGCGTGGCCGGCGCGCCGGCCGGCACGGTCTGCCTGCACAATCCCGAACTGGCCCGGCAGGAGCGCAAGCTCCACGGCCGGGTGCAACGCATGTTCTCGGCCTCGGCCTTTGTGGCCGCCCCGGACGTTGCGGCCCCGGCCTCGTTGTCGGCGGCGGCCATCCTGCGCCCGGACGAGCCCGACCTGGATGAGTTCCTGGGCCAGTTCCCGGCCTGGCTGCGCGAGGTGACGCTGGTCTGGGACGCCGGGGAGGTCCCCGCGCACGGCCTGTCCACGGCCGCGCCCCTGACACAGATCGCCCGGCCCCTGGACGGCGATTTCGCGGCCCAGCGCAACGCCATGCTCCAGGCCTGTTCCGGGGACTGGGTGCTCTACCTGGACGCGGACGAGCGCCTGCCGCAAAAGGCCTGGGCCGGGCTGCCGGCGTTTCTGGGCGGCTCCATGGACGGCTATTGGTTCCCGCGCCTGACGCTGTATCCCGACGCCGGGCACTGCATGGCCGGGTGGGGGGCCTGGCCCGACCTGCAATTGCGCCTGTTCCGCCGCGGCCCGGAGGTGCGCTTCGAGCGGCCGGTGCACGAGCGGCTCCAGGGCCTGGAGGGTCCCACGGGCATCCTCTGCGCCCTGCCCATCCTGCATTGCAGCCACCTTCGAAAGGACCGCGACGCCTGGCTGGCCAAGCTGGCCCTGTACGACCAGGCCGCGGCCTCGGACGTGCGTCATCGCCTGAACGTTGAATACCCGCACCTGGAGCTGGGGTTCTTCACCTCCCTCATCACGGCCTTTCCGGCCGACGCGGCCCTGACCACGGAAGTCCCGGCCGCCGATTGAATCCGGCCGTGGGCGCAAAAAAAAGACGGCCCCCGTGGGGGCCGCCTTGCAAGCGTCGTTCGAGGTGGAACTAGACGCAGCCGGTGGGCTTGGGAAGACCGGCCATCTTACAGGCTCCCTTGCCGGGGCCCGACGGGAACAGCTCGTAGATGTGCTTCAGCTTGAAGCCGGTGACCTTGGAGAGGATGCGCACCATGGGGGCGATGCCATTCTTCTTGTAGTAGTCCTGCAGGAAGTCGATGACCTTCTGATGCTCGTCGGTGATATCCTTGATGCCCTCGGACTCCTTGATGTACTCCACCCACTCATCGCACCAGTCGTCAAATTTCTGCAAGAAGCCGTCTTCGTCGATCTCGAAGGTTTTGCCCTTGAATTCGACAGTTGCCATGTTCATCCTCCTAGGAAGTTGATTGTTGACGGAGGGCGAAGTTTAATCGCCACCGCCGTCAGTGTCAAACCCCGGCAGCTGCGGCCGGAACCCTTTGTCGATGCAGCTGTCCGCTGCATGTCTACCATGATTCGGACCGGCCGTCGGGCTCCTTAGGCGAATGCGCCTGGCGCTCCGAGTGGGTTTGTGTCCCCACGAAAAGCAAACGGCCGGTGCGCTTTTTCATGATACGGGAGCGCGTTTTTGTCAATGCCTGAAACAAAAAAACAGGTCTGCCCCGTCCCTTTCAGTCTCCCAGCATTTTGTCCAGGTGGCGACGGGCGAAATCCAACTCCGAATCCAGTTCCAGGGCCGACCCAAGGCAGTGCGCGGCCTTGTCATTTTGGCCCATGAACTTGTAGCACAGGCCCAGGTTGGCCAGGTCCATGGCCGAGCCGCTGTCCAGGTTCAGCGCGGCCTGGAAGTCCTCGGCCGCGGCCTCGTAGTCTTTGGACTTGAATTTGGCCACCCCTCGCAGGTTGAAGTATTCCTTGACCTCTGGGCACAGGGCCACGGCCCGGTCCAGGTGTTCCCGGGTCTGGTCCCAGGCCTCGCGCTGGGACAGGGCGTAGGCCTGGTAGAAGGCGGCCAGGGCCCGGTCCTCGTTGTCGTGCTGGAGCGGTTCGGCCTGGGCGAAGAGCCCTGCCGCGCTGTCGATGTCCCCGGTGCGCAAGGCCAGCAGGGCCCGGAAAAAGGGCGTGAAATGGGCCTCCGGATAGAGCCCGTCCAGGACCTTCAGACCATGGGCGGCCTCGTTTTCCGGGGCCTCCTCGGCCAGCTTGCGGCCCGCGAACAGGCCCAGGGACGCCTGCGCGGAGCGCTCGCGGAACTGGAAGCCCGGCACCAGGTTGTAGTTGGCGGGCAGGCCCACGGCCGGGTTGGTGATGTC
>Ga0272444_10006224_pt1 | contig 10215 bp, 12 predicted proteins | sample SSMForm13_FD_201033 | JGI IMG/M metagenome (GOLD analysis project Ga0272444, IMG submission 201033) | Marine sediment archaeal communities from Little Sippewissett salt marsh, Falmouth, MA, United States - SSM-Form-13 | ecosystem: Environmental > Aquatic > Marine > Wetlands > Sediment ...
GACCCCCACGATGCTCTCCACCCTGACCCCGTGGGACTCCAGCACCTCCAGCACGCCCACGTGGGCAAATCCACGGGCCCCTCCCCCGCCCAGGGCCAGGCTGACGCCAATGTGATTCGTGGCCATAAATTATCGCGGCCTTCCCTAATTAACCCCTTTACATAACCCAGGGGTTTAGCTATAGTTACCAACTGTTTCCGCCCCAAGGCGGAAGAACAAGGTGTTTTCACAACTAATGTTATAGAGGGTGGTGATTGCTGTGCAAGTCCAGGTAGTGGACAACAACGTAGAGAAGGCCATCAAGGTCCTCAAGCGCAAGCTGACCAAGGAAGGCGTTTTCCGCCAGCTCAAGGAAAAACGCTGGCATGAAAAACCGTCGGACATGCGCCGGCGCAAGGAACGCCAGGCCCGCCGCCGCCTGCGGCGCCAGATCGCCCGGGCCCGCGCCCGCAGCACGCGCTAGCTACCGATCCGGAGTATACATCCAGCGGCCGCTCCCCTCGCGCGGGGCGGCCGCTTCGTCGTGTCTGAAGTTTACCCCCTTGGGCTCCAAGGCGCCCATGCGCCTTTGGCGGGAAAGGCGGCTTTGCATGAAATCAGACCGGTATCGGGTTGGCTGGGAAAAACTAAAAGAGATTGACGGCGAGCAGGGGGAAAGGGTGGTGCAGGCCCTCAAGGATATTGCCCCCGACTTTGCCGATCTGCTGATCGAGTTCTCCTTTGGCGACGTCTACTCCCGCCCGGGCCTGGACCTCAAATCCCGCGAGATAGCCACCGTGGCCGCCCTGACCGCCCTGGGCACTGCCGCGCCCCAGCTCAGGGTGCACATCCACGGCGCGCTCAATGTGGGCTGCACCCGCCAGGAGGTCATCGAGGTCATGATCCAGATGGCGGTCTATGCCGGCTTCCCGGCCACGCTCAATGGCCTGTTCGCGGCCAAGGAGGTCTTTGACCAACGTGACGCGGAGGGCCAGTCCTAGCCCGAATTTTTCATGAGGGTTGGAAGGCTCATTCCCGCCCTTTTCAAATTAGGATTCCGGGTGGCCCCGACAGGTTGCCTGTCGGGGTTGCCGAGCATAGCGAGGCAACAGGAGGTCGGGCACAGCGCTTCGCATACCGGCACCACCTCGCCTAAAGCACACCCGCCCGCCGCGTTTCTTGCCGCTCCGCTTCGCTACGCGGCCCCGATAGCCGAGCTATCGGGGCCAGCCAAAAACAAAGCTTTCTTTTTTCCAAACTTCTTTTGGCTTGTGTGGGCGCAGAAGGTTCAGCACGACGTACCGCACATCGACGCAGCCTTGTCCACAATGCACCGCCTGCCGAGCCTAGGGGCGAGGAATAAACCTAGTGCCCTCATGAAACATGCGAGCTAGGTGAGCTGCTGCCAGGCGAACCAGCCGAAGTAGATGGCAAAGAAGACCAGAAACCCAGCGCACACCCCCACCAGGCCGTGGTAGGCCGCGTCGTTTATGAACCTGCGGCCCTTGGCCACCACCACCGACACGAACAAGTACCACACAAAGTCCGAGCTGATGTGGCCCAGATAGAATATCACCAGGCCCCACCAGCCCAGGGAGGTGTCCAGGGCCAGGGTGGTCAGCGACAGGCCCACCGTGGCCCACCACAATGACCAGTAGGGGTTGGCCAGGCTGAGCAGGATGCCGTCGCGCACCGGCCCGGCCGCCCGCGCCTTGCCCTGCTCCAGCTCCAGGCTAAGCCCGGGCAGGGCCCGGAACATGCCCCAGGCCAGCCACACCAGAATCACGGCCCCCACCCCGCCGATGATCCCGGCCACCGTGGGCTGGGTGAGCACCGGAGCCAGGCCCAGCACCAGCGCGGCCAGCAGGGCGGCCTCCAGAATGGCGTGGCCCAGCACCACCAGGGGCCCGGCCATGACTCCCTGGCGAGCGGCGTGGGTCACGGTGACCGCCAACACCGGGCCGGGCATCACCGCGCCGGACAGGCCGATGACAAAAGAGGTGGCCAGCAGGCTCCAGGCGCCCAGGCCGGCCGCGTCAGGCAGGGGAGTCATGACCGCCCTTTAGAAATACTTGCACCCCGGCAAGTGAAACTTGGCATAGCCGATGACCGGGCAGTCGCAGTCAGGCAGGGGTGGGTTGCACACTGTCCATTGGCCCTCCGCCTGCTGCTCCTCGGGCCGGCACTCGGGGCAGGGTCCCTCCTGTTCCACCGGCCGGCCACACTGGGGGCAGCGGTGGATCATCAGGTCCATGGGCTTGCTCATAGGCCGCGTCCCGCGCCGCCCGCCATGGGCGGGGCCTGGTAAAAGGCCTCATAGGCCATGACCGAGGAGAGCATGTCCGCCTTGGAGCTGATCTCAAAGGGCGAGTGCATGGCCAGCATGGACGGGCCCACGTCGATGATGTCCATGCCGTAGACCGCCATGTGCTTGGCAATGGTGCCGCCGCCGCCCTGGTCCACCCGGCCCATGCCCGCCGCCTGCCAGGTAACGCCCGCTGCGTCCCACACCTTGCGCAGCCAGGCCACGTATTCCGCGTCCGCGTCGCTGGCCCCGTACTTGCCGCCGTGGCCGGTGTACTTGGTCAGGCACACGCCATGGCCCAAAAAGGCGGCGTTGCGCTTCTCGTGCACCTCGGGGTAGTCCGGATCATAGGCCGCGTTCACGTCGGCCGAGAGCATCTGGCTGGCGGCCAGGGCGCCGTACACCTGGCGGTAGTTGTCCGTGTCGCCGGCCGCCTCCAGCAGCGAGGCGGTCATCAGCTCCAAAAAGTGGCTCTGGGCGCCGGTGGCCCCTTCCGAGCCGATCTCTTCCTTGTCCAAAAACAGGGCCACGCTGGTCATGGTTGGGTCCTTGAGCGACAGGATGGCCTCCAGGCAGGCAAAGGCGCTGGAGCGGTCGTCCTGGCCATAGCCGCCCACCAGGGCGCGGTCCAGGCCCACGTCGCGGGCCCGGCCCGCGGGCACCAGCTCCAACTCGGCGCTGATCAGATCGGGCTCGATGATGCCGTACTTGTCGTTGAGCAGCTTCAAGACGGCCAGCTTGACCCGCTCCTTGCCCGCGTCGCTGTCCAGGGGCAGAGAGCCGATGAGCAGGTTCATGCGCTCGGCCTCCACCGCCTCGCCCAGCTTCTTGGACTCCTGCACCTTGCGGCTCAGGTGGGGCAGCAAATCCAGCACCGTGAACACCGGGTCGTCGTCCCCGTCGCCGATGTGCACCTCCACGCTCTTGCCCGCGCTGGTGCACACCACCCCGTGGATGGCCAGGGGCCGGGCCAGCCACTGGTACTTTTTGATGCCCCCGTAGTAGTGGGTCTTGAGAAACACCAGCTCCTGGTCCTCGTACAAGGGGTTCATCTTCAGGTCCAAACGGGGCGCGTCGATGTGGGCCCCGACCAGACGCATTCCCTGGGCCGGGGAGCGGCGGCCAAGCACGGCCAGGGCCACCACCTTGCCCTTGAAATTGAAGGCCAGGCGCTTGGCCTTGATCCCGGGCTTATAGGTCTTGAAGCCCTTGCCCCGGGCCCGGGCCAGGATGGTCTTTACCGCCATGCGCTCGGTCTTGGCCGCGTCCAAAAACTCCTTGTAGCGCTCGCCCAGCTTGATTATCTCCTTGCGCTGGGCCGGACTGGCCCCGTCCCACACGCTCTTTTTTTCTGGCGAGAGCTGTTCGCTCAGCTTCTTGTATTGCTTCTTGGTCAGCTTGGCCATGCCCGCACTCCGCTTCTACAGCTTCAGGTCTATGAAATATCCGCTTACTTGCCAGGCCCCGTCCGGGCCGGGGCGGCAGGTGACGCTCTCCTCCACTTGGCCGGCCCGAGCCGTGTCCGTGTCAAACACAAAGGACCAATACGGCTGCTTGGGCGGGTGGGGCCGGTCGCCGGAAAACCCGGCCCGTTGCAGCTTGCGCCCCTTGATGTCCCCCAGGTCGGCCCGCAGCTCCTTGAGGCGATAGTCCCATGCCGCCCGGTCGGTGGTGGCGCGCAGATTGGCGTGGGCCGCGGCATATGATCCGGCCCAGTCGGCCTGGTCCACCATCGCCAGCCAGGCCAGGGCCGCCTTCTCGGCCGAGGCCCGTCCCTGGTCAGTCCCAGCGGCCGCCAGGACCGGCAGCAGCAGGCAGACCAGAACCAGCGCTATGGCAATCGCTCGATGCATAGGAATCAATTGTAATGGCCCAAGGCTTTCAGGTAAACAGCCTACTCCCCTGCCCCTGGTTTGCGGGCCAGGACAAAGTGCTCCTGATTTCCCTTGGGCCCTTGGATGGGGCTGGCCGCCACACCCAGCACTGCCAGTCCCAGATCGCCCAGGCAGGCGCTCACCTTGTCCACCGCGGCCTGCTGGTCCGCCGGGTCGCGCACCACCCCGCCGGCGCCGACCGCCTCGCGGCCCGCCTCGAACTGGGGCTTGACCATGGGCAGGAGCCAGCCGCCCGGCCCCAGGCGCGGAGCCAGCCTGGGCAGCACCAGGGTTAGACTGATGAAGCTCACGTCCACCACGATCAGGCCGAATGGGCCAGGCGCGACATCATCGGGCAGGTGGCGGGCGTTGGTGCGCTCGATAAGCGTCACCCTGGGGTCCTGTCTGAGCTTCCAGGCCATCTGGCCGTAGCCCACGTCCACCGCGCATACAGAGGCCGCGCCCCGTTGCAGCAGGCAGTCGGTGAACCCGCCGGTGGAGGCGCCCACGTCCAGACAGATCAGGCCCTCCACGGCCAGGCCGAAGTGGTCCAGGGCGCCGGCCAGCTTGACCCCGCCCCGGGACACGTAAGGGTGCTCGGGCTGGGTCACTTCGATGTCTGCGTGGGAATCCACCGGCTGGCCCGCCTTGGCCGCGGGCGCGCCCCCCACGGTGACCAGTCCGGCCAGGATCAGGGCCTGGGCCTTGGAGCGGCTGGGGGCCAGACCCCGGGCCGTCATCTCCTGGTCCAGGCGCCGGCCCTTGGCCATGGGCTAGCCCAAGAGCTCGTGGGCGGCCTGCTCCACGGCCAGGCAGTCCACCTCATAGATGCGGCGCAGCTCGACCTGGGTGCCGTGCTCCACAAAGGTGTCCTTAAGCGCCACCACCTTGACTCGCACCCCGGACAGGCCCCGCCGGGCCAGAAGCTCCAGCACGGCCGAGCCGAAGCCGCCGGCCGCCTCGTTCTCCTCCACCGTGACCACCCGGCCGCCGGCCGCGGCCAGCTCGCAGATCAGCTCCTCGTCCAGGGGCTTTACAAAGCGGGCGTTGACCACCGCGGCCTCGACGCCCTCGGCCGCCAAATGCGCGGCCGCCTCCTCGGCGGCAATCACGCCCACGCCTACGCCGATCAGCAGCAGGTCCTTGCCCTCGCGCCGCTGCTGGGCCCTGCCCCAGGGCAGAACCTGGAGCGGCCCCTTCAGGGGCACTCCCCTGCCCTTGCCACGGGGATAGCGCAGGGCCACCGGCCCCCGCCGCTCCAGGGCGGTGAGCAGCATGTGGCGAAGCTCGTCCTCGTCGGCCGGGCTCATGATAGCCAGGTTGGGCACGCAGCGCAAAAAGCTCAGATCCAGCAGGCCCTGGTGGGTGGCCCCGTCCTCGCCCACGATGCCCCCCCGGTCCAAGGCCAGCACCACCGGCAGATTGGGCAGGCACACGTCGTGCACCACCTGGTCGAAGGCCCGCTGCATAAAGGTGGAGTAGATGGCCACCACCGGATGAAAGCCCTCCACGGCCAGGCCGCCGGCAAAGGTTACCGCGTGCTGCTCGGCTATGCCCACGTCCACGAAGCGCTCGGGATAGGCCTCGCTGAACGGCACCAGGCCGGTGCCCTCGGGCATGGCCGCGGTGATGGCCACCATATCGGGCCGCTCCTTGGCCAGCTCCACCATGGTTTGGCCAAAGACCTCGGTGTAGGTGTGGGGCGGCGCGGGGGCGTCCTTTTTTTTGGCCGGCGCCTTGGCCCCCACCCCGTGGTAATGGGCCGGGTTGGCCTCGGCCGGGGCGTGCCCCCTGCCCTTGGTGGTGATCACGTGCACCAGTTGGGGACCATGCAGGGGCTTGACGTTCTTCAGGGTCTCGATGAGGCGCTCGATGTTGTGCCCGTCGATGGGCCCCACGTAGTTGAACTTGAAGGCCTCGAAGAGCATGCCCGGGGTGTAGAAAGTCTTGAAGGACTCCTCCGAGCGCCGCGCGATGTCCAGCAAGTCCTTGCCGATGCCCGGCACCGCGCCCAGCATGCGCTCCAGCTCCTTGCGGAAGGTCTGGTAGGCCCGGCCGGACAGGGTGCGGGACATGAACTTGCTCAGGGCGCCCACGTTTGGGGCGATGGACATGCCGTTGTCGTTGAGCACCACGATCAGGTCCTCGTCCATGCCCCCGGCCTGGTTAAGGCCCTCGTAGGCCAGGCCCGCGGTGAGCGAGCCGTCGCCGATCACCGCCACCACCTTGCCCTCGCCTCTCTTGAGGCGCTCGCCCACGGCCATGCCCAGGGCGGCGGAGATGCTGGTGGAGGAGTGGCCGGTGTCAAAGGCGTCGTAGGGGCTCTCCGAGCGCTTGGGGAAGCCGGAAAGCCCGCCCAATTGGCGCAGGGTGGCGAACTGCTCCCGCCGCCCGGTCAATAGCTTGTGGGCATAGGTCTGGTGCCCCACATCCCACACGATCTTGTCCTGGGGCAAATTGAACACGTAGTGCAGGGCCAGGGTGAGCTCCACCACCCCCAGGCTGGGGGCCAGGTGACCCCCGGTCTTATCCACCGTGCTGATGATGGCCTGGCGCAGCTCGCCAGCCAGGGCCTCCAGCTCCCGCAGGTTCAGGTCCTTGATATCCGCCGGGGAGTTTATCTCCGGCAGCAGGGGTTTGGGTTGTCTCTTCTCGGCAGACACGCTTATTTCCTCAGTAGGTGCGCTCCATGATGTAGCGGGCGATGAGCACCAGGGGCTCGGCTCCGGGCCCCAGGTCCTGGGCGATGGCCGCGGCCTGATCCACCAGGTCCTGGCCCATGGCCCTGGCCTGGGACGCGCCCACCACCGCTGGGTAGGTCATCTTGCCCCTGGCCTGATCCGCGCCCACCTGCTTGCCCAGGGTGGCGGTGTCGCCCTCCAGGTCCAGCAGGTCGTCGGCGATCTGAAAGGCCAGGCCGATGCGCCGCCCGTAGCGCATGAGCCTGCCCACCTGCCCCTCGTCACCTCCGGCCAGGATGGCGCCGGAGTGCACCGAGGCGGTGAGTAGGGCGCCGGTCTTCATGGCGTGCATGTACTGCACCGTGGCCAGATCTGGCGCCAGGTTCTCGCTGGCCAGGTCCACCGCCTGGCCGCCCACCATGCCCAGATAGCCGGCCGCCCGCATCACCACTTGGGCGGCGGCCAACACCCGGGCCGGGTCCAGGCCCTGGGTCTGCTCCGGGTCGGTCAACAGCACCGAGGCCTGGGTGAGCAGGCCGTCGCCAGCCAATAGGGCCATGCCCTCGCCGTACACGGTGTGATTGGTGGGCACCCCCCGGCGCAGCTCGTCATCATCCATGGCCGGCAAATCATCGTGGATCAGGGAGTAGGTGTGAATCATCTCCAGGGCGCAGGCGCAGAACATGACCCGCTCCGGGTCTCCGCCCATTGCCTCGGCCCCGGCCAGGCACAGGATGGGCCTGATACGCTTGCCCCCGGCGAATACGCTGTAGCGCATGGCCTCCAGCACCGCGCCGCCCGCCTCGTCGGCCGGCAGCAGGTCCTCCAGGGCTGCGTCCACCCTGGCCCGCCGCTCGCTCAGGTACTCCTTGAGGCGCAAGGCCTAGTCCTCCTGGTCCTGGTCAAAGGGGGCCTCGACCAGGGCGCCCTCGCTGTTCTTGAGCAGCAGGGCCACCTTTTTCTCGGCCTGGTCCAAACGCTGGTTGCAGGCCGAGGCCAGCTTGACCCCCTCCTCGAACAGGGCCAGGGCCTGCTCCAGCTCCAGCTCGTCACCCTCCAGCTGGTCCACGATCTCTTCCAGCCGCTCCAGGGACTGCTCGAAGCCGGGCTCCTTTTTGGTTTTGGCCATGCACTACTCTCCCAGGCGCGCCTTGAGCTTGTTGCTCAAGGCCACCCATTCCCGCGGATCCACCCGCGCGCCGGCCAGCTTGACCCCAAAGTCCAGATGCGGTCCGGTCACTCGGCCGGTAGCTCCAACTTTACCTATAATCTCGCCCTTTTTCACCCTTTGCCCCGGCTTGACTTGGGTGGCCGACAGGTGCAGGTAGCGGGTTATCACCCCCCGGCCGTGGTCGATGAGCACCGTGTTACCGCTGAAGTAGGCATCGCGCACCAGGGCCACGGTGCCGTCGGCCGCGGCGGGCACCGGGGTGCCCGTGGCCCCGCGCAGGTCCACCCCGCCATGGGGGCTGCGCTCCACTCCATTTACAAAGCTGCGCCGGCCGAACCGGCTGACCACCTTGCTGTTCAGGGGCAAAATAAAGGCCTGGCGCCAATAGGGCTCGTTGTTGAACGAGCCGAAGACCTCCTTCATGGCCGCCCGGTCCTTTTTATAGCGGGCCAGGGCCTCGGGGCTGAGGTGTAAAAATTTGGAGTCCACCTTGAGCCGCCGGATGCCCCGGTCGCGGCGGTAAAGGGCGAGCTTGGCCGCAACCACCTGGCGTCCGTCGGCCTTGATGCGCACCACCGCCTTGCCGGCCTTGTCCTGCAAATCGGGCCCAATGGCGCCGTACCAGCAGCCGTCCCTGCCCTGGGTCAGGGCGGTGACCCGGCCGTTGAGCTCGGCCCGCACGTTTTTTGGTTGGCCCTTGAGGCACACCCGCACCAAGGCCGGCTGGCCCAGAGCGATGCGCTTGGGCTCCACCTGCAGGGTGGCCGCCATGGCCGGCAGGCTCAGGGCCAGGGCCAGCATAGCCGCCAGGATGCAGATCACAAGTCGTTTCACTCTTGCACTTCCTCCACCTTGGCCTTGAGCGCGCCCTGGGCCAGGCGCACCGTGATCTTGCGTCCCCTGGCCGTGTCCGAGGCCCGGCGCAGCACCTTTCCCTCGCTGTCCAAGGCCAGGGCGAATCCCCGGCCCAGCACGGCCAGTGGGCTCAGGGCCCTGAGCCGACCTTCCAGATGTCGCACCCCCTGCCTCCGGGTGTTCACCGCCTCGGCCCCGGCTGTTGCCAGGCGATAGGCCAGCTCCTTTTGCCAGGCCCGGGTCTCGGCCAAACGGCGGTCGGGCCGGACGGCCAGGCCCCGGGCGCTCAGGCGAGCCACCTCGCGGCCCCGCTGGTTCAGGCCGCCGCGCAGGGCATGGCCCGCCCGGGAGAGCAGGTCGTCCACGCGGAGGCGCTTGTCCGCCAAGCGGCGGGAGGGATCGCCCAGGGCCCGGGCCAGATGGCTCAGCTCGCTCCGGCGGCGGGCCAGCAGGCGCGAGCCCGCCCGGCCCAGGCGCAGGGACAGGTTCTTGAGCCCGGCCTCCAGCTCGGCCCGGTTCTTGACCAACAGCTCGGCCGCGGCCGAGGGAGTGGGCGCGCGCAAATCGGCCACCAGGTCGCTGATGCTCACGTCTATCTCATGGCCCACGGCCGAGACCACCGGGATGGGGCAGGCAACGATGGCCCGGGCCAGAGCCTCGTCGTTGAATGCCTGCAAGTCCTCGGGCGAGCCCCCGCCCCGGGTGAGCACAATCACCTGGGGCCAGCCCCAGGCGGCCAGGTCGGCCAGGGCCTGGATCATCTGGGGCGCGGCGTTAAAGCCCTGCACCCGCACCGGGTGCACGGCCACCGCCACCCGGGAGTCGCGGCGGTGCAGCACGTTCAGGAAGTCGCGGATGGCCGCCCCGGTGGGGCTGGTGACCACGGCCACCCGAGCGGGCAGCTCGGGCAGGGCCTGCTTGCGCCCGGTGTCAAACAGCCCCTCCGCCTCCAGGCGCTTGCGCAGCTGCTCAAAGGCCAGGGCCAGGGCCCCGGCCCCGCGCGGCTCCACCGAATCCACCACCAGCTGCACCTCGCCCCGGGGCTGGTACACGCTGACCCGTCCCTGGCAAAGCACCTGCAGGCCCTCTTCCAGGGCAAAGCGCAGCAAGGCGGCCTGGTGCTTGAACAGCACTGCCCGTAGCGAGGCTGAGTCGTCTTTAAGGGCAAAGTAAAGGTGTCCGCTGGCCGGGGCGCGCAGCCCGCTGATCTCGCCCTCCACCCACACGAAGTCAAAGGCCTCTTCGGTGAGCTTTTTCAGACGGCCCACCAACTGGCCCACGCTGAGAATTTCGCGCCGGGTGAAAAGCTCCAAAGGCTCCAACCTACCCTACTCCCGCCCCCTGCAGCCA
>Ga0272444_10006225_pt1 | contig 10214 bp, 9 predicted proteins | sample SSMForm13_FD_201033 | JGI IMG/M metagenome (GOLD analysis project Ga0272444, IMG submission 201033) | Marine sediment archaeal communities from Little Sippewissett salt marsh, Falmouth, MA, United States - SSM-Form-13 | ecosystem: Environmental > Aquatic > Marine > Wetlands > Sediment ...
CACCTCCTGTCCCAGACAACGGTGGTACATTTCACGAGATTTGGCGTTGAGTGCCGATCAAGGAATGGGTTTGTTCAAGATCGCCTCCTTTAGGCACTTCAGAAGGCTTGAGAGGTCAAGATGTATCGACTTTGTCCAGTGATTTAAACAGGTAGGCTCGCTTCGCCGGGGATTTCACGGAAAATCACAGGGTATTTATGATTATATTCTGGGAAAACTATTGCCAATATTGACAAATCAAGGTGATAGGGGGTGGGGAATATCAGAGGCGTTGTTGATCACATTGTCATTATGCGCTCAAGCCCTCCGCTGAATGGCCGATATGAATAGTAACCAGCTACCCCTTCTGGCCGCCCCTGATTTTATGGTGACCCCTTAGATCCTCAGGGGCTTTTTTGTGCTGCACCGCCCTGCTTCTCACCGAATGCTCGGGACCGCTCCACGCAGAAGAAAACAGGCACGTCAGCTAACGGACTTGGCCTCAAATGGTTTTGGAAAAAGAACTTACGGGACCTCCTTATAAGTCACTTCAAGGTAAGGCCGACTGCTATTATTCGAATGCTCGCTGGACCTGAAAACCTTTCTGCAGTTAGTTTTATCGGCACCGTCGTTGATGAGTATGAGTCCGTATTCACTCCACGCGCCGCTATACCAATTCTGAACAGCTGTCGTCACATCCCAGGAGAAATACTGGTCGGTCTTGGTAATGATGGCGCTACTTTCAGCCGTGGCCCTTCTATCAGCCGCGCTGTCTTCTCCTAAGACATCGCTGGTTGCGCTGCAACCAGCAGAGTTCCAGGCAAGAGTGTCATACTCACGATAGTTCCAACACACGGCCCCCGCTTCGATAGCTCCGTTTGCTGATCCTTCCAGCCAATCCCTAAGGACTCGATAAGCACTGACGCTGTAATTGAAGGTGCTGTCCTCAGTGTGGCAATATAGATACATCTTGGCTGAGATGACGGCTTTCCCGGCTCCGAGGCTGGTAGCAATATCCTTGAAACGGATCAGTGAACGCCGCTCCTTTCCGAGGGTGCCCCGCTCGCCCACAGGATTGGTGGTCTTAGATCCGTAGTTGTAATCATACTCCGGACTGTTTTGGTAAATCAGGGCATCTTCAACGGTTCCAGGATAGTCGTCGCCGGTGTTGTCGCCAAATATGACGGTATCGCCAATGGAAGGTATGTAGCCCTGGTTCGTTTGATCTGAGGCTACATTAGAATACTTGCGGTTTTGAGGTTCGAAAACATACCCTTCCATTACGGGAGTAACCGTCCCTGACCAGCCGTGGCCCACGGTTGTCGTATAAAAGCCGCCGCCGGTGGTAACCACAGGGGCACCGGGCAGGCCGCTCATGGTCACACCGTCCAAGGTGCCCACGGAGCCTGAAATGGTATGGTCTGTCTGAATGGGAGTGAAATCCTGGTTCACCGGATCTGAGGTTACATTAGAATACTCGCGATATTCAGGGGCGAAAGTGTAACCCACTTTTTTAGGGGTAACCGTCCCTGACCAGCCGTGGCCCACGGTTGCCGCATAGAAGCCACCGCCGGTGGTAACCACAGGGTCACCGGGAAGCCCGGCCATGGTCACACCGTCCACGGTGCCCACAGAACCTGAAATAGTCGGAAGGGTAAAAAGGATGTCATCAAAATAGACATCTACCGACTGCCCTGGGTCCGGCTCTACTTCGTAAATGTAGAACCGCACCTGACTCACTTTTCCCCAGGTCGTATCATCGAAATTGCTCCGAAAGAGCGTTACCTCCTTCCAGACACCATTCTCAAATCCATCCATGGAAAGCTCTGCCTCGCAATCGGTCCCTTCCGGGTATTTCCTCAGGCTGACGACGATCTTCTCAATCTTTGATGGATTCCCTGCCTTCATCTGGAAAGTTAGGCTTGTCGCATGTTCCAGGTACACGAATGGGTCGTATAGTCGCTTTACCTGACCGTAGATCTCAGGGGTCCTGTCCCATACGACTCGCACCCGCATGCATTTTGAGCCGTCAGGCCCAGCCGTTTCTTCGTAAAAGGGCACCTTGGCATCCTGACCTCGGGCCCAGTTCATCTGCAAGGTGGCATCGTCTCTGTAGCTTTCAAAACCGTCAACCAGAATCCCTTTAATCAGATCAACAGGGGTTCTGTTGTAGTACGGTACGTAATTGTGGCAGGGCGACCAGGCGCATGAAGGCCCCTGACACCACACGTCACCGGACCGACTGGCATCACGATCAGAAGTGGGGTCCCCGCCTCCCCCGCGGCCAGCAGTGGCAGTGTACCATCTAAAAGAGAGCAAAGGCACGTTGTCCGTGAGCTCTCCGTGGCGGATCATGACGGGATTTGGATACAGGGTAGCTTCTTCCTCGTAGTCAAACGTCATCGGTGCTCCGTGGACATTGTGGCACGTAGGACATGTCATACGAGCATCTTCCGTCCCGTCAGCGTCCGAATCCCAGGGAAACTGCGGACAACCGAAGTTGAAATGCTCGTCGTGAAGATACAGACGATACCCTTTCTCGTATACAAAATTGGTTGCTGTTCCCAGGATTGCCATGTGGCAATTAAGACAGAGCCTCATGTGTCCATTATCGTCGGGGCCATTATTCCCGCCGGGGATGTCAAGGCCTTCTCCTAGACGATAACCCACATCATATTCCTTGCCGGGAAAAGGGGGGTGACAAGAGCCTACATACTGACTCTCATCTGCTTCATAAGTCCTGTGGTTATGATCAATATGGGGTTTTGTCAGGTCATGACACACGTCGCAGTTCAGGTTGGCAGGGAAGCGTCCATGGCCGGAGACGTAGTAGCCATAGACCTCTTGGGCAGAATCGCCCATGATGTTTGGAGCGGTTATTCCGCTTCCATCCTTTTTGCTGTTTGCCCCGGCATCATCATGGCACCCCGCGCACCACCGCTCATTCCCCGATTTCAGAGTGAGGCCATCTGATTCATAGACACCTTCCGCCCAGCCTGCCTTGGCTGTGGCAACGCCATCAAAGGCTCCTCCTTCACCGTGGCAGCTGCCGCAGACCTCTGTCGAGGTTAAAGTCTTATCATCGGCAAAGGTAGGAGTAGGATCCATCTCGATAGGATCTGAGTGACAATCACCGCACACCATGGCTGTCGCCGGGCCTCTGGAGACGGTCCCTGCCGTATGGGTGGCATGGCTGAAGAATGTGCCGGCGTCGCCATCGTGACCGTGGCAGGACTCACAGGGTTGACCCGCACCGTGGATAAACTCATCAGAGTGTTTGTGACACCAAACACAGGGCTGTTCATAATCAACATAATGGTCATGGTCGCCTGACACGTTGTTCTGATGGAACCTCGTGTTCTCATGACAGACCTCGCACACCCCATTGTAGTCGGGCTCACCAGCCACGTACGGCTCGAATACGGTTGCCCTTTCGCCACTGTTAGGGGTCTCGGTCATGTCTTTTATGAGCATAAGATTGGCGGAACCAATGCAATCCTCAGAGTCCTGGTCACCATAATGGCAGCCAGTGCAATCTTCAATATCAACATTGTGATATGCGGCCCAGACACTACTGCCTGTAAGTCCGATCATCACGAAAACGGATAAGAGGATAATGTCCAGTTTCAACCCCTTCATAGCTTGCCTCCTTATCGAACTACCAACCTGGATCTCGTTGTTTTCGCATCCGAAAAAACCGTGCTAAGACCACACATCCTTTCAGTCTCCCTCCCAATAGGAAAAACACACCATCCTGATTCGCTGCAACCGACCGAGGCGATCAGGGAACCTCCTTGTAAGTCACTTCGAGGTAAGGCCGGTTGCGCCTCCCCCTGAATCCATCAATCCAAGGACACTGTACTCACCTTCAGCTCGTCAAAGTAAACAGTCCCCGTCTTTTCACTGCCAGATGTGAAGAAACCGAGCTTCCAGCCCCTAACGCCGCTTCCGGGGATTTCTATCTCATCCCTTATCATCTTGAGATTTGCCGAATCCCCACAGGCCGATGCTTCTGATGGGCCGCCTCGTCCGTAATGACAGACAGTGCAATCATCCACATGGTGAACCCCCGAAAAAAACGACATCACCTGAAAGGGCCATCATGGTGACGATTAGTACAAAGACCGAGCCAAGCCTGACATCCTTCATCGCTTATCCCTTTCAACCCTACGCCTGGTGCCTTGCACCAACCCTGCATGTACTCCCAATTTTTAAGCAATGAAAACAGACAACATCAGTAGACGCCTTACTCTTCACCGAGTGTGCCCTCATCACCCTGATCATAGCCTGTGCCTCCAGAAACGCTTTTTGTGCCTGTCTATGTACTCATTGTCGTGTCAATGTGTATCCTTCCGCCACTGCCGCCACCGGCGTCTGAAGTACAACCATTTCCACCCCCTGCAGTAATGGAGCCAGTTCCCTGAAGAGTGTCAGCCACCATCCAGACACTGCCTCCCATGATGGCCATCATCCAGAGGGCCGGCCAGTCCGACAACCCCTACCGTCTTCAAGCAACAGGTCATCCTCACCCTCATTTTGAGTGAGTTCGCAGACAGTTCTGCCTACATCGTTGCCCCCTAACGCCCTCACATGATTTGCCACACGCCGCTATTGTTGATATATTCTCTGATATGCCGAGGTGTTACACGACACATGGTTGGAACTCGGAATGGTGCCCAGGAGGTCCATGGTCTCCAGGCCTACCAAAAAAGATTTAAAATCTCATAATTTGCAGTTTTTATGCCAAGTTGACCTGCCAGAAAAGACAGGAACGCCCAAGGTGTCTAACCGGAACAACCCTGCTATATCCAAGAAGATTCTAGGTCCGATTCACTCCACAAGATGGGTTCGGAGCAGTGTGGCCCACCTTGATCGCCCCATCACACCCCGAGGACACAGTTTGACTGTTTTTTGTGCAGTTTCAAGATCTTATCTTGGACACTTCGTCGGCCTGACTCAAAATGATAGGGAACTCTGGGGCCACACGTGGAAAAAGACTTACCAACCTTGACCATTCAAGGTAATATGATAGGCGACTGGAAATGGACCGGCAATGAATGGCATAGATCAAAATAGATGCATCCGTTGCGGGAGGTGCATGAGTGTCTGTCCCGTGTATCAGACCACGTTCAAAGAAACGGATGTGGCCCGAGGACGTTTGGCTTTGCTGGAATCGGTGCAAGAGGGTGCCACGGGGTGGTCCGAGCGCCTTGAAGAGATCCTTTCCCGTTGTCTTCTGTGTGGGGCTTGCACCGAAAATTGTGTCAGCAAGGTGGACGCTAACCGTATCTTTCAGCAAGCCCGCCAGTGCCTTTTTGAGGCGGCAAAGGATTGGCGATCCAACAACCCTATGATGAAAAGCCTAAGAGAAGGCGAATTGCCAGGAAAGCTTCTGCTCAAGGGAGGAGCCCTTCTTCAGGGACTGCTTTGCACGAAGATTCCCCAAAGCAGTGGCCTACATCTTCGGTTCCCGCTCTCTTTCTTTACTGAAAGAACCGTGGTTCCCGCCCTGGCCTGGAATCCTTTTTTAAAGGCCCTCGGCCCAGAGTTGGCCGCCAATGCAAAAGGCCTGCGGGTAGGGTTCTTTGTCGGATGCGGAGCCAACTATCTCTTTCCAGGTGCGGCATGGGCCCTTGTCCGGATCTTGCGGCACATGGGCGCCACGGTCGTCATACCGAAGGATCAGGTCTGCTGCGGACTGCCCGCCTTTGTTGCAGGCGACAAAGACACGGCACAGAAATTGGCCAACAAGAACATAGCGGCATTTCGGGCCTCGGAGCTCGATGCCGTGCTGACAGTCTGTGCCTCCTGCGGGGCACACCTGAAGAATCTGGGTGACCTCTTTGAAGATGATTCATTGGACAAGATTGCCGCACAGGGATTGGCGGAAAAACACCAAGATGCCATGGCTTTTCTGGTGGAGAATCTAGGCCTTGAGGCCCACCTTGAGGCCTTGGCGTCTGCCCGTGGGCCCCAGGGCAGTCCACTTTATCGAGTGGCCTATCACGATCCCTGTCATCTGAGGATAGGCCAAGGGATCACGGAGGCCCCCAGAAAGCTTATGGAGGCCCTACCTGGTGTTGAGCTGGTGGAAGCACCCCATCCCGGTCAATGTTGCGGCCACGGGGGGGATTTCAACCTTTCACACTTCGAGCTGTCCGTAGAAATCCTAAATCGGCGAATGGAAGATTTTCAAAGGGTAGAACCCCATGCCATTGTCACGGGTTGTACGGGGTGCCTACTACAGCTTGCAGAGGGGGTCAGCCGCAACGGGTTGGAACAAGAGGTGAGGGTCTGTCATCCACTCATCCTGGTAGCAGAAGCCATGGACTTCGCAGCCCCCGTCCAGGAAAAGCAACTGGCCGTGAGGAATGCCGATAACGGCGATCAACGCGCCCCAGGGGCAAGAGGCGAACGGCGACCCTCTTAAACCCCTTTAGACTTCTCAGGCTTTTTCAGATCGACCTTTCCCAGCAGTTCAACCTTCACAACGTGATCTGACTGTTGGACCCGGCCCTCTTTGCGTGCCCTATCAAACTCTTTCTTGTTGAACATATCAATGAAGATGTGATCTCCGTTTTCGTCTTTTCCTCTTACCAACACATACCTCTTTGCGCCTTTCACCATTTTTGCCATCACTGTCGCCCTTTCAAAAGAAGCCGAAGGTCTCGTGGCAAGCGCCCCTGCCAGCAGAATCTACTGCAAGCCATAGGGTTCAACTGCGAGCTCGACCAGATCTTCAATCGTTTCAATCTCCTCCTCTTTGTTCCGCGCGATGGCACAGCGGATGTTGAACAAACACCATTGCATACAGATGGTGTCACGGGGGTTGAACTGGCCAAAACAACTCAGTCTTTCTTCCAGGCCCTTTGTTCCTCCAATCGTTGCCTTCTTCATCACAACCTCAACAAGGGAATAATTTCGTCGTGGATAACTCCGTTCGTAGCCAAGATTTCCTTCTTTTCAATAGCGTATGGTCCGTTTGAAAAGTCTGATATGAAGGCCCCGGCCTCCTTGGCAATCACGACCCCTGCGGCTGTGTCCCAAGGGGCCAGATTCTGCTCCCAAAAGCCCTCGAATCGGCCGCACGCCACATAGCACAGGTCCAAAGCAGCAGAGCCCAGGCGGCGGACACCTTGGGCCGCCATGAGACATCGCTCAAACCGTTGCATCATGGACTGTATGACCGGCTTCAAGTCATAGGGGAAACCTGTAACCAGCAGGCTGTCGCTGAGGGTTTTGGTGCTGGAGACACGGATTGGACGCCCATTAAGACTTGCCCCTAGGCCTCTCATGCCACAAAAAAGTTCTTCTGTTACTGGATTTAAAACCGATCCAAAGATGAGCTCCCCCTCAAAGGCGAAGGCAATAGAGACAGTGAATGCAGGCAGGCCATGGGCGTAGTTGGTGGTCCCGTCCAAGGGGTCTATGATCCATTGACCAGAGTCTGTCCCGTGGGTAACACCACTTTCTTCGGCAAGCACAGCGTGCTCAGGGAAGGCAGTCCGAATAAGGTGAATAATCGCCTTCTCAGAGGCCAAATCGGCTTCAGTAACCAGGTCTATGGCACCCTTTTTGTCAATATTGTGCGTCTTGTCCCAATAATGACGAAGGATCTCGCCGGCTTTGGCAGCAGCTGCCAATCCGACACCCCTGATTTTATCAAGGTCCACAACCCATTTTTTATCCAATTGTTGGCGTCATGTCAACTGGATAATCTGAGGCATGACCGGGCCGATGCCGCGCCACCCGTCATTTCTTCTCCCCCCCATAGCGTAGTGCCCATCCACGAAAGGGTAGTTCCGGCTCATGTATCGGCACAATAGTGTTCATTCAGAAAGGTTAGATTTTGTCCCAAGACAAGGCCGCACAAGGGTTTTCACCGCAGGCGTAGCATGGCTACGTTGAGGATGGGCTCTTTACAAGCAGCAGGCGCAAACCCGCGGAGAACGCCGTATTGGGACAAAAGATGACGTTTATGGATGGACACTAGCGTAGTTCCTCTGCCGCCATGAAGCCCAAGGAGTGCCAAAACCGATTGACATGCCGGATTCTGTTCGTTAAATTTTTTGAAATCGAATAGTTGTGGTTTCAACCTAGCAGCAAACAAGAGCAGCATTAAAAAAACAGAAATCCCATTACAAACTTCTCACCATCAATGTTCGGGAAGCCAAGGGCCTTTGTCTGGCCCCTTTGTTTCACAGGGTGAGATGATACGGAACGTCTATGTCGGAAACCCTTGAAGGCCAACTGGAACGGGTTGTTTATTCTAACGACGCGAGCCTATACACCGTGGCCAAGCTGAAGGTTGAAGGAGCTATTGAGCCGGTGACGGTGGTAGGAAAATTGGGCGGAATATCGCCTGGAGAGGTACTGAAGCTTTCTGGTTCCTGGGAAGTCCATCCCAAGTACGGGCAGCAGTTCAGAGTCAGTGATTGCAGTGTCCATTATCCCGCCAAAGCAGAGGGTATCGAAAAATACCTTGGCTCAGGGCTCATTCGGGGGATCGGACCAGAGATGGCCAGTCGACTGGTGGGCCACTTTGGCGAGGAAACGTTACAGGTCCTTGAGCACCGCCCGGAAGAGCTCCTGAGTGTTCAAGGAATTGGGAAAAAGCGACTCGAGATGATTCGCAAGGCATGGGAAGATCAAAAAGACGTCCGGGACGTTATGATCTTTCTTCAAGGACAGGGAGTAAGCACGGGCTATAGCGCCAAAATATTCAAACACTACGGCCAGGATGCCATCCAAGTGGTGAGGGAGAACCCCTACCGGTTGGCAGCAGACATTTTTGGCATTGGCTTCGTCATTGCTGACGGTATTGCACAAAAAGTCGGCATCCCCAAAGATGCCATCATACGCGCCGAAGCGGGCATCCTGCATGTCCTAGAGAAGATGTGCGATGCCGGTCACGTCTACGGGGCCTACCATAATGTGATCAGGTATGCGCAAGACCTGCTCGACGTAAAGCGAAGTCTCCTGGAAACCGCTTTTGAGAACCTCCGCTCATCAAAGCGCATAGTGGTAGAGGACTTGGGGACTCCGGGTGCAAGTGCCTCCAATGGAGAAAAGGCCGTGTACCTCAAAGCCTTCCACGCCGCTGAAAAAGGTTTGGCTACCAGACTCACCGCCCTGCTGTCCGTGCCTGTCCAAGCCCTGAACACGGATGCCACAGGGATTAGAAAACTGGTGCAGAAACGGCTGGCCATCCTCCTTTCAAAAGAGCAGTGGCGTGCCCTTGAGACTACCCTTTCCTCCAAAATCTCCATCGTCACAGGGGGCCCTGGCACTGGCAAAACAACCTTGGTCAGGGCGATCTTGGCGGTTTTTCAAGGGGCAGGGAAACAGGTGTTGCTGGCCGCACCCACTGGGCGTGCAGCAAAAAGACTGGCTGAAGTGACGGGCTGTGAGGCCAAGACTATCCATCGAATGCTGGCATATGACTTCAAAAGCGGAGGGTTTCAAAAAAATGAGCGCAACCCCCTCGATGCACATGTAGTAATCGTGGATGAGGCCTCCATGGTGGACGTTTTCCTCATGTATCACCTTGTGAGAGCCCTGCCTGCCACGGCGGTGCTGATTCTAGTGGGAGACATTTATCAACTGCCTCCTGTCGGTCCCGGCAATGTCCTGAGAGACATGATCGATTCAAAATGTGTGCCTGCGGTGTACTTGAAAGAGATCTTCAGACAGGCCCGTGAGAGCCTCATCATTGTCAATGCCCATCAGATCAACCAGGGTGATTTCCCAACCATACCTAGTGCCAGCCCAAAGACTCTCCAAGACTTCTATTTCATCGAGCAAGATGATCCTGAGAAGGTCCTTTCCACCATCCTTGAGCTTTGCTGCAATCGCATCCCTGCTCGCTTTAATTTTAACCCGTTGTCAGACGTGCAGGTCCTGACGCCTATGCACAAAGGCATTGTGGGAACGACCAACCTGAATCGTGTGCTGCAACAGGCCCTGAATGATTCCAGTGACGCTATTGAGCGATTGGGACGGACATTTAAACGCCGAGACAAGGTGATGCAGATTAGGAACAACTATGCCAAGGAAGTATTCAACGGCGATATCGGCGTCGTAAGCCAGCTAGATGGCGAAAAGCAGAAACTCACCGTGGAATACGAGGGGCGTCCCGTGCACTACGACTTTGCCGAACTCGACGAGCTCGTACTGGCCTATGCGGTGTCGGTTCACAAATCTCAGGGGTCAGAATATCCGGCCGTCATCCTCCC
>Ga0272444_10006226_pt1 | contig 10213 bp, 10 predicted proteins | sample SSMForm13_FD_201033 | JGI IMG/M metagenome (GOLD analysis project Ga0272444, IMG submission 201033) | Marine sediment archaeal communities from Little Sippewissett salt marsh, Falmouth, MA, United States - SSM-Form-13 | ecosystem: Environmental > Aquatic > Marine > Wetlands > Sediment ...
ATTGCTGGATCTCAGACATTAGAATTCCTCAAATCCTTCTTCCAGCTCATTTTCTATTGAGTCTTCCGTCGTTTCCTGAAGCGGCTGTTGCGTAGCCAATTCCTCGCGCAAGGACCTGGTTGTGGGTGGCTTGGTTCCTCGTCTGTCTTTCCTTGAAACGGCTATGCTCTTTCCAAAACTAAACTCCTCGACGCCAGGCTCTGTCTGATCGCCCAGCCTGAATTTCTCCGTCATACCCTGCAGCAAGCTCGCCTTCTCATTTAGCTGTTCGGTGGCAGCTGCCAACTCATCTACCAGAGTGGCATTGTGTTCAGTCACATCACTCATCTCCTCTACGCCTTGACCAATTTGCTCAATTCCCCGTGAGCTTTCTTGGGTGGCCAGGGAGACCTCACTGAGGGAGTCTGAGACCTGCTTAATGGTTTCGATAATCCTCTTGAATCCGTTTTCCAGTTCACCAACCCATTCCTTGCCTGTATTGACCTGGTCCATAATATCGCGGACCAAGCCTTGAATATCCTTGGACGCCTCTGAGCTCCGTTTCGCGAGATTTCGCACCTCGTTGGCAACCACGGCAAAGCCGCGCCCCTGTTCACCAGCTCGGGCCGCCTCCACAGCCGCATTGATGGAAAGCAGATTGGTCTGAAAGGTTATTTCGTTGATCAAGTCCATCATCTCAACGATCTTCCGACTTCCTTCTGCCATGTCATTCATGGCCTGAGTGGTCCGTTCAACGGTCTCTCCACCGTCTACCGCAACGGCTACCGCATCCTTTGAAAGGCTGTCCGCCCGCTGGGTGTTAGTGGCGTTTTGGCTTATATTGGAAACCAGTTCTTCCACCGTTGCGCTCGTTTCTTCCACCGTTGCGGCCTGTTGCTGCGTGCGTTGGGAAAGTTCCAGGTTCCCTTCAGAGATATGCCGCACGCCCCTGACCACAGTTAGTGCTGCTTTCTTTGTCTCACCAATAAGCTCATCCATGTGGTCTAGCGTCTGGTTTGTTTTCTGAACAAGATGATCCATGGCATCATCTTTGCCACTGATTTCGGCCCTCACCGTCAAGTTTCCCCCGGCGACCTTCTCCAGGATCTGCGATAGCTCTTTTACCCTATCCTGTAACTCCGTCTTTGCTTCTTCTTCCCTCAGGTAGGACTCTCTGAGCACAGATTCCGCCTCCACTTCTTTGGAGATGTCGCGTATGAGCTCAAACCCCCCCAACACGTGGCCTTCTGAGTCCTTGAGGGCAGCACCACTGACCATGACAGGGATTTCCTTCCCTTCAGCGTCTTTCATGGTAGCCCTGAGGCCAACGGTGGCCTCTCCGGTCTCCATGGCTTTTTTTATGGCGCAGACTGTATGGCAAATATCGGCGTTGTACACCTCCTTACAGGTCTTGTTGCCCCGAACATCGTCAGGGCGAACGCCGCCCAGTTTCCCCGCAGCATCGTTCATATAGGTGAGCTTCATGTCGCGGTCCACCATAAAAAAGGGCTCTGAGATGCCGAGCTTTAAGCTGTTGGCGTATTCTATGCGATCACGGATATTTCTGATCATCTGGTTAAAATTCTTGGCCAACAGCCCGATGGAGTCCCGGTTGTCATCCTGGACTTCAACAGTGACATCTCCTGCTGAAACCTGACCAGACTTTTCGGCCAACCGGTGGATCCGTTGGGTAACAAGTCGATTGAAGAGGAAATTTATCAGTAGTATGATGCCCACAATCTCGACCACGGAAAACCCAACAAGGCGATTCCTCGCTTGGGCGAGAGAGTCATACACATTTTTTACAGGATGCTTCACCACCATGGCGCCCAGGACCCTGCGACTTGCCCCATGGCAATGATGACAGGTCTCTTCGTTGAGAAGTGGCATGATGGTTACCAGAAAGGCCTTGTCTCCTCTAAATTCCGTGAACGACTCCTTGGGGGCCATCCCTGTATCGATGGCGTCCACAACGGCCTGCTGGGTCTCTTTCTCCCACAGCTGCTGGCTTATATTGGTGTGAATGCGGTTTTCTTCTGAGGCATAAGTGAGCCTCTGCTGAAAGTCCGATATGTAGACCTCAACGCCCTCCATATGGTCTTTGATATCCTGTAGCTGGGCCTCAACAGTTTTGCTGTCTCCAACGGACATGGGATACTTGATAGCACTGTACGTATTTTCAAGGAGGCTCTGGCTGGAGCCTGCGACCTGTCTCAAGGCGCTGTGACTGTGAAAAGAGAGCGTCTGATAAAGAAATGCTCCAGTGAATGCTCCAACCACCGCGATGGTGGCCAGAAGGATCTTCAAGCGCAGACCGGTCTTTCTCAGGAACCTCTCGATAATACTTATCATGACCTCACCTCCACCATCTAATGGGCACCGCCGTGGATCAGGGGCGTGTATCGAAAGGCGCTCACCCGTTCCTCTGTGTGGCATCTTTTACAAAGACCAATGGTGACTTTTCCTACTATATGATCTGGGCTCTCAGTTTCTGCGTGGCGTGCCCCTGGACCGTGGCAAACCTCGCAGCCGGCGTTCTTTAGTTGAGGGGTCTGTTCAACGGTTACAAACCCGCCGAGCTTGCCGTATCCTGTGGTATGGCAGGTATAGCAACCCTGCATCTCTTTTGGTGTGAGGCCCTTTGTCATTTTCAGCACACTGTGAAAGGAGTTACTCTTACGGGCATACCTGGAGAAATTCTCGTATTCTGCTTCATGGCATGCCAGACAAGCGTTGGCTCCAACGTAGGTTTCCTGTCCGGCTCCCTGAGCCCACGCCAGGGTACATACTGGGATAATGAGTACAAGGTAGACTAACCTTCTAGCCTGCTGGGCCCCCCTTTTTGCCTTCATAGTCTGCATGGCCTTTTAAGACATGTTTGAAAAATATCTCCTCCAATCCCAAGAGATCCAGCACAAGCGAGACGGAGCCGTCTCCCAATATGGTTGCGCCCGCAAGCCCTTTGACATTCCGATAATTGGTCTCCAGGCTCTTAACAATAATCTGTTGCGGTTCCAGAAGTTCGTCCGCCGGTATGCCAAAGGCCTTTCTCCCAGTATCTACAAAGACCACTACAGCGGTGTTGCCATTTGTTGAGCGCTGACCCGTGTCAAGGAGTCTTGTTATGTCTACGAGGGGAAGATAGTCACCCCGAAGGGGGTACACCCGTTGCCGTGCTCCAAAACGTTTCACGAGTCTCTTATCGAATCTCTCGGTGCCAACAACCGCCTGAACCGGTACCAAGTAAGAAGTCCCTTCCACTACAATATGCAAAACCTCCATAAGGGCAAGGGTCAGGGGGAGACAGAGAACAAAGGTTGTCCCTTTGTCCTTTTCTGTCCTTATCTCTATCGTGCCCCCGAGTTCATCCAGCTGCGTTTTCACCACATCCATCCCGACCCCTCTGCCAGAAACCTCGGTGACGTTTGAAGTCGTGGAAAATCCAGGTTTAAACACAAGGTCTATGAGTGCCTCACTGGTCAGGACTTGCCCCGGTTCAATCCAGCCATCCTCAAGGGCTCGCTTCTCCAGTGTCCCCACGTCTATCCCCCTTCCATCTTCGCCGATTTCAACAAAGATCCGTCCTCCTCTCTGGTAGGCATTGATCTTGACGATGGCAGTGGGAGGTTTTCCCTTGGCCTGCCTCTCTTTTGGTGTTTCTATGCCGTGATGAACACAATTCCGCACAAGGTGTTTCAATGGGTCTGTGAAATGCTCAATGACCTCCTTGTCCAATTCCGTGTCCAGCCCGGTTAGGATCACCTTGATCTGCTTGCCTTGTTGAGAGGCGAGATCTCTGGCCATGCGCTGGAATCTGCGGAAGGTCCCTTCTAGGGGAAACATTCGGACCCGTGCCACCCGTTCCTGGAATTCGCGATTCACCTTCAGGAGATTTTCAATCTCTTCTACGATCTCCAGTTGCCCTGGTGTCGCATATCTCTCAAGCAGGGCCTGGGCCCTTGAAAGCCCGATGCCGATTTCTTCACCCAGGTTGACGAGGTTATCAATCTTGTCCACATTTACACGGATGGTTGTCTTGCGATAGACGGCCCTGCTTTCCTCCTGCAAGGCCACGGCCTTGTCGAGATCTTCACGCTCGATTTTTCCATCTTCTACTAATATCTCTCCCAGCATCTTCTGTTTGTTCAGGGCGTCAGCCAGTGCGTCTTCAGTGATGCCGCTTCTTTCCACGAGTACTTCACCGAGCCTCTTTTCAGCCAGTTCAACATCAATGCCTTCCCTATAACGCTTGGTGATGTCTTTGATACGGATATCATTATCATCTGCCACGAACATGAAAACATCTTGAAGCTCCTCTTCAGAGTGCTTGGTCTTTATGATGATCTGCCAGGACATATAAAGATCGTACATGAAGAAGCCTTCAAGACCTGGAAGCTCGGAAAGATCGACCGACACCTGGACAAATTCTCCCAACTCAGAAAGCTGTGACAGAAGCAGAAGTGGGTCCTGCCCGGAATAGAAAAGGTCCTTTCGAAACGCCAGGTCGACCTTAAAAAAACTGAATTCTTCCGGCCCTTCTTTGGACTCCTTGACGTGCGGTGCTTCAACGCTCTCCTCAGGAGCACTGACAGCCTCTACTCCCAAATAGCGCCTGACCTGCCCTTTTCGCTCTTCGAGGGTCTCGGGTGCTGCTTCGGTCTCACCTCGTGCGGCCCTGTCAACCATGGATCGGATGAAGTCATTAGCGTCCAGCAGCGCAGTAATGAGGTTCTTGGTAACCGTCAACTTTCTGCTCCTAAGACGCTCCAGAAGGCTTTCAAGAAGGTGGGCGTAGTCCGAAATGCCCATGAACCCAACCATGGCTGCTCCGCTTTTCATGGTATGAACGGATCTGAAAAGCTGTTCTACATCTGACACAGACTCTGGCGCAGACTCAAGGGCCAGAAGGCTTTCTTCTGCCAATTTGAGCAAATCCTCTGTCTCAGAAAAGAATATTTGTAGCGTCTCTTCTCTTTCGCTCATTTTGGCCACATGACCTTTTTCACTGCCCACAGGAGGTTCTCAGGTTGAAAGGGCTTCATCAGCCACCCCGATGCGCCTGCGGCACGTCCCTTTTCTATCAGCGACTCCCCTCCCTCGGTGGTCAAGACCAATATGGGGACAAACTTAAAGGCCCCTTCCCGCACTTTGCCGATGAAGGTGATCCCGTCCATTTGAGGCATATTGATATCGGTGATAATAAGGTTGAGGGTTTGACCTTTCTCTTTCACGGACTGGATTTTTTGCAGACCGTCTACGCCATCTACGGCCTGGATCACTCCATATCCTGCATTACGCAGGCAGAAAGAAACCGACGACCTCATGGTAGGTGAATCATCTACAAAGAGAATGAGCTTTTTCATCGTTGCATATCCGTCACAGCAATGCGCTTTTGAGACCACAGAGGGACAAGATGTCATCCACTTCGGCAGAGACAGCCGAAATCCGAAGTTTCACGTCAGGTGCCAATCCCTTTTTGAAGGCAATAAGCAACTGCAGTGCCGCAATGTCAATGAACCGCACCTCGGCAAGGGAAATGGCGATTTCCTGCCGGCCCTTCCGAGACTCTTCCAGAAAGGCCCTGAGCCCATCCAACTCGTTGATAGAAAGCTCTCCCTTTAAGCAATACCTACCGTGCCCGTCTTGACTAGTACTGAAACGTTTGGAGCCCATATGAAGACAGTCTCAACCTTTGGTATGTCTTAGCAGCTTCACTGCTCCAGGCGTAAGGGTCTTGGTGGCGGAGCGCTTTGAAACCCTGAAAGACTATAATAATCCCTTTTCTTTGAGAAAAGACATGGCCCTGTTGCTTACCGTAGTCGTATGGCTGATGGCCCGTGACAGATTGTCAATGGCAGCGTGCGAGACCTTGGAGTCGACCATCGTCAAACCGCTGTCCAGTTCTTTGCGAATCTCCGCCCATTCTCCTTGGGGGAAGATCTTGTGGGCCAGCCCAATATCCTTATACAGAGACCTCAAAAAGATGGAAAAGACCCTATTGGCCCCCTCTTTTTCATGGTCTAAAAACCCCTCAATGGCCATGGCCAGGTGCGTTGCCACGATGAGGCTTGACTTCACCCTTTCGCCCATCATGAAGGCAAGGATAGCCTCCTTCTCAGTCATTGGTCACCCCTTGGTAGTGGGTCTGCAGGAAGGCTAAAGAGATCTTTTTCCGCCCTACGCGCTTCTGCCACAAAGGCCTTCACTTTTTCAAGGTCCTTCTTGAACCGAACGGCGTTACCTTTTCTGTCCCCTGCATTGGTCCTGGTGCAACTATCTACTCCGGAAGGTTTTGTCGCCATGACTCCTTCATAGACGTTTTCTGGTGAGAGACCGCCAGCCAGAATGACAGGGATTCTACTGGACGCAACAAGGGCTCCGGCTACGCCCCAATCGCATGTCTGTCCGGTAATTCCGATGTAACCCTTAACAGGTTCTTTCCTCACCCACGTGTCCGTGAGGAGGCAGTCACTCGCCTTCTCAAAGCGCTTGCCAATTTCTAGACTCGGAATAGCCACCTCGCCTTTTGGGGTGTGAACAGGTATAGATCGCATCACTTCGACGCCTGGGAATCGTTCCCTCGTCCACATTTGGAGTTCCACCTGCACCTCAAAGGGCACTAGACGCCCATCATCATCAGTCAAAGACTGGCAAAAGTGCACAACGTCTGGTCTGTAATAGTCTACCACCCTGAATAAGGCCTCCTTTGTATCAAAAAGCGGGATCAGACTATGTTTTACGTGCGCCTTCTGGGACGCTAGAATGGCCTCCTTGATTGCCGGTACCTTCCAAGTCTGTGCACTGAGAATAACGCTTCCAATGCGGTCCACACCCAGCTCAATAACGGCTTCTGCCTCCCAGGGATCCTGTATCTCATAAATCTGAATAGCGATTCTCGCCATAGCCGTCCATCAATGTAAGCCAAAACCCTCCACATCCATTGACCGAACAAAAAAAGGCCTATCTGGAAACGGGATCTCCCATTTAAGTACGTTTGCGCGTTCTCTCCAGGGAAGGGTGAAACTTTCCTCGAACCCCGCCGATCTTCTTGTCGGCCTTCCTGTGTTTGTCAATATCGGTGTCCTTCAAGAGCCTCCGTTCCGCTTCCCTGATTTTAGATCTCTGAAGCTGCTCCAGCACCTTCTCTTCCCTAGGGCTCCCTCCGCTCATAAACCTCTCGCCACCCTTTCTTGCCGGCTTCCCCCTGTCCAGCCCCCGCGAGATCTCTGGCCTCAGGGAAGGGTCTGTCTTGTCCTTCTTCTTCGACATGGCATTCCTCTATGGTCCGGCCTTGTACCGCCCTGTCCTATCGACCCAGCTTCGAAACATGGCGCCAAAAGCCGTTGCTGTGGGTTCTGAGCCAAGTTGTTCCACTGTGTACTTTGCCTTGACGGACCAGTTTGGGTATTCCACAGTAGTCCCAGGAAGATTCTGCTGGTCCGTCACCTTGAACAGGTCTTCCTGGCTCAAAATGAATAGCTTGGCAGGTGTAAGCGCTAGAAATCCAACGACTGCGTTGTGAAGTTGCCCTGAAACCTCCGGATAGGCCTCAAGTCCTCCTTCTTGGGGAAGAAGGCCTAGGTCTTGTAAGAGGGCCACCAGGTTCTGTTTGTCTGTTTCTCTTTCCTGTGCCGTGCGGACTGCAGCCTCTTCTTCCTGAAAGAGACCGGCCTCCTTTCGTACCTCAATGTCCCTGTGAGTCCAGAAGCCCGCCAGGGTAGGCAGATCGTGGGTGCCCACCGTTACAACGGCTAGCTCAGGATAGTCTTGGGGCAATAGAGGCCTCCCCTGGTCGTCCTTTTCAAAGTAAAGCAGCCTGTATGAGAAGATATCCCTCTTGCTGAGTGTATGGCGAATATGTTCGGGCACTGTGCCAAGATCCTCCCCAACCATCATGACTTGGTTTCGAACACTTTCCAATGCAACGATGTTGAGCAGATCTTCAAAAGGTTGTGAGAGATAGGCCCCCTTCAATGGCGGCTCACCCTCAGGTATGCAATAGAGGTGAAAAAACCTCATCACATGATCGATCCGCAATGCCCCGGCAAAAGCGCAGTTTTTCTGAAGTTCTTTGATAAATAGGCCATAGCCGCTTTGGCGGAGTTTTTCCATCTTCATGGGGGGAAACCCCCAGTCTTGCCCGTGGAGTGAGAACGCATCTGGAGGGGCCCCTACCCGGAGCCCGGGGACGAAAAAATCTTGATAGGCCCAACAATCGGCACTGAAACGGTCAACGGCCAAAGCCAAATCATGGTATAGCCCCACACATGTCCCCAAGGTTTTTGCATAATCCTGGACTTCCTTGAGCTGCCTTTCCACTTGCCATTGAACGTATTTGTAGAAAAGGATTTCATGGTACTGTTCTTGTTGAAACTGCCGGACTGCTTCACTGTCAGGTTTACGATATTGCGGTGGCCACTGTTGCCAAGTCCACATCTGCGGGTCCTTAGCGCGCATGGTTGCGTCGAGAGCGCAGTAAGTGGCAAAGTTGTCCAGCAAAAAGCCTTCCTTTTTGATGTACCTTTTAAGCCCCCTCCGCCCGTCGCTCTGGCCGGACTTTCCGACCCAGTGATTCTTGTAAAAAGTCCTAAAGACATGTCTCAAGACCTTGAGTTTGAGCCCAACCACCCGCTCATACTGGACCGTATCAGATGCCCTGAGTTCAGCCAGCAGCCCCTGTGCATCCCATGTCCGGACCAGGTCCTGGGCCTGTCGTGACTTCCGATAATCTTCCATGGCGGGAATATCAAGGTAGATGGGGTTTCGATAGAATCGGCTCATGGGGAGATAGGGGCTGGTGTTATAAGGCTTCCGATTGTAAAGGGCGTGGAGGGGATTCAGCCCAATGACACTTCCGTGCAAGTCCTCAGCCACCCAGCGCACGATTTCTTTAAGATCACCGAAATCTCCGACTCCCCAATTTCTGTGGGATCGTATACCGTATAGGCTTATGGCGACACCTGCGGCCCGTCCGTCACCGTGGAAAGCAGGCGGGATATAGGCCTTGTCAGGGCATATGACAACAGATATGCTTTCTGACCACGTCTGCCCCCCCCGTTGCACAGAGAGGTGAAATCTGTAATACCCCAAGTGCTTGAGTTGGGGAAAGGGCAGTTCGCAACGCTCGTGTACTCCTCCGATCTCCTCACACAACAACAAGTCCTTGGAGGTGAAATCAAAGCGTCGGACCCTTCCCTGTTCATCCGCCACATCCAGAGTCCCCTCCAGATCCTGACTTATGGGGCCCACCCAACCCCTTGGATCTTCAACGGGCATCTGAAAAACGAGTCCCTTGGGAAGGTTGGAGAGCCTGGCCACAATTGTGGGTTCTACCATGCGTGCCTGTTGAGCCTCTTCTCTGGCATGCCATGCCTCCCTTGCCTGCACCTTAGAATCGACGTTCAGGCCCATGGAAGTGAGGATAGCCTGTTTTGTTTCGAGCGAGGTCCGTTGGCTGCGGCCCCAGTTGTCCCTGTACTCTGGCTCGATGCCACAGGAGGCAGCCAATCGGTCAATCATATCTCTGTAAGAAAGTTGGGACAAGTTGTTCCCTGAACCGGAAGACACACCATATCTTGAAGAGCTCTTTTTGAACGGCTTTGAGTCTTCTTGCAGAACAGCCCTTGACATCCTCACGCGGGACACCTCACCAAGCGACCGAGAACTGAGGCTCCAACTGTGGCTGGCCTTGAATCGCTAAATATTTATATCATTTATGCGTCCCACCGTCAATGATGAAACGACCATCTTCGCCTTGACACAAGACAATGCATCTGCGTAAACTCCTGGGAAACACCCTGCTGGTGAGGAGTTACTGGAAATGCTGCCGAAGCTCATTCTGGCCTTTACCGTCATTCCATTTGTTGAAATCTACCTTCTCATGAAGGTAGGATATTATGTGGGGGTCTTTAACACATTGGCGATCGTGATTCTGACCGGCCTTCTAGGGGCTTGGTTGGCAAGGATGGAGGGCGTTAGAACCGCCATGAGCGTGAGAGAAAGTCTGCGTCGCGGAGAGCTTCCGGCAGAGGCGATGCTGGATGCCGTGTTGATCTTTATGGCTGGGGTGGTCTTACTCACTCCGGGATTTGTGACTGATTTGGCGGGCGTTGCCATCTTGGTGCCAAAGACAAGGTATATCTTCAAGCGCTGGCTTCGGAAGAAGTTCGATGAGTGGATTGCCAACAACAAGGCTAACATAGTGACCTTTTAGCCCATATTACATGCCATGAAA
>Ga0272444_10006227_pt1 | contig 10213 bp, 5 predicted proteins | sample SSMForm13_FD_201033 | JGI IMG/M metagenome (GOLD analysis project Ga0272444, IMG submission 201033) | Marine sediment archaeal communities from Little Sippewissett salt marsh, Falmouth, MA, United States - SSM-Form-13 | ecosystem: Environmental > Aquatic > Marine > Wetlands > Sediment ...
GTAAGAACGAGGGGCAGGATCCCCCCGACGACCGCGCCGTGCACGGACACGCGAGCGATCCGGTCAGTCAGTCCGCCGCCACCCCTTTCGTCTCTCATTCGGCGCCTCCGTTCAGACGGTCGACCATGGGCACGATGTCGTCGAAGCGCGCGATCACCTTGCAGTCGACATCTCCGTACGCGCTCTGAGGGTCGAACAGGACAGGTGTCATGCCGACGTTCCTCGCGCCAACGATATCTACGACGTAGTAGTCACCGACGAAGACGACCTCGTGGGCGGCCAGCGACACCTCATCGAGTGCCAGCTCAAAGATCCGCGCATCCGGCTTGCTGACTCCTACGACGACCGAGTCGATGACGAAATCGAAGTAGTCGCGGATACCGATCTGGCGTAGTCGCCCATCGAGCCTGCCGTCGGTGTTCGAGACGATGCCGACCGCGAGATCGCGCTTCCGGAGCGCGCCGACGGTCTCATCGAGGCCTTCGACCGGAACGACCCAGATCCCGGGGTCCGTGTCGTTGGCCTCCCGCGTTCTCTCGATCGCTTCGCCGATCGACGAGGAAGGAACTCCCAGCGCCAGATAGAACGGCGTGTAGTAGATGGTCCAGTAGCCGGAGACGTCGTTCCCGGGCGACGCGGACACGGCCGCATCGAAGGCGCCCCGCGCCCCGGCCTCGGCAACGACCACCTGTTCGATCGTGGCCTCCGCGCCGAACTCCGCCGCGATGCCTCGATAGATGTTGTAGTCGGGAAAGACGACCGTGTTTCCCGCGTCGAAGAAGACGCCCTTCACCATGTGTGTCGGGCCCGGTTGCCGGCAGAGCCCGGTCAGTCTCCTTTCTCTGGGAGCAGAACGGCCCGGACGGCCGAGGCGCCCGCGTTCAGCGCGTGGATCCAGGCATACTTGTACTGGATGATCGCCTTGTTCTCCGAACAGAACCCGGCGGCCTCGTACTCGCGTCCCGCCACGAGGGCCGCGCGCGCGGCTCCTGCCCCGACCAGGGCCGATTGTAGCTCGAGGTTCCCGCGGAGCGCTGCATCGACTTTCGCGATGCGGTCGTCGCGGTCGCCCTGCGACGCGCTCGGGTCGTAATCGAACTGCCCGCGGTAGTGTGCCTCAACTTGATCGGCCGCGCTCCCGACCCGCGCGGACGTGTACTCGACGGCACGCTCGGCGAGAGTGCGGTCGGCGGCCACGATCTTCTGCAGAAGACCGGAGACGCGCTCCTTCATGTCGTCTGGACACGCCCCGGAATCGCTCGAGAAGACCCCGATCTTCAAGTGCTGAACGATCGAGATATCCCCGTCGAGGACTTCCCAGGAGATATGCAGCGGCCCCGGCCCGTCGCCCCCGCCCTCAAGCAGCTCATCGACCGACATCTCCACACCGTCCGCGGCATTGAGCAGCACGCGCACCTCGCCGCGCGCCTTCCGGAATGATGCGACGGCGTCGGTCACGGCCTGGCATGCCTCGGAGAACCGGCGGGTCGTGTCTGAGGCAACGTCCCAGGCGGCACGCAGATCACTCCCCGGCGTGGCGTCACCGCGCACTTCATCGATCGCTCCCTGGAGCGGCTCCGCCGCCAGCCGGGCCTCGGCGGCCAGTCCGTCCAGCACGTTCAGCAGATCGTCCATGGGGTCGGCCTTCGGCGGCGGTTGCTCTTCCTTGGACGCGTGGCCGTGTCGACCGTGATGCCCGTGGGCCGCCGGCTCGACCTGATATCCTCCGGCCATCTGTTCCGCGACGGCGGCGGCGAAGTGCTCCATGGCGGGTTGGATCGCCGCGATCCTACCGACGAGCCCATCGAGCATCAGAGCGACCTGCATGCCCTCGCCGTCCGACGACTCATACCACACCATGAATCCCAGCACCGTGTCTCGAATCGCCCCCTCGACCGCCGGCAGCCGGGAGACGCCGGTAATCCCGAACGACGCGTCGATGTCGCCGACATCGAGCACGGCCTCCCGCAGAGCAACGGCCAGTGCCGCGACATCCTCCGCCCTCATGCGCAGGGTCTCCCCGCGCGCGGGGAGCGCCCGGCCCTCAAGAATCCGCGCCTCAGCGGAGACGCCGTCGACGAATTCCACCCTCAGTGCCGCAACCGCTTCGGCCAGCCACGGCTGAAGGGGGATGTCGTAATCCAACTTTCCCGGGAGAGGTGCCACGGGTTTGAAGCCGCCGCCCGGGACGGCCCCGAGCGGTGCCGCCGCAACAAGCAGCACCGATGCCGCCACAAGGCAGGAAACGGCTCCGGTACAGGCGCGTCTCGCTCGTTGCTCGCGCATCGCTTCCTCCGTGGGAATTGTAGGGCCCCTCTTGTCCGAAGGCTCACACCGGACCGTCAACCACACCGCGATGTTAGCACAGCCAAGGATGGCGACCAAGAAGGGACGAAGAACAGGGAACTCCCACGGCCCGGGCCGTAGCGCTATGCCCGGCGCTCCGCGCCGACCTTGCCGTCACCCGGCGCAGTGTGCATAATGGTCGGACGGAAGAAACGTTCAGACGGACACTCCTTGAGAGGAAAGGGGCCACGATGCGACTCGCCACGGGTTGTCTTCTTGGGCTGCTTCTCGTTCTCGCGCCGCTCGCCGCGCCGGCGGCGGCCGCGGAACCGAAGCCGCTCGAGGTCGATGAGGTCCTGCGGCTCATCGAGCAGGCGGGAGGTTTGGAGGAGTACCCCAACGCGAACGCCATCGTCGTTCTTGACGAGACGATCGTGGAGTACGACGAAACGGGCGCGTACAAGGAGTACAGCCACTCACTCACGAAGATACTGACCGACGAGGGCCTCGACCGTTACGGAAACGTATCGTCCACGTATCACCGCAGGTACTCGACCCTGGACATCTTGGCCGCCCGCGTCATCAAACCCGACGGGACGGTCGTGCCGGTTACCGAGGATCTCATCACCGATGGCACGCCGCCTCAGCTCGCGGCCATCGACATCTATGAGACAGACTTCCGCATGAAGACAGTTGTCTTCCCGAATCTGGAGATCGGTGACGCGATCGAATCGATCATGCTCACGACGTCTGAGCCGCTGATCCCGGGCGAGTACAACGGCTTCAGCTTCCTCCAGTTCATCGAGCCGATGGTCGACGTCACGCTCGAAATCAGCGGCCCGGTCGAGAAGCCGCTCATTCATGCCGTGAAGGACGGCGAAGCCGAGTTCACCGAGGAAGCGGTGGGCGATCGGATCGTCTACACATGGCATATCTCCGATGCCAAGCAGATCGAGATGGAACAGCCGATGCCGTCGCTGGCGCAGGTCGCCACGCGCGTGATCACGTCGACGATGCACACATGGGAGGAAGTCTCCCGCTACTCATGGGAGCTGACCGACGAGAAGTGCGTTGCCGACGAGACGGTAAAGGAGCTGGTCGCGGAGATCACCGAGGGACTTGAGACAACCGAGGAGAAGATCAAGGCCATCCACTACTGGATCGCCGAGAACGTGCGATACCTGGGCGTCTCGATGGACCGCGGGGCCTTTCTCGAGCCGCACTTCGCCTCGTACACGATCGAGAAGGAGTACGGCGTCTGCCGCGACAAGTCGGTTCTCATGATCACGATGCTGAAGGAGATCGGCGTACCCGCCTGGGACGCGACGATCAACGTCAGCCGAACGACCGATCGGGAGATCCCCAATGTCTTCTTCGAGCACGTCATCGTCGCAATCGAGGACGGTGAGGGCGGGTACTTCTACATCGACCCGACGCAGGAGACGAGCCGCGAGCTCAAGGCTCACTACGCCGGAGACCACTGGGTCCTCCATGCGACAGAAGAGGGGATGGGCCTCATTCAGGTTCCTCACTCGCCCGCGGCCGAGAACTCCGGAAAGATCACGGATCTCTCGACCCTCGAGGACGGACTGATCGAGGGAACGGTCGTCTTGACGGGCAACGGCATGTACGAGGAGATCATCCGCACGATCGCCAGGAACTCCAACGAGGAGCAGCTCCGGGAGATGTGGGAAGGCATCGTGCAGAACCTGTATCCGGGAGCCGAACTCACGTCGTTCGAGATCTCCGACTACGAAGGCCTCGATGAACCGATGACTGTCCGCGTGGGCTATTCGGTCAACGACTACGCGCTCGACGCAGACCCATATCTTCTCTTCCGGGTGCCTGCGGCGACCGGGAGTTTCGACTTCCTGTCGAACGCCATTTTCGGAAGGCTGGCGACTCTCCCCGAGCGGCACTACCCCCTCGTTCTCGGCACAACGCTGGGAATGAACGAATCGGCGGAAGTTCGTATCCCGGACGGCTATGTCGTCGAGAGTTTCCCGGACCAAGTGCAGTACGAGGACGGTCCGATCACACTCAAGATCGCGTACGACTATCGGGCGCCTCAGGGAGAGCGGGAGACAGGGCTCGTGAGCTACGAGAGAGTGTTCGCCATCGATAGCTTCCAGCTCATGTCCGAGGAGTACTCCGCGCTCAGGGAGGCCATGAGGCTCGCTGAGCGGTCGACCCACGGCGAGGTCATCCTGAAGAAGGAGGCGAACTAGATGCGAAGCGCACTGCTCATTCTCGTCGCGCTCGCCCTCACTGCGACGGTGGCCCTGGCCGACCAGTGGGAAGGCGTCGACGTAGGGAACCTCATCGAGAGCGCGCCCGGGAAGGAAGAACACCCGGACGCCGACGCCATCTATCTCATGATCCAGAAGCTCGTCGATGTCGGGGACGACGGGACGGTCGTCACGAGACGGAACGTACTCACGAAGATCCTGACCCTCATGGGCCGCGAGAAGTACAGCAACGCGACGTTTCTCTACAACAGCGACGTGGAGAAGGCGGAGATCGTCAGGGGCGTCACCACGAGGAGCAGCGGTCGCACGGTGGAGATCGACGAGGACGCCGTTAACGACATCACGCCGGCGTTCCTCACCGACGCGACGATCTACGCGAACGTCCTGAACAAGGTCGTCTCCTTCCCCGTCGCCGGTGCCGGCTCTACGACGGAGCTGCAGATGCTCGAGACGCTCCAGCCGGAGACAGACAGGAGTTTCTCCGGAACCGAGTACTTCGCGGCCTCGGAACCACTCCTCAGAAAGGAAGTCGTCCTCTCGACGCCCAGTGGAGTCATGGTCAACTCCGAGCTCGTGCCGGGGCTCGTCGGCTTCCAGGGCAAGCAGGACTTCGGCGACCTCGAGTGGGCCGTCGAGGACGTTCCCGCGGTCGTCCCGGAAGCCAACTCCCCGCCCGACAGCGAGCTCTATCCGCGTCTCATCTACTCGTCGTACAGCGATTGGAATGAAGCCTCCGCATTCTTCGCCGGGAAGTTCTATCCGCACGTGACGGTCGGCGGTGAATTCGCGCCGCGCGTCGATGAACTCCTCGAACGCGTCCCGCTTCCGGAGATGCGGATTCAGGTCCTCTTCGAGGAAGTCGCACTGTACGTGAGGAACATCCATCTATCGCTCGGTCTCGGCGGCTACGAACCGAACGACGCCGAACTCGTCGACACCAACAAGTACGGTGATACGCGCGACAAGGCCGTTCTTCTGGTGAGCCTGCTCCGGACCGCGGGATTCGAAGCATACCCCGCTCTCGTGCACAGCACGAACAGCACGTTTGTCGAAGGCGTGCCGACGTTGAAACAGTTCGATCGCATCCTGATCGCGGTGCCGGAGGCCGGCGGCTACCGGTTCCTCGACCCGTTCCTGGACGACGTCAGGTACGGCTACATCCGATGGGGCCGCGGAAATACTGCGCTTGTCGTCAGGGACGACGGCACGGGAGAACTCGTCCAGGTGCCGCCCTTCGACCTCAAGGAGAACGCCTCGAAGACACTGGCCGTCGTAAGACTGGGCGCGGACGGCTCCGCACAGATCGAAGCGATCTGTGATCTCTCGGGCTACTTCGACCGGAAGGCGCGACGGACTCTGAAGGACGCGACACCCATTGAGGCTGACAAGGTTTTCGACAAGGCGGCGAGCACCGTCTCGTCCAGCGCATCGAGCGAGGACTACTCGTACGCCGACCTTGCCAACATCAGAAACCCGGTCAACATGCGCCAGCAGATCGCGGCTCCGGATTTCGCGACTTCCCAGGGCGACATGATGATCGTCCGCCTCCCCGCGTTCCCGCTCGAGTTCGCATCCATGGAAGTCTACCCAAGCCTGTCCGAGCGTGAGCTGCCGTTCGACCTCCCGTGCGAGGCGGACACCGAGTACAGGATCGTGACGATGATCCCCGAGGGCTACGAAGTTGTTCGGAAGCCCAAGGAGATCTCGATCGAGTCGCCGACCATCGACGCCTCACTCACCTGCGAGTGGGACCCGGCAACGCGGCAGATGACGTGGGCTCGGAACATCCTCTACAAGCGGAAGACCATGGCCGTGGAGGAGTACGGGGAATTCAAGGGTGCTCTCGACACCCTTCTGTCTCCGAAGAACTCCCTGATTCTCTTGAAGAAGGCATAGAGAGATATGGAGTACGGTGCTCTCGAGGAGATCGCTGGCCGAATCGAACGGAAGCGCGTCCCCTTCTCAAACCTGATGCCGTGGCGCGTTCGGAGAATACTCCTCGTCTCGAGCCTGTACGACTCGTTCACCTTTCAGGAGGACGGGAATCTCGGCGAAATGCTCTTCACGGAGTATCAGGAACTCAACCTGAGCTCCGCGCCGAACATCACGCGGGTCTCGACGGCCGAGGAGGCCGTCGAGGCCGTACGTGACACGAGCCCCGACCTCGTTATCACGATGCCCCGCGTGGGCGAGATGGATGTCTTCGAGTTCGGGAAGGCCGTCAAGGAGGCGGCCCCCGGCCTCAGCGTCGTCCTTCTCGCCTACGACACAAGAGAGCTGGCCCTTCTCAAGGCGCGCGGTCAGGCCGGAAGCATCGACAGGATCTTCGTGTGGCTCGGCGACGCGCGCGTCTTCCTCGCGATCATCAAGTGGACCGAAGATCAGATGAACATGCGTCACGACGCCGAAGTCGCCGGCGTCAAGACGATCGTGCTGATCGAGGATTCGGTCCGATTCTACTCGTCCTACCTTCCGATGCTATACGCGGAGATCATGGAGCAGACGCAGGCCCTCATGGTCGAGGGCGTGAACCGCATGCAGCAGCTCATGCGGATGCGCGCGCGGCCGAAGATCCTCCTCGCGACGACCTACGAGGAGGGACGGGATCTCTACGAGGATTGCCGCGACAGTCTATTGGGCATCATCGTCGACGCGAGCTTCCCTCGCGAGGGCAGAGTCGATCCGTCGGCCGGGCTCGAGTTCATCCGGATGATCAAGGGACACGATCCGAACACCCCGGTGTTGATGCAGTCGACCGACTCGACGAACGCCGAGGCGGCTCGCGCCGCAGGTGCGGCCTACATAGCGAAGACATCGACGACGCTCCTCAGGGAGCTCCGGGAGTTCATGCGCGCCCACCTGGGGTTCGGGGATTTCGTCTTCACCGATCCCGAGGGGAACGAGTATGCGAGGGCGAGCGACCTTCGAGGCCTCATGAAGGCCGTGAAGGCCGCGCCGGAAGAATCGCTCCTGTTCCACGCCGACAGGAACGACTTCTCAACCTGGCTCATGGCGCGCACGGAGTTCGACCTCGCCAAGGTGTTCCGGGCAAGAGGCACTCAGGATTTCGCGACGACCGACGACCTACGTGAGTACCTGCTCTCATCGGTCCGCGACTATCGCGTGCAGGTTCGCGCGGGACTCATCGAGGAGTTCTCGAGCGAAACGTTCGAGGAGGAGACGGCCTTCACCCGGATCGGGTCGGGATCCCTGGGCGGCAAGGGGCGCGGGCTCGCCTTCATTAACTCGCTCCTGAACGCGTACGAAATCGAGGACCGTGTTCCTGGTGTGCACATCACGGTACCGCAGACAGCGGTCGTCGCCACCGACGTCTTCGACCAGTTCAGCCGGGACACGGGCCTCTGCGACTTCGCGCTCGAGGAGCCCGACGACGCGAAGATCCGGGCGGCCTTCCTGGCGGCGCGACTTCCGCACGGCACGCGCGAGGAGCTGCGTGCGTTTCTTTCGCGCGTCCGCTATCCACTGGCCGTGCGCTCATCCAGTCTCTTTGAGGACTCATCGTTCCAGCCCTTCGCGGGGATCTATCGCACCTACATGATCCCGAACCGCGACGGCGACGTCGAGGTCCGCCTCGAAGAGCTATGCCGCGCGATCCGACTCGTCTATGCGTCGACCTACTCGAACGACTCGAAGAGCTACATCGAGTCTACGCCGAACCGACTCGAGGAAGAGAAGATGGCCGTCGTTATCCAGGCGGTGGCCGGATGTCAACACGGCGACTACGTCTACCCGGACTTCGCCGGCGTCGCGCGCTCGTACGACTTCTACCCGATCAAGGGAATGAAGTCCGAGGACGGCGTCGCGTCGGTCGCGCTGGGGCTCGGGAGGACGGTCGTCGAAGGAGGGCGCTGCGTCCGGTTCTCTCCGGAGCAGCCGGGTCGGCTCTATCAGTTCTCATCTACGGCCGAGTACCTGAGGAACTCGCAACTCGAGTTCTACGCGCTCGACCTGACGAGGCCGGCCCCGGTCGCCGGCCCCTCCGACGCCCCGGAGGCCAACCTCGCGCTCCTCGACCTGCAGACCGCCGAGGAGCACGGTACGCTGGGCCCCGTCGCCTCGACCTTCTCGCCTCAGAACGAACGCGTCTACGAGGGTATCGGGCGGCCCGGGATCCGACTCGTGACGATGGCGGGAGTGCTCTCCGGCGACTGGTTCCCACTCCCGGATTCGCTGCGCTTCCTGCTCGACATCGGCAAGGCCGGGTTCACCTGCCACGTCGAAATCGAATTCGCCGTGTGCCTCTCGGAGGCCTCGGGGAAGCCTCACAAGCTCTCGTTTCTGCAGATACGTCCGCTCGTCTTCGGAGCAACGGCGGAGGTCGTCGACCTGAGCGCAGTCCGCGAAGAAGACACGATCTGTATGTCAGGCAGCGCGCTCGGCCACGGCCATATGCAGAATGTGAGGGACATCGTCTACGTGCGGCGCGATTCGTTCGAGCGCTCGAAGACAATTGCGATCGCGGGGGACGTGGGAACGATCAACGGGAAGCTGCGGAAGGCCGGCAGACCGTATCTGCTGATCGGACCCGGACGCTGGGGAAGCGCCGATCAATGGCTCGGTATCCCCGTCCGATGGGCGCAGATCTCCGGGGCCCGCTCGATCGTCGAGACCGCGCTCGAGGACGTCACCGTGGAACCCTCCCAGGGCACGCACTTCTTCCAGAACATCACGTCGTTCGGAATCGGCTACTTCACCGTCACCGCGCGCGACGCCGGATCGTTCATCGACCACGACTGGCTCGATGCGCAGCCCGCCGAAGCGGAGACCGAGCATGTCCGCCACATCGCGCTCCCCGAACCGCTGGAAATCGTTATCGACAGCCGGAGCGGCCGCGGCGCCATTATGAAGCCCGGGCACAGCATCTCCCACACGGCCTGACTCGTGCGCGGCGAGAGGCCGCCCGCCCCCACACAACCGACCTCAGCGCCCGACCACTCACCGCCCGTAAACGCAAAGCGGCGGAGCAGCTCAATGCCGCTCCGCCGCCGTCGCGATCCCGGACGGACGCAAGCGCCCGGGTCACGCAACCGTGCGTCCGATTCCCTGAGAGCAGGGCCGTTCCTACACGACGCCCTGATCGAGCATCGTGTCGGCGACCTTCAGGAAACCGGCGATGTTCGCGCCGTTCACGTAGTTGCCAGGCGTTCCGAATTCCTCGGCCGTCTCGTAGGCGGCCTTGTGGATCGCCTTCATGATGCCGTGCAAGCGCTGGTCGACCTCCTCGCGCGTCCACGAGAGCCTCAGACTGTTCTGGCTCATCTCCAGACCGGAAGTGGCGACGCCGCCGGCGTTCGCGGCCTTGCCGGGACCATAGAGGATCTTCTTGTCCAGGAAGACCTCGACGCCCTCGGGGACCGTCGGCATGTTCGCGCCCTCGGACACGACGAAGACGCCGTTCTTGACGAGGTTCTTGGCGTCCACGACGTTGATCTCGTTCTGTGTCGCGCTCGGGAAGGCGCAGTCGGCCTTGTGGTCCCACAGCGGGTTGTGATCCAGGCTTGGATCGACCGGCGTGTAGACCGCCTTCGGGTACTTGTCGGCGTACTCCTTGATCCTCCCGCGCTTTACGTTCTTGAGCTCCATCAGGAACGCGAGCTTGCCGCGGTCGACACCCTCCTCGTCGTAGATGTAGCCGCTGGAATCGGAGAGCGTGAGGA
>Ga0272444_10006228_pt1 | contig 10210 bp, 14 predicted proteins | sample SSMForm13_FD_201033 | JGI IMG/M metagenome (GOLD analysis project Ga0272444, IMG submission 201033) | Marine sediment archaeal communities from Little Sippewissett salt marsh, Falmouth, MA, United States - SSM-Form-13 | ecosystem: Environmental > Aquatic > Marine > Wetlands > Sediment ...
GGGTCACCCATTAAAGGACTCGTCAAGAGAAAAAACACCCCCGTATAGCAAAAAACGAATTCTTTTGCTTATAGACGAACAACATCGCTTTCCATCTTGAACTCGCGCCCGATACTTCGGCTTTGCAGGATGCGGTCAAGGAATTGATCCGCTCCAGTCACCCATCGGGATCAAGGCATTGTTCTTTGACAAATTGTCTGAACCGCCCCTGGCCTTAGAGGCCCCAGAAAACAATCGGTGCCATATCGTGTCCAATTGGTGTGTCGTTACAAATCTGTGGTTGTCAGCCAACCCCTTTACGGCTCACGACATGGGCGAATCATAACGGAAAACAATTCCTAAATTTTCGGGATCCGGCAGTTACCAATCAAATCTCGCGGCTTGGATACCAACCCCAAAAACGGTTCCCTGCCGGATCCACACTGACTAGCAAAACAGTTTGTCTTTATCGAATGGGACCTGGTCTCTCATCATGTAGTAAGATGCCCGTGCCAATTTGTTCGCAAGGGCCTTGGTGGCAACAGCGCCGTTGCTCTTAGCCATTTTTCGCTGGTAGAAACGTTTAGCCTCCGGACAAAATCGCGTTGCAAGGTGCGCAGCTTCAACATAGGCCCAGGAAAGATATTTGTTGCCGTTCTTGCGATTGCCTTCACCTTTTTTCTTCTTGTTGGAAGTCCTTTCACTCTTAACGCATCGACAGTAGGAACTGTAATTGCCGGCTTTGACAAAGCGGCCGATATCACCAACCTCTAGAGTGATCGTAAGCCCCAAAATATTGCCGACTCCGGGGATGGTGGTTAATACCTCAATTTGAGGACTCAACCTTGTTTTGGAAAGAATTCTCTTTTCAATGTTTTTGATTTTGGTCTTCAGAAAGTTAATCGTGGAGATATTGTTCATAGCAGTAAATGCCAAGTCCGGGTCATCAAACAAATGTTGCGCAGAGGCCTCTTTCATTTTCTTGATCTCGTTTGAGCTGATATTGATGCCTAGATTTCTGCTTGCCATACTCTGCAGACTTAGAATTTGAGACGTTCTCTGTTTGACGAACAGCAGTCGGCGACGAAGCAAATCCCTGATAGGCCGATCTTTCCGAGGATAGATGTAACCCTCTGGCAAGATGCCGAGACGAAGCATCTGGGCCAACCAAAAAGAATCACTCTGGTCGTCAGTGTGCTTGAGCCCTTCGTATTGCTTGATTGCCGAAGGGTTGGCTAGATGAACCTTGAATCCGACGCTTTGCAACCCGTCGACGAGCCAGTACCAATTGTAGGTGGACTCGACCACGACGCCTGCCAAACCCTTGCCAAAGGGTTTTAAAGCAGATCGGATCGTATCCAACTGGTTCGGCAACCGTTTTCCGAAAAGCCGCTTGTCATCGGTGTCGATAATTCCAAGATAACTGTTGGTTGCGTGCAAATCGATTCCAGCGTATGATCGCATTTGGCACCTCCTAAAACCTATTGAATTTATAATTCTTGGTCCCATAGCATAGCTGCCTTGGGTAGGGAGGTGCCATTTTCTCTTCGAAACGTTATAAACCGCCAAAACAAAAGACTGACGAACTGGTTTCTTAACTCCTTTATATGATTATCAAACCTTGATTTGTGATTAAGGAGGAGCACCCATTTCTTGGTTGACCTTTATTCCCAGACAGTATATTCTTACTGGTAAGACTAACCGTATCGTTTAGGAGGCTAAAAATGCCACGATTGGCCACAACGAAAATGTCATCCAAAGGACAAATTGTCATCCCCGAAGAAGTCCGCAAGCGGCTTGGTCTTAAGCCTGGTTCACAATTTGTCGTAGTTGCAGACAAAGACGTCGTGATCCTGAAGGCGATCTCTCCCCCATCCATGAAAGAGTTTGATGATCTTATTGCGGAAGCGCGCAGACAAGCTAAACAGACCAAAATGAAGCGGTCTGACGTCACTGCCGCCGTCTTAAAGGTCCGAGGACGCAAGTGAGAATTGTTCTGGACACGAATGTTTTCGTTTCTGGGGTATTCTTCAGCGGCCCGCCTTATGAGATCCTCAAAGCTTGGAGTCATGGTAAAGTCCAGATAGTGATATCGGAGGAAATACTAAAGGAGTACCGACGCGTTGGAGAAGAGTTATCAGAACAATTCCCAGAGGTGGATCTGAGGCCGATGCTCGAACTGCTGGTCACAGAAGGAGAAATCTGTTTGCCAGCGGAATTGCCGGGCCCGGTTTGCGATGATCCTGATGACGACAAGTTCCTCGCTTGTGCAGTTGCCGGGAAGGTGAAGGTCATTGTGAGTGGCGACAAACATCTTTTGAGGGTGTCAGGATACCGGGGAATAGCCGTGTTGAGGCCCAGGAAATTCCTGGACCAATACATGTCTTAGACGCAATGGGATTTATGGTGAATTCTGAATTGGGTTGGACCATGCCAATACGTTGACATGGCATAAGGAACGATCACAATTCGTGCCAAACAGGGTGTCTTTATCTGGAATTTGGCAGGAATAAAATGGAAACCGATTTGAACAGGATAAAGCAATTATCAGAGAAAAAGGAGGATGAAAACTGGCAGTTCCGAGCTTTTCTGAAGGGATCTGATATGTCTTTGAACAGAATGGATCGGATTGTTCACAGATTGTATGAGCAGGTCTCTTCCCAGATAGATTGTAAGAGCTGTTCAAATTGTTGTAAAAAAATACGAGTACCTTTGGATCAGGAAGACATTGAGACACTTTCGAAAGGCCTTGGAATCTCCGCGGTGCGCTTTAGAAGACAATATCTGGTTCAGAGCGAAGAATCCGACGAATACGTGTTCAAGGAGAAACCATGCCCCTTTTTAAAGGATAACAGATGTTCCTATTACAACTATCGTCCAAAAGAGTGCAGGTCTTACCCTCATCTGCATAAGAATGATTTCGTTTTCAGGCTAATAGGCGTGATACAGAACAGTTCCATCTGTCCCATTGTATTCAATGTGTATGAATATCTTAAGGCCGAAATATGGCACATTGAGAACTTTGAATATTTTGATGACCTTGACTGAATTGCGCAGTGCAGGAGAGAAGTGTGGCTGAGATCATATCCAGAAATGTCAGGCTAGGAGAGTGCGAGGTTTGGAGCCTGCAGACCAAGAATAGTCAAGGTCAGGACATCCTCCTCTTGCATGGAGCGAAATTCCAAGCTGCAACCTGGAAGGAACTCAAAACGTTAGGCCGCTTGGATGACGCCGGCTATAGGCCACACGCCATTGACCTGCCAGGATTTGGCAAATCCCCGAGATGTGCTGTGGCACACGAAACAGTGCTGCAATGGTTCATCCAGGAGCAAAACCTTTCCCTCCCCGTGCTTGTGGGACCATCAATGAGCGGCAGAATTAGTCTGGACTTTGCTATGAAATACCCGGAGTTCGTTGGCGGGCTCGTGTTGATCGGGGCTGTGGGGGTGCGAGAAAGAAGCGAGCAATTGGATACGATCCGGGTTCCTTGTCTGATCCTCTGGGGGAGTAACGACACGGTGGCCCCTCTGGCGTCCGCACACCTTTTGCACGAGACAATCCACGGGGCGGAACTCCGGATCTTTGATAACGCCAGTCATCCTTGTTATTTGAATCAACCAGACCTGTGGCATCAAGAACTCCTTGCGTTTCTCCAAAAAAATTTTACGGCTCTAAAGGAGGGAGATGGTGACAGATAAAGACAAAGAGCCAATCGACCTGTTGAAGCGGCGGGTCGACAAGCTGCTCGACCAAGAAAGACGCAAGAAAGAGGCAGAAGGGGCCAGAAAGCAACGCGAATGGTCCCAGGCAAAGTTTGCCGGTGAGATCGAGTCGATCAAGTTGAGCGAGGAGGTGCTCAAAGGGGTCAAGACCTTCATGTGCACCATCGCCAGCCTAGTGAAGGAGGCGAGTTCAATCCACGAAGTTGAACGCCCATGTTTTGGGCTTGCCCTACTGCTTCTGAGGGACTACGACCGTGGAGCGTTCGACAAGTTTCTCAAAATGATCAAGGACGAGATGGACAAAGAATAGCCTCTTTCACCAAATCTTGTCTACTTGCTACGACGAAAATCGCATCTCTGATGAATCAATCCAAAACCGTCGAAATGGAAGGCATAGGAACGGTTTTGTTTGAGCCGAGCAGACGGGCCAAGCGATTAAACGTCTCGTTAAGACCGTTGGGGGGGGTACGTGTTGCTGTTCCTCAAAGGACATCTCTCAAAAAAGCAAAAGAATTTGTTAGATCAAAAACCTTGTGGATACAAAAGCATCTGGACAAGATGAAACAGTTGGAAGATGTTCATCAGACACTCTCAAGGCAAGCCGCCGAGATTGACGAGGCTGAGGCAAAAAAGAAGATGGTCGTGAGGCTAAATGAACTGGCAAAACGGCATGGCTTCGCATATAATAAAATTTTCGTTCGAAGTCTGAAGAGCCGATGGGGGAGCTGTTCTTACAAGAATAACATCAGCCTGAACATCAAGCTCATTGTATTGCCCGAAGAGATCCTCGATTATGTCATTTTACATGAGCTGGTTCACACCCACATAAGAAATCACAGCAACGACTTCTGGAAAGCACTCGGCAGACTTGTAGGAAACGCCAGGGCGCTGGATCTGAAATTGAAGCAATACAATATCATGCTGTTTTGACGATCTTCAGAGAATAAGGGGGCTACGTTTAAGGCTCTCTGTGCCCTTGGTAATACGCCAATGGATGGTATCAAAAAAACCTCTGTGAGGGCTTTTGCGGTCTTTATCTTCCTTGCTGCCCTGTTTTGCCTGTTTCCAGCGACTTCATTCTCACGTGTGATCGCCCATGACACCATCGGACTAAAAGGCCGGAAGCTCATGCTGAGAGGTGAAACAAGGGGAAGACTCTTTAGCAAAGGTGGTGAGCTCGTCGAGTTCTTTGTTGACGGCAAGTCTATTGGCAAGACTCTTTCAGGGGGTGATGGTGTTGCGTTCAAACCGTTTACCCCAGCAAGAACCGGCCTGCATCAAATAAGACTCACTTCCGGCGAGGACGAAGATACGGGGCTACTGCTTTGTCTAAAAAGAGGATCGAGCATTGTCTTTGTTGATGTTCAGGCCAGCCTGTTAGAAAGCCTATTCTCAAGGACGCCAAAGGAAGGGAGCCAGAAGGCCATTAGGGAGATCCAAAAGAGATTCCCCATTGTTTTTCTTCAAACAGGGTTTGTCGGTATAAGAGTCATAAAGGCATGGCTGAAAGAAAATAAATTCGAAGCATTGCCTCTAATTCCTTGGAGCCAGGGAGCCATATTTGATGAGATCGCTGACAAGGATTTGAGGATCAAGGCCATCATTGCAGGCCCAAAGGTCATCGAATCTGCCAAAGCACATCAGCCCCTCGCCTTCAGCTTCGAGGCAGTGGACGATGCAGAGAAGGTGAAAGACTGGGAGGAGATTAGCAAAAAGCTCAAATAGCCTGGGGATCAAGAGGCCGTTCTATTCTAGGGCTGATCGCCGCGACAGGGCTTGTCAACGTACGAACAATATTGTGCTCCCGGTAGCAGGCCCATGGATAGGATCGAGCCTATCTCAATGCGCGCGCGTTACCAGAATCTATGCTTATGATTTCTGTTACCCCATTGATTGCCATTGATGAAGATGAGATCACCCTTGATTTCATCAGGGCCTCCGGACCTGGAGGACAGAATGTCAACAAAGTGGCCACGGCGGTTCAGCTTCGCTTTGATGTGAAGCATTCCCCCAATCTGCCCGACGACGTTCGGGCCCGTTTGGTCTCGCTGGGAGGTAGAAGAATCACCGACGAAGGGATTCTTATCATCGAGGCCAAACGGTTCCGTACCCAGGACCGGAATCGGCAAGATGCTTTGGATCGCCTCATGGCACTCGTGCGCAAAGCCGCTGAAAGGCCCAAACCCCGCATTAAAACAAAGCCCTCCACTGCATCCAAAAAACGGAAGCTCGAGGCAAAACGGCATCGCAGCCGAATCAAGCAGATGCGCCGCCCTGTCGGTCGTGACAACGACTAGCCCGGATGATTGACGGGTCAAGAGCGTGGGGTCAGGCTTCATCTGATGCGCAGGTTATTTGGGGAAGCTTGGTCAGTTGGCGCAAGTCTTTGTAGGGCTCGAACCAATGACATACAAAACTCGCATCAGCCCGACGGCAATCGCAAGGGCATCAAGGTGCCTGCATGCTTGGTACCTGCAGTGCCACGGTGAACCCTTGGAGCGGCGCGAGCCGGATGCCGGGATGCTTCTCCTGTTTGAACGGGGTATGGCCCACGAACGTCAGTGTGTTTCCTCCCTGCCAGATGTGGTTGAGCCAAGATGGGATGGGAAGGACTTGAAGGCAGGCTTTGAAAGCACCTTGGCCCTGATGAATGAAGGACGCCCCTGGATCCACCAGGGCGTTCTTCTGACGGATACGGCGGCGGGCATTCCAGACCTCCTGAGGAAAGAGGAAAGCCTATCCACCCTGGGAAATCACACCTACTCTGCCGTCGATGTGAAAGCGCACAAACACGTGACCAGAAACGATCGTTATCAACTCCTTGGCTACGCCTATCTTCTGGAGTCCGTGCTGGGGTACCGGCCAACCGAAGGAGGCATATGGCTGAATACGGGTGAGATTGAGACAGTTGATCTGGGCGTTGATGCCGAAGACTTTGAAGCGCTCCTTTCCGATATGGAGCGTATCCGCAACGGCACGTTAATGACTGAGGGGTACCGGTGCAGCGCGTGTCATACCTGTGAGTGGATAGACCATTGTTTCTCGCTGTGGGAACAAAATGAGAACGTCTGCCTGCTCTACGGTGTCACGGGCACCCTGGCCCGGCGTTTCGCCAAAGCAGGCTTTAGCACCTGGAGAGATGTGGCCCGAACCGATCCTGCTGACATTGCCCACCGGTTGAGCATCAAGCCTAAGCGGGCTGAGGCATTCTGTCGCCACGCCCGTACGCGGAGGCAAGGGTGCCCGCAAGTCATCAAGCCTGCTACCTTCGTATCAGATGTACCCATCCATTTCTACGACATTGAAACCTACGGCCGAGGTGTATATCTGCACGGCAACATCCGAGTATTTAGAGGTGACAGGGAGGAAAAGCAGTTTCTCGCCAAGGATCCTTCCCGAGAAGAAGAGGTATGGCATCAGTACCTGGCCTATCTGGCCCGGGACGAAGAGGCAACGGTTTACTGTTGGGCTGATTATGAACGGAAATTTGTTCACACCTTGTGGGAGAAATACGGCGGCAATCCCCTAGGCTGGCGTCACCTTGAGGAAAACCTCGTAGACCAGTGCCGGTTCGTAAAGGACCATTTCGCCCTGCCGGTCTTCAGCTATGGCATTAAGCAGGTAGCGCCGGTGTTCGGTTTTGCATGGTCGGCAGATGATGCCGGCGGCCTCAACTCTGAGGCTTGGTACAAAGAGTGGTTGGAAAGCGGAAACGAGGAGATTCTTGAAAAGATTCTCCGCTACAATCTCGATGACGTGTTGGCCATGGAAGTCATTGATCAAGAACTTCGGAAAGTGATCCCGTGAGCAAATCTGCGTCCGCGGCTCTCTCCTGAAAAAAACACAAGCCTCAATTGAGCGAAGCCGCTCAATTGAGGCCTGTCCGTGTCCGTTGTTGTCCCCGGGCCGTAAACAAGGAGAGACGCTTGTTTCGTCATGGTTCAGGCATTGAACCTAAAAAACCAGCGCCAACCCCGTCCCGATTTATCGCGACTCCAAGGATCTTCAAATAGGAGCTTGAGATGTAATGGCATCAAGCGCTCAAGGGCCAAGCCATGACGCAAGCTCGTAGGCTGGCCCTTGACTCAATGAAGGTGAAACATTGCCAAAATGGGGCACCTTACCCCCCACTATAAGCGCCCCTGCCCGTTCTCTTTATCTTTTTCTGGCTGAACGCCCTGGCAACAATATTCCTCACCTTCTTCTCGTCAAACCCCGTTTTCTTCATTAATGTGGGGACATCGACGCCCTTTTTCGACCTTTTGATGATTTGCAGTACCTTATCTGTAGCGGTCGGTTTTGCGGCTTTCTTCTTGGCAGGAGCTTTCTTCCTGGTCGTCTTTTTCTTGGCAACGGCCTTTCTTGCGGGTTTCGCCTTGGCCTTGGTCTTCGCCTTTGGTTTCTTGGCAGCCTGTGCCTTCTCAAGCTTGTCTGCCACCTTCATCAGCCTTTCCGTCTTCTTGGTAATTGCCTTAAGTTCCCTGGTTACCGCCTGGAGATCTTTCTTGAGTTTTACCATGATCGCTTTCCTCCGTGTTTGGGTTTTGGTTTACTTATGATCAACCCTTTCTTTCAGCTCCTTGCCACACTTGAAAAAGGGTAGTTTTTTTGCTGGTACTTGGACAGCTTCTCGGGTCCTGGGGTTCCTGGCGTTATATGCCTTGTATTGCTTTACAAAAATGCTGCAAAGCCCCCGGATCTCCACCCTGTCACCCCTTGCAAGGGCGTAAGTCATATGATCGAAGAACAGGTCAACGATTTGCGTGGCTTTTGCTCTTGTGAGCCCGGTTTCCTTTTGTAGGGCGTCTACGAGATCCGCTTTATTCATGATCCTCCTCCCAACAAACATCAATTGAATTATTATGCTAAAAGTTTGAAATAATATTGTCAAGAGATATTCATTGTTTATTGAATATTTGATTGTTTGAAGTGGGACTGACCCTTGACATCCACCTCATAGTAACTATTTTTTTGTTTAAGAGAAGTACAATGTGTATGTGTAGTAACCCTGAAAGGAGGTGTAAGACATGACCGCTCTAATACCAATACTAAGACGACATGGGTTGCTTGGACGTCCCAACCGGGACTTCGGACGTTTCTTTGAGGATTTGGATCTACCGACCCTGTTCTCGGAGGAAAGGGAGTTTACGCCGGCCTTTGACGTGTCTGAAACCGAAAAGGAATTGATTGTGAAGGCTGAAGTTCCAGGCATGGATAAGAAGGACATCGACATTAGCCTGTCAGACGGCGTGCTTACAATCAAAGGGGAAAAACGTCTGGAAAGGGAAGACAAAAACGAGCACTATTATACGGCTGAAAGACGCTATGGCGCATTTTCCAGGACCATGCCACTTCCCGTTGAAGTTGATACGAACAAGGTGGATGCAACGTATAAGGAAGGCGTCCTTAAAATAACACTTCCCAAATCCGAGACTGTCAAGACAAAAAAGATCGAAGTTAAAAGCTAAACCCGATGAAGCGAAAACGTGTGCTGGGTCATAGCCCGGCACACGTTTTTTTATTCCTGCCAAGATGTCCGTTCCAAGGGTTATCGCCGTTTCCAGAAAATCACTATCTCCTTAGGGAGGACCTTCTTCCACTTCGTTTTCTCATCATGATGACCAGCATGAATCCAGCCACAAACCCACCTACGTGAGCAAACCAAGCGACACCGGTTCGTGTCGGTGATCCAAACTCAGTCATCCCGCTCAATATTTGGATCAAGATCCAGTAACCAAGAAGGATGACCGCCGGGATACTAACCACCCGTACAAAAACCAGTAATATCAAAACCGTTCTAATGCGGGCTTTTGGGAAAAGAAACATGTATGCACCAAGAACCCCTGCTATGGCGCCACTGGCCCCCACGGCTGGAACCTGTGAATTGAGGTTTAGAAACGCATGCGTTAAAGATGCCATGACCCCGCACATGATGTAGAAACACAGATATTTTATATGACCCAATGTGTCCTCGACATTGTCTCCGAATATCCACAGGTAGAGCATGTTACCAAGAAGATGAAGCCAGCCTCCGTGGACAAAAATGGAGGTAAAAAGCGTCAGGGGCACAGGAACCAGATTCTTGGGATCCAGATCCACGCCGTTGATCACCTCATAGGGAATGAACCCCAATCGCATTATCAGTGGCTCAGCCCCTCCGGGCACGAGAAAATTCTGATAGACAAAAACAGAAAAGTTGGTCAAGATCAGACAGGTGTTGACGATGGGGATGGTCTTGGATGGATTCTCGTCCTTTAGGGGGATCATGTAGCCCTTTACTCTCGTCAGTGTATAGAGAATTGAAATACGCTCATATAGAATAATGCACAGCGAATCAACTTGAAAATTTATGATGGATCATGGAAACCACCCTCATCGAAGAAGTAAATAAAGAATGACCCTGGGCAAATCTGAAAAATCCAAGGATCAAAATTGGATCTTTCCGTCATTTTACTAAGGGGAGCATGAAATAGTTCACGTCCTCACAGGGCTATGGTTCGAACAGTCAT
>Ga0272444_10006229_pt1 | contig 10210 bp, 6 predicted proteins | sample SSMForm13_FD_201033 | JGI IMG/M metagenome (GOLD analysis project Ga0272444, IMG submission 201033) | Marine sediment archaeal communities from Little Sippewissett salt marsh, Falmouth, MA, United States - SSM-Form-13 | ecosystem: Environmental > Aquatic > Marine > Wetlands > Sediment ...
GCAGTCAACCTTCTTGTTCAGGGTGCCGACATGGACATGTCTTCTCAGTGAGAGCCGGGAACATGCATGTCGGCACCTATCTGTGTCACGCCGTCGCCGGCGGTCGTACCATAGAAGACCTCGACAGTGGCGGTTAGTCCCCCGGCAACGACCACTGAGATGTGCAGGTGTGTAAGTGAGTGCCAATGAGAATGAACAAAAATCGGACCAGCGATCGCATGACGACAGCCCCAAGAACTGAAGAGTCGTCCCTTTCCAGAGGTATGGCGTTGCGCCGAAGGGTGTTATGGCTTGTCACCCTGGTAACGACAACGACTCTGATATCGGGGTGTAGCCATTCTCAGTACGCCAAATGGGCGGACCGCGACGCCTATGGCACCCTTTCCGAGGGGCAGGCCGCCGCTTTGGGGAAAGCGTATCAATTCGATATCGCATACTACCCGGTCGATTGCGATCGCTACCTCAAGGAGACGGAAGACGAGAATGGTGGCCAGGTGCAGGTATTGACCATCAAGGATGCCCTGACGGTGGCGTTTAAAAACAGTAGGTCGTTCCAGACGAGAAAAGAAAACCTCTACAGTTCGGCTCTCGCTCTGGCCACCAATTCCCGCGGCTGGGACACGTTTCTTCCCGCCGGGAGTGTGAATTCCACGTATGAAGCAGCGCGTACCTCCCGCGGAGGGCCGGAAGGTGGGCCCGACAACACCAACCGATACATCAGTGCAGACGGCAACTACTCACTGACTCGGCGCCTGGTCGGCGGCGGGCTGCTTACCCTCGGCGCCTCCATGAACGTCGTGACCAATCTCCTCGGCCAATCCGACACGGCGATCGGTTCGCTCGTCGAGGGCGGTTTCACACAACCGTTGCTTCGCGGAGCCTGGCGCGGACTGGCCTTCGAGGACCAGCACCGTCGGGAGAGGGATTTCCTGATCGAGGTCTACGAGTTTGACCGGTTCGGGCAGACCTTTGCCGTCGATATCATGCGGCAGTACTATCAAGTCCTGACACTCAGAGACGTTCTCGAAAACAGCCGGACCAATATCGAGAGGCTTACCATGGCCTACTTGACGACCCAGGCAATGGTCGAGGGCGGGCAACTCCGCAGGACCCAGGAAGATCAGGCCGAGCAGGACCTGCTCAGCTCGCAGATCAGTTTTGAGCAGACGCAGTTGGCCTACTCGCAAGCGCTCGACAACTTCAAGATCGCGCTGGGTCTTCCGATCTCAGAAGAGCTGAAGCTGGATTATCCCGGCGCCCTGCGGCGGCTCAATGAACAGGGCCCGGAGTCTTTGCCGTTTGCAGAGTCGGTCGCCACCGATACCTCCTTCGTAACCGACACGGCCCTGCTGAAAGCCAGAGCCGGTGCGCGGGATGCGGAGAAGGATGTTGAGATTGCCGCGGACCATTTCAACCCCCAACTCGATCTCGAACTCAAGGCCTCCGCTCCGGGAACGGAGAAGGCTCAGCCGGCCCGTATCCAGACACACCACCATGCCCGAAGCGCAAAGCTGACGTTCAACTACAATCTCGACCAGGCCAACAACCGCGACGCCTATCGTAACGCGATGATATCGCGCGACCGATCGAAGAGAACCCTGGCAGAAACCGAAGACACCGTTACTCTGAACGTGCGAAACTCGTTCCGGTCGCTGAAGCAGTCCAGACAGAGTTTTGTGTTGCAGGAAAAGAGTGTCGAGATCGCTCAACGCAGGACAGCGCTCATCGCGATTCAGCGCAAGCAGGGACAGGCCTCCACGCGCGACGTCCTTGAGGCGGAGGCTGCCCTGAACAGTTCGCTCAACGGCCTGACCAGTTCGCTGGTCAATTACACCATCACCCGGCTCGAGTTCCTCGCCAGCCTCGGCATGCTCGACGTGGATGTCGAGGGGAAGCTAACCGAACGAAAGACCCCCTTTGGCTATGACCGGCTCCAGGAACGGTACCCCTATCTTGAGTCGGGGCAATACGACAAGGAACAGATCGCGGCCGCCGCACCGAAGGAATCCGAAGAAGAAGCCGCTGAAGAACGAGATACAGAATCCCTCTAACAAAGCCCATAATGAGAATCAAGACGACGAGAAATCAGATGAAAAACACACTGCTGACAATGGTACTCGCGAGCGTTCTTCTGGCCGGTTGCTGGCCCTTTGGCGACGAGCAAGGGGCCTCCTCGCAACAGACGACAGAGGCCGTCAGGGAGAACCTGATCATCACCACCACCGAGGACGGCACGGTCGAGGCGGAAGAAAAGGTCCTGATCACCAACGAGTTGAAATGGTCGGTGATCATCAAGAGTGTGGTTGAGGAAGGCACGGTCGTCGAGAAAGGGGACCTGATCATCGAGTTTGAGTGTAAGAATCTGGAAGACGCCATCGACCAGAAAGAGCTTCATCTCAACAATGCAGAGCTGGCCCTGGAACAGGCCAAGAAGAACCTGGTGATTGCGCAGAAACAGCATGCGATCAACCTGGAACAGGCCAAGAATGCGCTTCAGGACGCGCAAGAGAACCTGACGCTTTACCAGGATCAGTCCCAGAGCAATCTCGCGTTGATGGAAGAGACGGTCAAGCGGGCCAAAGAGGCGCTGGAACGCTACAAGTCAAAGGGCGGACAGAAGGAAAACGCGCTGAGAAATGCGGACATCGCGATCACGATGGCCAGAAAACGCCTGAGGATTGAGCAGGAGAGGCTTGCGTTCAAGAAGAAGGTCAATGAGGACCCGAAACTGAACAAACCTTACAGCGAAAGCGAGATCGAAACGGACGAACTCAACGTCGAAACCTTGAAAAACACCCTGGAGGACAGCATCGCCGCCAAGGAATTGCTTATCAAATATGATATACCGCAAATGATTCGGCAACTGGAGGAGACTGTCACCCAGGCCGAAACGGATTTGAAGATACTCAAGACGCACACGATCGTGCAGACGATGCGCCAGAAAGAGACCGCGGTCAAGGAAGCGCAACTCAGACTTGAAGAGGCACAACTTGCCCAGGAAGCCGAATTGAAGTGGAAAGAGCAGGAGATCAAGGGCAAAGAAAAGGAGCTTCAAGAGCACCAGGATCAGATGGAGGAACTCAGAGAGGATGAGCAGAAGCTCCGGGTCACGGCCGAAAAAGCCGGTCTGGTGCTCTACACCCCCGGCTGGAAGGGGGAGGGCCTGAGAATCATGATCAAGGAGGGCGAGTCGGTTTACCCCAGAGCACAACTGCTGCAGATCCCTGATATGACGACGCTCCGCGTCAAGACGATGCTCTTCGAGGCTCTGAGAGAGTATGTCACCATAGAAGGCGGCCAAGGCCAGAGCAAGGTTGTCGAGGGGGAGATCGAAGCCTATATCGGCGAGGCCTTCAAGAGCCTTATTACACGGGTCGCGACCGGTATCGTGCCCAAGGAAAATTTCGAAGCCGAAGCGATCAAGATCAAAACCGATGGCATCATCCCCAGGATCAAACAGGCGGTCATCGATGGAAGAATGACCAAGGATCAGGCCAAGAGCTTCTACCGCCGTCTCCAGGAACAGGAAGCTGAAATAGCCTCCCAAACGGGCGGCACCCCCAAGCCCATAGAGATCGACTGGGACGAGCTTCCTGATGTGCCCCAGACAAAGACGGCCACGCCTCAGCCGGAAGACCAGAAAGGAACGCAGGTCATCCTCGTCCTCGACGCCTTCGCCCAAAAGACGCAGCTCTTCGGCCGGGTCGTCGAGTCTTCCCCCCTTCCGAAGGGTACCGGTCCCGAATGGCTCCAAACGGGGACCAAGGCCTATGACCTCTACGTGGCCATCGACTGGGAAACCAACGGTCTGATCCCCGGGAAGAACGTCAGACCAGGCATGGGCGGCAAGGTGACACTGCTCCTGGATGAAATCGACAACGCACTGACCATCCCCGTCCTCTCGGTGTACAACCGAAAGAACCGCTATTACTGCATGAGACTTCAGGACGGGACCCCAACGGAAACGGAGATCACCTTGGGCAAGATGAACGAGAGCCGGGTACAGGTGCTCTCCGGGCTCAACGAAGGGGACAAGGTCCTGCTTGTGGCCCAGGCGGATGAAAGGATCAAGTCAGAGGAGACCGGGGGCGAAGAGGACGCCTCTGGCAACACCGGGACGGAGGGCATCTGAATGGAACCGGTCATCCGCCTCGAATCGGTCACCAAGACCTATCATGTGGGTCTCGGCATAACGGCCCTGGACAGCATCGAACTGAGCGTCCCCGAGGGGCAGTACGTCGCGATCATGGGCTCCAGCGGCTCGGGCAAGAGCACCATGCTCAATCTCCTCGGGTGCCTGGACCGACCGACCAGCGGCAAGTACTATCTGGGCGGCGACGATGTCTCTACCTTCTCAGACAACCGCCTCTCGGAGACGCGCAAAGGCCGGCTTGGATTCATCTTCCAGTCCTTCAATCTCATCCCCTGGATGACCGTCACGCAGAACATCGCGCTGCCGCTGTTCTACCGAGGTACCCCCAGAAGAAAACGACGCCGCAAAAGCGCTGAGCTGGCAGAGATGGTGGGACTCGGTCAGCGCCTGGGCCACCGCCCTTTTGAGCTATCCGGTGGACAGATGCAGCGTGTCGCCATAGCCAGAGCGCTGTCCAACGATCCGCTGGTATTGCTTGCCGATGAGCCGACCGGCAATCTCGACACCCAGACCGGTGTGGAGATCATGGAGGTCTTCGCCGAACTCAGTGCACGCGGAAAAACCATCATCATGGTCACCCACGAATCACACATCGCCGCGTATGCAGACCGCGTCATTACCCTTCAGGACGGCAGGATTACGACGGACGTAATGAACGACAAAGAGGAGCGCCATACTCATGGGTAAGTTCGTCGACATCATCCTGCTCGCCCTGCACAGCCTCTCGGTCCATCTGGTTCGTTCGGGACTGACCATGCTCGGAATCGTATTCGGGGTTTGCAGCGTCAGCATCATGCTGGCGATACAGACCGGCGCCAGCAAAGAGGCCCAGGAGAAGCTCAGCATCCTCGGCAGTAACAATGTGATCATGAACTCGATCGAGCCTGCACGCGAGACCAGCGGCGGGCGCGGACAAGGCAAGATTGTACTCAAGAAGTTCGGCATCCAATACCGAGACATCAAATGCATTGTCGATAATGTCCCCGGGGTGAAGGATTACGCGACCGTCCATAAGGTAAAACTGAGATATTACTGCTCGGAGGACCGTAAGCGGTATTCATTGGTCATGGGGGTCACGCCCAATTATGCGGATATCCTCAACCTGCGTGTATCGGAGGGCCGATTCATTTCCACGGTAGACATGCTGCACAAGAAGTCGTACTGCGTCATCACCCGGACGCTGGCACGGAAGGCGTTCCGCTGCATGAATCCTGTGGGAAAAATGGTCCGATTGAAGGGACAACCGTTCAGGATCATCGGCGTGATCGAGTACATACCCTCCAAACTGGGAATCAGCGAGGAAGACATCCCGATATTCATCCCGAAAACCACGAAAGAGGGGCGGTTCGGACAGATCAATATCAACTGGCACGAGGGCAACATGACCTCCGAGGATATCCAGGTCGATCAGTTGATTCTGCAGATGGAGGATGAATCGGCGGTTGTCGAGGCCTCTCCCATCATCCGGTCGATCATGGAGAAGAATCACGACAAGCTGGAATACGCCATCATGATTCCCCTGAAACTCATTCAGGCCAAGGCCGAGCAACAGAAGATCTGGGATATGATCTTCATTGCGATTGCCTCTATCTCGCTCATCGTCGGCGGCATCGGCATCATGAATATCATGCTGGCCAGCGTGACCGAACGCACCCGGGAGATCGGCATCAGGCGGGCCCTGGGCGCCAAGAAGATCGAAATTGTCGTACAATTCCTCATCGAGGCGATGCTGATGACCACCCTGGGCGGACTGATCGGCGTGATCATCGGTTACTTCGTTCCTCCCCTGCTCAAGGATATCGTGGATGTCACGCCCATTGTTTCGGTCTCCATGCTCATTGGTCCTTTGCTGATGGCTGTCGGCGTGGGTGTCGTCAGTGGTCTCTACCCGGCCAGACGCGCAGCCTCTCTGGACCCGATAGAGGCACTGCGTCACGAATAGTCCACGCGGATAGATAAACCAAGTACTTATGTCACCAGATGATCGATCGTAGGAGTATTCTCATGGAAATGACTCGGATAAGAAGAACCGTCGTTGTTCTGTGTTGCGTTTGCACTTGCTTGGGATATGCAGGTCAAATTTCGGTTCATCCGCCGCAAAATGTGGGGATGGCGCCGGAGAAGCTGGCCGCGGTGAAAACGGCCGTGCAGGGACTTGTCGACAAAGACAAGATCGCCGGCGCCAGCGTCCTGGTGGCGCGGAAGGGCAAGGCCGTGTTCTTCGAAACCTTCGGGATGATGGACAAAGAGGCCGAAAGGCCGGTTACCGAAGATACGATCTTTCGGTTCTACTCGATGAGCAAGCCTGTCACCAGCGTGGCGGTGATGATGCTCTACGAACAGGGCAAGATCAAGCTGGACGACCCGGTATCGAAGTATATCGAGTCGTTCAAGGATCTGAAGGTGTACGACGAATCGGGGACGCCTGTCGAAGCGACCCGGGAGGTGACGGTTCGGGACCTACTGCGGCACACGTCGGGGCTCACCTATGGCTTCTTCGGCAATACCGAAGTGGATAAGATGTATCGGGAGAAGAGCGTCTTCGATAGAAAAACGTCGCTCCAGGCCATGGCGGAGAAGCTGGGCGAGATTCCCCTGCTTTACCAGCCGGGCACGCGATGGCATTACAGTGTCTCCACGGACGTGCTGGGTCACGTGGTGGAGATCGTCTCCGGTGAGTCGCTGGATGTGTTTTTCCAGCGCCGCATATTCCAGCCGCTTGGTATGAAGGATACCGGATTCTATGTGCCGCCGCAAAAGGTGGATCGTTTCGCCGTGTGTTACAGTCCGATGCCGGGCCAGGGCCTGCGGGTTTCCGACACCCCCCGCGAGAGCCAGTTTCTCCAGAAGCCGGGTCTGCTCTCCGGCGGCGGCGGCCTGGTCTCGACGATAGGGGATTATCTCCAGTTCTGCCGGATGCTTGTGAACAAGGGAGAGCTGGACGGCAAGCGACTCCTGCGCACCGAAACGGTAGAGATGATGACCCGGAACCAACTCCCGGATTCCGTAAGCTGGATGGGTCAGGGATTTGGACTTGGTTTCTCCGTACAGGTCTCGGAAGGCAAATACGGCGCCGGCGAATACGGCTGGGGCGGGGCCGCCAGCACGCATTTCTGGATCCACCCCAAGCACGAGCTGATCGTCATCGCCCTCTCGCAGTTGATGCCCTATTCGAACCAACTGGCCAACGCCGTCAGACCGCTGGTGTATGAATCCATTGTGGAGTAAACCCGGAGCCGGCAACAAGCATCTGATGAACTCAGAAAAATCCTAACCTGCTACGCTGCCGGCGCGTAGAACATCGGGCCGGGTGCCGGAGACTATGGCCTGGCTCAGAAATTGGCGCGCTATGGCGCGGACTTCAAAAACTAAAGCAATTAGAGAAGGGAGACTTGCGATGAAGAAGGCTAACTTCTGGATGGTAGTAATCGCATTGCTCGTAGTATGCGGACAGGCTGAGAAATCCGCCGCTGCTGCGCCAGACATCGATATTTGGAAAGCGGCCGCGAGCGGTAACATCGAGGCTATCAAGCAGCATTTGGGAGCCGGCACAGACGTCGATGCCAAGGAGTCGCCAGGGGGCAGCACCCCTTTGCTGGTGGCGGCTACCTTCGGTCAAGTCGAAGCCGCCAAACTGCTGATTGAGAAGGGGGCGAATGTCAACGCCACAAGCAACGACGGAGCCACGGCTCTGCATGGCGCGGCCTTCTTCTGCCATACAGAGATCGTCAAGCTGCTCTTGGGCAAAGGTGCAGTGGTGGATGCCGAGAACGTCAGGGGTGAAACGCCCCTTGACGCAGTCACGGTCGAATGGAGTCAGGAGTTGGAAGGCATCTACACGTGGTTAGCGGAACTCTGGAACCTCCACTTGGACCTTGAGAGAATACAGGAGACCCGACCCAAAATCGCTGCCCTCCTGCAGGAGCACCAGAGCAAGATCGGTGTCGACATCTGGACGGCTGCCCGGACTGGCAACATCGGAGCCATCAAGCGGCACATCGCGGCCGGAACGGACGTGAATGGGACAGAGCCTGAGGGAGGCAGCACACCTTTGATTGTAGCGGCGCTGAATGGGCAGGGCAAAGCTGCCGACCTGCTGATCGAAAACGGCGCGAGTATCGATGCTCGGAACAACGACGGCTCGACAGCGCTGCATGTCGCGGCTTTCTTCGGGCATACCGAAATTGTCAAGACCCTGCTGTCGGCAGGGGCTGATGTCAACGCTCGGAACCAGAGGGGCGAAGCGCCACTGGACACCGTGGATGATTCGTGGAGCGAACCCCTTGAGGGCATATATGAAGTGATCGGAGGGTATCTGCAACTGGAATTGGACTTGGAGAGAATCAAGGCCGCTCGCCCGGAAATCGCGGCGATGCTTTCCCGTGAGGCGGAGAAACGCGGCAAGGCCGACATGGCCAGTACGGGCATCAGGGGATCTTACTTCATGAACGGCGAGATCCACGTGAACACCTACGGCACGCCGGAAGGGAAACCGCTCACCAGCGGCCATCAGGACTTCAAACCTTCCTGGTCGAAGACCGGCGACATGCTCGTCTTCTTTCGCCGGTTGAAGAACGACCGTGTCGTGACCAACTGGAAAACCGCGATCTGTATCATCAATGTCGACGGGACGGGCTTCCACCAGCTCACCGACGGCACGCACACGGATTTCAATCAGACCTGGACACGGGACGGATCCAACACGCCGATCTGGAACCGGAAGAACCCGGCCACGGGCAGCTTCTACGTGATGAAGAGCAAGGTGGGCGCCAAGCCGGGCCAGGAGGTCGCCCTCACCGATAAACGCTATCACACCTGGGCCTACACGTGCCTCAAGGACGGCAGAATTCTCGTCCAGTCCGCGCATCCGCAGCAAGGCTGGGGCTATTTCCTGATGACGGCCGATCCCGGCGGCAAACCCCGCTTCCAACGCATCGACTGCGAGTTGGCGAAGAAGGGACTGCTGGATCGCGTCAGTGTCTCGCCGAGCGAGACAAAGGTCTGCTTCGAATACCAGATCGGGCACAGGTACAAGGACGCGGGACGCACGCTCTACATCGCCGACTTCGACGGGACCAAACCCAGCATTACCAACGCCAAACCGTTCGCCAACGAGGAGGGGACGAATCGCTGGTTCGCCTACCCGCGCTGGACGAAGGACGAAACCGCGATTGTGTACCATGCCAGCCCGTCCCTCTACCTCTATACTCTGGAGGACGGGTCTACCGTGAAAGTGTCGACGAACGACGGCGCCGACTACCGGTATCCCCACTGCGAGGCGACACCGAAGTAGGATGTGCCTGATTTCATCATGGTGCAGCAGGAAGAATGAAGAGAAGTTTGACAATACGGTTGATCGCGGAGATCTGCAAATGGACAGGACAGGCAAGGAGAACGCGACACGAGAAATGAATGGGCGATGGGGACGACGGGAGTTTCTTACGCGAGCTGCGCACATCGCCACGGTCGGCGCGGTTTCCGCGGGTCTGGTATCCGGGGCCGCGCCCGGGGAAGCGACAATCGACCTGACCGAAAGCATTCCGGCGCGTCGGTTCGGCAAGACCCAGGTGACACTGCCGATCCTCGGCTACGGGGGCGCGGCGCTGCCCAGAATATGGGGTAATTTTCTCTCGACCGAAGAGCGCGTCAAGCTGGTTCGCCACGCCTACGATCGCGGCGTGCGCTACTACGATACGGCGGGCAACTACAGGGAGAGCCAGGCCATTCTCGGCGAGGCCCTCAAGGATGTGCGCGACGAGGTCTTTCTGACCTCCAAGGTCGAAGTGACCCGGGCCGGCTGGACCAGGCGAGCGTTCGAGAAAGTCCTCGGTGAAATGAAGACGGATCATCTGGACGCGATCCTGATCCACGGCACGCCGGGCCTGGAGCAAATGACCGTCGCCGAAGCCATGAAGGTTCACGGCGAGTTGGTCAGACTCCGCGACGAAGGGACCGTGCGCTTCATCGGGTTCTCGGCCCACTCCTATTTCGACAAGGCCCTGGCTCTCATCGAGTCCGACGGATTCGACCTGTGCATGTTGTCCTACGGATACATTC
>Ga0272444_10006232_pt1 | contig 10210 bp, 10 predicted proteins | sample SSMForm13_FD_201033 | JGI IMG/M metagenome (GOLD analysis project Ga0272444, IMG submission 201033) | Marine sediment archaeal communities from Little Sippewissett salt marsh, Falmouth, MA, United States - SSM-Form-13 | ecosystem: Environmental > Aquatic > Marine > Wetlands > Sediment ...
AAATAATGGTGCCGCCAAAGATAAGGGAGGTGGTGCGCCATGACGCCCCGCGGCATGGGATCATTCTAAACCTGGAAAGCGTTCTGACTCAGATCCCGTGGGAACTCTGCTACGATAGAGAATCACAGATGTTTTTGGGAGAGTTCTCCCTGGGCCGCCAGATTATGCGGGAAGAAAACTACCGTCTCCTACCCCGCACCTGTGACAAGGAGCCGGGCCTGGACATCCTTATCCTGGCAAATCTCTCCAGGGATCTGCCCGACGCCGAAAAGGAAGGGCGGGAATTGAAGAAGTCTCTGGAATCCCTGGACAGGCAACTGTGCCCGCCCTTGAGGGTGGATCTTCGCACGGCTCACGATTTCGGGATCGGCCAAAAGAGTTCGGAGATCCTGAAACTCATCTATCAAGGGCGCTATGAAATCGTTCATTACTGTGGCCATGCCTTATACGACAAGATTGACCCATACAAGAGTGGGTGGATGATTGAGCGAAGCCCCCGGGAAGTGATTCGGGCCTATGAGTTCTCCAATCTCCCGCAGCCGCCTGTCCTGGTCTTTGCCAATGCATGCGAATCCGCGATTATGGAGGATGGGGACCCCACCACGGTCCAGACGTTTGCACACAGCCTGGCCGGCGCCTTTATACGCGCAGGGGTAACCCTCTACCTCGGCAACATGGCGAGCGTCTCCGACGCAGGGGCGAGGTCCTTTGCCGGACATTTCTACGAAGGCCTTTTCGAGAAGGGTTTGGTCACAGGTGAGGCACTGAAACGGGCGCGCCGCCAGCTTAGGGCTCAAAACGGATTGAAAGATCCCACGTGGGCCAGCTATGTGCTGTACGGATCGCCCGCATTCCGTTTATGAAGCGGGGCGTATCATGCCGACGCATTGGGTCCTGCCTTCTCCTGGGCTTTGCGAGAAAGAAGAAGCTGGATTCTCAGGGCATTCACGTGTTACCGCCGCCTCACCCATCCGCCACACCCGAACCATCCATTGTATTTCCCGTTATGAGGGCGTTTACAGTGACCGATGCCCGGTCCCCTCTGCGCTGTATCCCGGCGTCTGTCAGGGTGCGCCCCCCCATGGCATTTCTCCATATGATGCTTCGACTATGGGGAAATTGGAAAAGGCCTTGAATCCTCAGTTTCATGAGCCCTCCGGTTTAACTTGGATCCGGATGAAATTGATGATATCCTTCAGAGCTGTTTGGCTGGTGACGTCGCATCAAGGGGATGGGCGATTCCCGGGCAACCCGTCTGTTGAGCCGGCCCTTGCCTCATAGGGGGTCGATCATGAAAGTTCATTGGAAGCGGCGTTGAATGTGAAACACGAGGCAGAGGAGGACACACATGAAAGCACTCAAATGGACAGGCATCATCTTGGGATGTCTCATCGTACTGGTGGTGGCAGCCCTTTTCCTGATACCCATGTTCGTGGATGTTGAACAATACAAACCCACCATCGAAAAAATGGTCACCGATGCCACAGGCCGTCCTTTCAGGCTGGCTGGAAAGCTCCATTTGTCCCTGTTCCCCTGGGCCGGAATTGCCCTGTCCGATGCATACCTCGAAAATCCTCCCGGGTTCGACGAAAAGGACTTCGTAAGCGTCAAATCCTTCGAGGTGCGGGTAAAACTGCTGCCGCTCCTGTCAAAAAACGTAGAGGTTAAGAAGTTCGTTCTGGATAGCCCCCGAATCGTGGTCATCAAGGACAAGAACGGCAAATGGAACTGGGAGGGCCTCGGAAAAGGGCCGGCGGCTCCAGGGAAAAGCCCCGAAACACCGGAGAAGGAACCGACCCAGGGGATGCCGATCGGATCTCTCGCAGTCGGCCAGTTCCTGGTCAGCAACGGTTCCGTCCTTTTTGAGGACCAAGGGACCGGGGTGAAAAAGGAGATTCGCGATTTCCGATTGGAACTGAAAGATGTCTCGTTTGACAAGCCGATCCACGTGGCGCTCTCCGCCATGCTGGATACCCATCCCGTCTCGCTTACGGGAACCGTGGGGCCGGTTGGCGAGGATCCGGGCAAGGCCACTATCCCGCTCGATATGCGTGCAGAGGCCCTGAAGAAGCTGGATGTGAAGATCCGGGGTCAGATTGCACATGCGGCCTCAACGCCCAGCTTCAATCTAAATTTAACGGTGGCACCCTTCTCCCCCCGGAAGACATTGGAGGCCTTCGGGAAACCGTTTCCAGTTGTCACCAGCGATCCCAACGCCTTGGATTCGCTGGCACTGAAGGCGATATTGAAAGGAACGCCGAGTGCCGTATCGATAACGGACGGGACCCTCAGCCTTGACAGTACGGAAATTGCGTTTTCCGTAAAAGCCAAGGCGTTCGACAAGCCGGATTTGAGTTTTGACCTTAATGTGAACGCCATCGATCTAGACAGGTACTTGCCCCCTGCCGGTAAGGATGAAAAGGCAAAAGGGAAAAAAGAGGAACCGAAGGCAAAGGGTAAACCGTCAGCGGTCTCGAAGCCGAAGAAAGCGGACTATGGTCCCCTCCGCCGCATGGTCCTGGACGGAAGAATCCGGATTGGGCGTCTTTACGTGAAAAAGGCCAAGGTAGAGGAACTGGAAATGAAAATCACCGGGCGAAACGGGGTTTTTCAACTCAACCCCTTAACCCTGAACATGTATCAGGGTTCCCTGAAGGGAAACGGGACCTTTGACGTCAAGACGGATACCCCGCAGACAGCCGCAAGCCTCCATGCCAAAGGTATTCAGGTCAACCCCCTGCTGAAAGATATCCTGCAAAAGGATTTCCTGGAAGGCATTTTGCTGGCACAATTGGCAATCAGCATGCAGGGTCAGGATCCTGGGATGATCAAGCGGACCCTCAACGGCAAGGGTGAACTGGTCTTTACCGACGGCGCCATCAAGGGCGTCAACTTGACGGATATGGCCCAAAACGTAAAGAGCGCGTTTGGGGCCGGGGGGACAAGCACGGATACGGCGCGTACCGATTTCAGTGAACTACGAGTCCCCTTTGTGGCCAAGGACGGTGTCATTCAGACCCCGGGCACGAGCATGGTAACCCCCCTGATGAGACTGGTGGTGACCGGAAAGACCAACCTGGTTCAGGAGACTTTGGACTTCCGCGTGGAGCCCAAGGGTGTGGCCACGTTGAAAGGGAAGGGGGACACCCAAGACCGTTCAGGGATCATGGTACCCATCGTGGTGAGTGGTACCTTTGCGTCGCCTCAATTCAGGCCGGATCTGGAGGGAATCGCCAAACAGCAGTTGGACAGAAAGCTGGAAGAGGTCCTGAAAGACAAGACAAAAGATGGTGGGGCTTCTTCCAAGGGACTGGTGAATGACCTCTTGAAAAAGCTGCCATTCGGAAAATGATAGCAAATACTCAACGTGATACCGGGATAGAGAAACCACGGGCGGTCGGTCCACGCGGGTCGTGACGGGACCGACCGCTATGGAGACCGTAAGGGTCACGACGGTTTGATTCGTCTTATCCGATATAATTTATAAAACCACTTTGGACAACAATTTCTCAATGGGAAACGGCTTGCCGTGAGCCGGATAGATCCTCTTGACCCCCATATGGATCAGTTTTCGCCAACTATGCTTCAGCGCAATCATATCCTCAGCAAACAGGGGGAGTTTTGGACCGATTGTCAGGGGCGGTCCGTTCATCGCCATGTCCCCGACAAAGGCATCGCCGGAGTCCAGCACCACAGAAATAGACCCATGAGAATGGCCCGGGGTCCATACAATCTTCCCCTTGACCCCAAATTCCTCAAGCGGCAAATCGTCTTCAATCACTCTATCAACTTCGGTCGGCTCTATGGAGAATTTCCTGCTCCAACTATTTAGAAGCGTGGCGAGTATTTTGCCCCACCTCGTTACAGCCGGAGGCATGGAACGCTCTCCTTTTCGCAAAACATTCTCTTCATATGTATGCACCAAAATGATTGCGTCTGTCAGATCTCTTATTTGTTTTGCGCAACCGATGTGATCCCAATGGCAGTGGGTGATTACGATCGCTTTTATTTCCTTAGGATCCATCTGTCGATCCTTCAATCCTTTGGAAAACGTGTCAAACTCACCTGGCGTCCCGCCATCAATTAAGATCGTCCCTTCATCTTTGACGATATAGCAATTGCCAACCCCGACCTTTATGGTGTGTATATCCATTTCTTTCTCCGATTACGCATATTGAAATCAGCGGCCACCTTTGCTCCTGCCTGCGTGTCGTATCTTACGGATCGGGTCACGAGAGGTATCTTCCAAAATGGGCCGATCTTTCCCGGTCCTCCTTAAGTACAAAATTATCTTGTCATCTTCTTAAGATTTTCTATGGCTTCCGGGTTATTGTCCAGCTCAAACTGTAATTCTTTGCAGGAAAAATCAGGACATTCAATGCAAGAATGATATCCGTTTCCGATACAGCATCTGCGCATTTTGCATGAATGGGTACAGAAAAATGAATGCCTTTGCCCGGTTCTACACCCATCGCAGATGACATACTCAGGTTTTACCTCCTCCTGATAGACCTCTGCCAATCTTCTGGCGACCTTTTCTAAGTCCTCGTATTTTCCAGATCGCGTGGCAAGATAGCTCTTGCATTGAGAACAATCGATTCCGCAATAAGCGATCATTCCGTCTCCATTATCATTGGTTAGATGGCGGTTAGGGCGGGCCGATCCGGCTTAACCGCAGGAAACCATGATCAACCAAAAAGGGTTTCAGCGATTGTTCAAAAAGCTACTTGGGCGCCTTTTAGAACAAGCACTGGAGCGTGGCTCAAAGATGTTATTGGGCCGCATCATTCTCTTGCACAGAACCGGCATGTTTCTGGAAAAAATCCCAGATGATGTCGGTTGCGTGGATCTTGTCAGAGGACTTCCCCACCATCCATTCCGGCAGGAGGCTTCGACCGCCGGCCCAGGTGTGGCCCAGGCCGTCGACCGTGATGTAGACGACCTCGGAGCCATTGCGGCCCGGGCCGTAAATCTCCGTGCGAACACCGTTTAGGTCGGAAACGCGCGTCGGTGTTTTTGGGCAGTCCAGCGCTTTGGCCCAATTCAGTATGGATCGGCGCACGGGCGGCTTGGGTTTTCCACGAACCCTGTGGCTGGCGCCGGTCGCGAGTCTTGGCACGCCGCCCTCTAATGGATTCAGCGGATCAATCGTGCCGGTGATGTACAACATCGGGACGGGCCGCTTCAGTGCAACGGGTTCAAACCAGCATGCACCCGCGACAGGTGCAATGGCAGCGACGCGATCAGACAATTGTGCCCCAACGAGAAAACTCATTGAAGCGCCGTTGGAAAAACCGGTGACGAAAACCCGCCTCTTATCCACGTTGAAGCGATTCGAAAGGTCGTCCAGCAGATCGTTGATGAAACGGACATCGTCTGTGGGCTTCTGAGTTCGATAGAAACGGCCCGAACCATCATTCCAGAGTTGTGGGTTTCGGGAGAAGCTGCTGCGCTGTGATGGGTCGCGCGGCATCGCATTGGGAAAAACGGCTATAAATCCGGCCATGTCAGCCTTGTCCGTCCATCCTGTCTCCCAAATTGCGGCCTTCGCGGTGCCCCCGCCACCATGCAGGACGATGACAATGGGCCACTGTGTTCTTGAATTATAGCCGGGTGGAACATGGACCGTGTAAGTCCGCTCTGAACCGTCCACAGTGAGATAAAGCGTGTGCCGGCCGGCTCCGGGTTGTGTCGCTCGTGAGAGGGGCTCGCGGGCATGGCATCCCATGGTACCCATGTAAAGAATCAGAGATATCATCAACACGCGCATAGTGGCCCTCATCGGGATGGGTCGATCTTCAATCATACAACGGTTTCCCGTTTTATCCATAGGTGTTCAGAACATGTTGTCAGTTGATCGGCCCTAAGGGCTTAAAGAGCGTCCCTCCATCCCCTTTGCCCCGTCTTCCTGAGCAGTGCTTGAATCAGGTAGGGCAGGGCGATAACCACGATGATTCCCAACCCCAGAAAGGAGACAAATACGGCCGGGTGAATATGCTGATTCGCCAATTGTGTCGGCGGAAAAAACCCGATAAACACGCAGCTTACAGCCCCAAGGATGCCAAGCCCGGCCACGAACCACATGCCCGGGTTTCTAAACGGCACACGAAAAGATCGCAAGACTGTCGGCTGGGAATAGCGAAGCCGAATCGCGGAGGCAAACATGGCCATATACATGATGAGATACAACTGAATGGTCAGGTCGCTCAACATGAAGTACGCGCTCGCCACGGTCGGCTGAAGGGTGAATGTCAGACACAAGAGTGAGACGATCCCCGCCTGAATACCCAGTATCCGTATGGGGACACCGTGCCGGTTGGTCCTGCAGAACCATTCCGGGAGCATACCGTCTTCGGCCGCGGCCATAAGCCCCTTGCTTGGACCGATAATCCAGGAGTTGACACTCCCGATCACGCCGAGTGCCATCATCAAGGCGAGTACCTGTCCGAGATAAGGGATGCCGAACCCGCTGAGCATCGTATCCAACGCCTTGGTGACGCCGGTCTGTAACGTATATTCAGTGGGGCTGAGGGCCACGGCAATGGAGAGGGCCCCCAAAATAAAGACGATAAGAATGGTCCCTGCGGCCACGGCAATGGCCGTCGGGTACGTACGGCCGGGATTTCGTGTCTCCCGAACATGGACCGCCGTCATTTCCATCCCTGCGAAGGCCAGGAGCACACTGGCGGCAAAGGTGATATTGCCCGGTCTTGACAAGTCTGGAAAGAAATCCGCAGCAGCAAGGCTCATGTGACAAGGGTTTCCTGCCAGGAGATAAGCACAGGCCGATACCACGAGGACCGTCCCCGGAACAATCACACCGGAAAAAGCGCCGATCATACTCAGCCTGGCCGATGCCTTGAGACCGCGAAAATTCCAAAATGTGGCGCCCCAATACGTGCAAAGAATGACCGTAACGATGTAGCCCTTATTGCCGGCCAGTCGGGTCGCCCCGGCCGAAGGATCCATGGCAAATGCCAGGGATGCGGCTGCAAACGTCAGGACGACCGGATACCAGCAGAGGTTTTGGAACCATTGGATGAAGACGGCCGCAAAGCCGTGGGAGGCCCCAAAGGCCTCCTTTACCCAGACATAGACGCCACCCTTCTGCGGCCATCCGGTGGCCAACTCCGCGGCCACCAGGGATACAGGAATAAAAAAGACAAGGCCTGCCAGCAGATAGAAAAACAGAGAGCCGAGCCCATACTTGGCCATTTGGGGCAGGTCTCGTAGACTGGCGATGGCCGCCACATTTATCATGGCCAGAGAAAAAATGCCCAGTGAAGGGGCCGGAACCTTTTCGGGCCTTGAGATGTCCATGGGCGAGGCCTTTGATCTCATTCAGCCGTGGCTGTGGGCGGTCGGAGGGTGAAGTCCCCCGGATACCTCATCCGATGATCGTCTATTTGAGAGTCTCCATGATGACAATGCATACAACGATGATGACCACCGGGATACCGATGATGAACCCCATGAGCCAGGCAACCCCGCTTTGCCTCCCAAGGTTCAGGGTCGAACCCATCCACGGGGTCCGCTTAGGAACCCAGGTTCTTGAATCCCTACGGCTGAAGTAAACGCAGAGATGCTTCGATCCGGCTGTCCAGTTCGCTGGATTCTCCCATTCCGCTTGGTTGATTTCATCCTGATTCACTTCCTCATTCCCTTTTCGAGCGGTTCGAACGCCGTTTCTGAACGCTCATGTCTGCAACCCAAGGATGCTCCAATTCTCTATTTGGTTTCGAAAACGAGGAGATAAGGAATCGCGGGCCTGCCACCGGTATCTTTGAAGTTGATGTATCTCTGCGTGTTGAGCCAGATGGCATAGGCCGTCTGGGGTTTGAGTTTCACGGGCAGGACGCACGTCCGTTTATCGGCAAGATATCTTGGTTGTCCCACCATCTCCGGGAATTGTCCCTCATGGGCTGTGCACCACGACCAGCATTTGTCCTTCATGTCTTTGCTGAATGTGACTCGGATCTCCCGGGTTGCGGGGTCAACCTCGGTCTCTCCGCACTGGGGCACCGTCTTCACAACAGATGGTTGGGCCGCAGCAACACCCTTGGTCACTTCGGCCACCGCGTGGGTGCCGGTGCTGAGCAGGGTCACGGCAATCAGGATTCCCATCCAGGATCTCATCTCACCCCCTCCTTTCCCGTCGAACCGATTTGTATAGAGACTAAGGTCGGTAATTATTGACCCCGTTCAAGAAGACAGTCAGGATCATCTCGGATAACTCCTCGGGGGGTACAGAACCTTTGGGATCGTACCACGAATAAATCCAGTTACACATGCCAAATAGAAGAAAGGTCAAAGAGGTGATCTGTGCCTCATCCACTGCCCGGTCCCCAAGAAACCCCTTGATCACCTCGGCAACAATTCGATAATATTTTCTCTCTTTGGTAGCGATTGTCTTATAGTATTTGGCAGGTAGACAGTGCGCTTCGTGAAGGAGGGTTTTGGCTTCGGCCAAATTGCCCGTGTAAAGGTCGATATGTCGTGATATGAGGTACTTGATTTTTGATGGGCCGTCTTTGAATTCATCCAGTTCGGATTCCAAGTGATCTAGAATTAAATCCATATAGTTGGATAGAATGAAATGAAGGATTTCGTCTTTACTGGAAAAATAGTGATACACACCGCCCTTGCTCATTTTTGAAGCCGCAGCAATATGATCCATGTTTGTTTCGATGTAGCCGCTTTTATTGAAGAGCCTTGCTGCGGCTTTTCCGATTTTAAGGGGCTTTTTAGACTTCTTGGTTTCCATGATAAGATGGTATTGGATTGAGGGTCTCCTGATATTACTCCTCCATTAATGCCGCTTTTAAGGGCAATGAGTCGTGACTGGGTTGTTTTTTGTTAGATTCTTTCCTCTTTGTCAAGTTTTTTTGCTCTAAAGCCTATCATGAGGCCGGTTCCATTCAATGCTATCCCGTCGTTTAATTGCGCTACATATGAAAATAGAAAGCAATCTTCGGTATGCGTGACACCCTGCTCTATTTTGCTTGGCGCGTCTTTTTGGGGCACCATGAGCTTTCGCAGCTCAAAGAGAAATATGTTAGCAGGTTGAATCCGGCATATTCACTTTCAGTCAGTCCAGTTCGTTACCGGACAGAGCTGAAGCAAATATGCAGGATTTTCCAGAAACGAGGGTCATTTCAAGATCGGGACGTTTTCTTTCGATGGATTCCAGAATTTGGTGAGAGGCTCAAATGTCTGGTCCTCATTGATTTTTACAATCCTGGCCATAAAAGAGCCTCCGTGATCGGTTTCAGTGTATGTGACATCGGGGATAAGGCCGCCAAAATTTTCGTTTCGAAAGGTCTCTAGGGCCGCATTTACGGACTCGCTGTCCACCTTGCCAAATTTTTCATGGGCTCTCTGGAAAGCCCGGGCCATAATCGAACCGATGACAACGCCTTCCCAGTAGGAACAGTCGAATTTGTAAGGTCCTTGCCCGGCTGTGACTTGATATTTATCCCATAGCTCTTTTAGGAGTTGACTTCCCGAGTTTTTGTCTGTTGGCAAGCACCCAGGGAATTCCATGTGCATCCGGTCACGAATAACGCCTTTTCCCCGTTTAAAAAAGTCAGGATCCGTAGAGGTCCAGGTCCCGAAAAAGGGAACATCGTATTTGGCTCGATCGGCGGACTGTAGCGCCATGATAATGGCGGAAGGCGTACACTGCATAAAGACGTATTCGGCGCCTTTTTCCTTGAGTCTTAAGAGTTCGGTGCTGAGGTCCAGACTCTTGGGTGGAAATTGTTCTGTAGCGACAATATTGATATTGTGTTTTTTGGCGTATTCCTGGCTGGGACCGTGAACTGATTTTCCGTAGGCATTATTAAAGGTTAAGAGCCCTACCTTAGGTGGGGCACTCCCCTTATGGATGGCCTTGATGTATCCCAGAATTGCGTAGCAATCCATAACATAGCTTCCAAAAGGGAGGTATGCATAAGCAACGGGTGGTTTGAGAATACCCTGATAGGTGGAGTAATTAATGTTTGGAACCTTATATTTCTGAATGATCGGCTTTGCCATGATTCCAGAGCCTGCGTCCCATGTGGCTATCATATCCATTTTATCGGAGGTACAGAATTTTTTTACGTACTTGAGGGCCTCGGGAACCTTGTATGCATGATCAACAATTGTCAGATCAACCTTTTTCCCGGCGATTCCTCCTTTCACTTCATTGATAGAGCGGAAATAATCT
>Ga0272444_10006234_pt1 | contig 10209 bp, 7 predicted proteins | sample SSMForm13_FD_201033 | JGI IMG/M metagenome (GOLD analysis project Ga0272444, IMG submission 201033) | Marine sediment archaeal communities from Little Sippewissett salt marsh, Falmouth, MA, United States - SSM-Form-13 | ecosystem: Environmental > Aquatic > Marine > Wetlands > Sediment ...
CCTTCCCGAAAAACCCTCTGGCGGTAAATTAAGGTGGGGCAACAACGCCAGCCTGATACTCGGGGCGCCTCCGGTGGGCGTCCCGGCCTTTTGAAAACCGCCACTCAAATGATCCCATACCAGTCACACCGGTTCCGGACCCGGCCGGTGGCCTGGGCCGGCGGCTGTCCGGGGCTGGGGGTCCCAAACCCCTTCGGGGTCAGCGCCAGGTGATGTCCGCGGGGTTTCGCAGCGGCATGCGCGGGTAAGCGAATCTGGGATAGCCGATCATCAGTCCGCCGTAGCTTTGATGGCCGTCGGGCAAGCCCAGAGCTTCGGCCAGCGGCAGGTGGTGGTTGGCGGCCAGATCGAAATAGCCCGCCCAGCAGGCCCCCAGACCGAAGGCCGGGGCGGCCAGCTCCAGGGTGGTCAGCGCGATCAGGCAACCGGACAGGGCCGGGGGAAAATTTTTCGCCCCGTAGGCCACGATCAGGTGGGGGGCGCTGCGGCAGATGCGGTCGCGGCCGGCCGCCCACTCGGCCGCCAGGCCCTTCAACAGCGGCAGGGGAAAGAAGCGGCCATCATTGGCGGCCACCAGACCCTGCATCCAGGCGATCACCAGCCCGGCCAGACGCGCCACAGTTTCCCGTTCGCGGACCACCAGCCAGCGGACCGGCTGGAGATTCTTGGCCGTGGGGGCGTAACGCGCCAGATCGATCATGCGGGTCAAGAGCACCGGGTCGACCGGCTTGCGGCGATAAACCCGGATGGAGCGCCGCGAACGGACCAGCTGAACCATCTGGTCGGCCCAAACGGCCAACTCGGGCTTTACCACCGGCAGATCCTCCGGCGCCATGAAGGACAGGGACAGGGCCGCCTCGGGGCAGACCGCCACGCAGTGGCCGCAGCGGATGCAGCCCCTGGCGGCGCCGGGGACCCAGGCCGGCAATTCCTCGGGACCCTTCATGGCGATGATGCCGGCCGGGCAGATCTCAACGCAGGTCCCGCAGCGGGTGCAGGTCCGGGGGTCGATGGTGAGGGACATGCTCTCATTCCTTTCTTGCGGCCCTCGCCGCGGCCGCCCCGGGGCGAACCGGCAGGCCGCGCCGACTGCTTATCCGGGCACCCCGAAGGGCAGCAGGCGCCCTGCGGCGTCAAAGGTCAGGCGCAGCGGCCGCTGGGCGACATCCACGCTGCCCAGGGAGCGCAGCTCGGGTAAAAGCGCCGCCGAGGCCCAGAAAACCTCCAGGCTGCGGGTGTTGACGATCCGCACCATGCGCACCTGCTGAGGGTCGGGAACCTTGGAGAGGGCCATTTCGATCACGGCGCGGTCGGTTTCCAGGTGAATCGGGATGCGCGCGCTGGTCCAGATGCCGGTGGTGAGGGCGTTGGTGTAGGTTGCCGGGATATCGATCCGATCCACCACCCGCCGGGTGGTCAGGTCGACCATGCCGATCCCCACCGCATTGCCGCGGGACTCCCGGGTGAGATCCAGCACGATCAGGGTGCGATAGTCGGGGATGCGCTCCCCGCCCGCGCGCCGCCAGAAGCCCACCACGTTGGGGTCGATACCGGTGCCGCTGATGTTCTTGCCCATTTCGTCCACCAGCAGAATGTCCAGATCATCCACGGGAATGCGGGGAAGCAGCGCGCGTGCGGTGACCAAGAGCTCGGCATCGGCGGCAATGAAGTCCTCGGGGCGGACCAGGCGCAGGGTGTGGATCTCGTCGCGGGCAGTTTCCACCACGGCGATCCCGCAGAGCACCGGGGCGTGGGCCAGAATGCGCTCCGCGGCCGGCACCAGGGTCCGGGCCAGGCCGTATTTGTGCAGGGTGGCGGCCCCCTGGTCCTTGCCCAGGCCCACCGCCAGCATCTTGCAAAGCCCCGACTCCACCCGGGAGCGAAAGGCCGTGTGGGGCTTGACCCGGTTGAGCAGCACGAGGTGGTCGGCGGCCAGAGCATCGCGCGCGCAAAAGATCTCGGCGCCGGTGGGCAGCCGGCCCAGGGAGTCCACCGCCATGCTGGAGAGAACCGGCGCGCCCGCCGCGGCTTCGTCCACCCCCAGCTCGCGCAGCAGGGTCGCCTGACCCTCGGCTGTCGCGCGCCCGTGGGATCCCATCGCCGGAATGATGAAGGGTGCGAGCCCCAGCCGGCGCAGGCAGGCCACCACGGCGGCCACCAGATCGGCAAGCCGGCTGATCCCGCGCGACCCCACCGCCACGGCCACCCGCTGGCCGGGCTGGACCCGTCCTTCAAGCCGGGCCCCGGCAAACGCGGCGCGCAGTTCCCCGAGGGGGTCTTCCAGGGCGGTGTCGTCAAAGCGCTGGCGAACCGGATACAACTCCCACCCGTTTTCCATGGTCCTCATCCCTCCCTGAGTGCAGCCCCGCGGCGCCCAGGCGCCCAGCATAACTTCCAGCCGCGGGCGGCCCTGGATCCGAAACGAGGGGCCGCATCACCCCCGGCCGTAGCGCTCGGTGTAGTCCCGGAAGCGGGCCATGGTCTCCCGCGTGCGCTTGCCCGGGCGCCCGTTGGCCACCGGCCGCCGGTCGATCCGCACCACCGGCACGACCTCCTTGGTGGAGGAGGTGAGGAACACCTCCTCGGCCCCGTGCAGGGCTTCGAGGGTCAGATCGCCGATCTGCGCCGGCAACGGCAGGTCCAGGCCCAGCACCACCTGGCGCGTGATCCCGGGCAGCAAGTCGGTTTCGGGGGTCAGCAGGCGCCCGTCGATCACGGCAAAAAGGTTGCTGGTGGTAAACTCCGTGACCCGGCCGTCGGGCTTGACATAGAGCGCTTCCACGGCGCCCTGGCGCCGGGCGTCCTGCATGGCGTGAATCGCGGGAATGTAGTTGATGCTCTTGGCGTTCGGCAGGTAGCGGCTGTAGGGAATGGTGACGATCCCGACACCGTCTTGCTGCCAGGTCTCAGGCAGCGGCGTCAGGGGCGTCACCAGGACCAGCAGCCGCGGCCGCCCGGCTGGCAGGAAGCAGTCCGGGCTGCTGCCGCCGGTGACCACGATCCGGATGTTGGCCTCGGCATGCCCGTTGCGCCGCAAGGTCTCCCCGACGATGTCGGCGATTTCCCCCAGCGGGCGCCCCACCCCAAGCCCGATCAGTTCGGCCGAACGCTTAAGCCGCGCCAAATGGTCTTTCAGGTGAAACGGCCGGCCGCCGTAAGTCCGCAGAAAGTCAAAAACGCCGAAACCCCGCAGGATGGACAGGTCGTCCACCGGCAGGCAAGCGGCCTGGGCCTGGACAAATTCGCCGTCGATGTAATAGATGTTCATACGCGATCCTTATGATACGCTGTGATCAGGGGCCGCAGAGGGCCGCAGCGGTAAGTGGTTGGGCATCATCGGCCAAGCCGGCCGGTTTGTCCAGCGGAAATTCGATGGTGTGCCGGCGGGCTGCGCGCGACGGCAGCGGCATTTGGGGCCGGCCTTTTTTTTTGCTTCAAAAAAACCGGCCATCCCTGTAAATAAACAGCACCCGGGCCGACCGAACAAGCGGGCCATATCGGCCGGGGCATTGGCCGAAGGTCCACCACCGCACGCGAGGCGCAGCATGTCGCAAACCCTCACCACCCTCCCCCGCCCGGACGGCTACCGAATGCCGGCGGAATACGAGCCCCACCGCGGCTGCTGGATGCTCTGGCCCTTTCGCCTGGACACCTGGCGCGCCGGGGCCCTGCCCGCCCAGGAGCAGCTCGCGGCGGTGGCTGCGGCCATCGCCCAGTTCGAACCGGTGACGGTGGGCGCAGCCGCCGGGCAGTATGAAAACGCCCGCCGGATGCTGCCACCCCACATCCGGGTGGTGGAGATGTCATCCAACGACGCCTGGATGCGCGACACCGGGCCCACCTTCGTGGTGGACGACCGCGGCGGCGTCAGAGGCGTCGACTGGCGTTTCAATGCCTACGGCGGCTTAAACGGCGGCCTCTATTTCCCCTGGGACCAGGACGACCTGGTGGCGCGCAAGGTGCTGGAGATCGAGGGCCTGGACCGCTACCGGGCCCCGCTCGTGCTGGAGGGCGGTGCGATCCATGTGGACGGCCAGGGCACCCTGATGACCACCGCGGAGTGCCTGCTCAATCCCAACCGCAACCCGGAACTCTCGCGGGAGGCGATCGAAAACCATCTCAAGACCTATCTGAACGTCCAGCGCATCATCTGGCTGGGAAAAGGCGTTTACCAGGACGAAACCAGCGGCCACGTGGACAACCTGTGCTGTTTCGTCCGCCCGGCGGAGGTCCTGCTGACCTGGACCAACGATGCCTCAGATCCGCAGTACGAGATATCCCGCCAGGCGCTGGAAGTACTTTCGGCCGCCAGCGATGCCCGGGGCCGGCGGTTGACCGTTCACCGGATTCACCAGCCCGGGCCGCTCTTCTGGACGGCGGAGGAGAGCCGCTACCTGGCGGCGAGCGAAACGGGCTACGGCCGCCGGACGGGGGACCGCCTGGCGGCGTCGTACGTGAATTTCTACCTCGCCAACGGCGGGGTGGTCCTGCCGCTCTTCGACGACCCCCACGACCGCGCGGCGCTGGGGACCCTCACGCGGCTTTTCCCCGATCGGCGGGTGGTGGGGGTCCCGGCCCGGGAAATCCTGCTGGGCGGGGGCAACATCCATTGCATCACCCAGCAGCAGCCCCTGGGATACCGGGCGCCGGGTGCCGGCGAGAGGCCGCGCGCCCCCAAAGGAGGCAATTGATGCGCAAACTGAGAGTTGCAACAACCCAGATGGCCTGCACTTCGGATCGCATGGCCAATATCGCCGCCGCCGAAGAGCGGGTCAGAGAGGCCGCTGCCCGGGGGGCCGGCGTCGTTCTCCTGCAGGAGCTCTTTGAAACCCCGTACTTCTGCCAGGCCGAAAAAGCGGTTTTCTTCGACCTGGCCAGCGAGGTGGAGCGCAACCCGGCCGTGCTGCATTTTTCCCGGATCGCCCGGGAGCTTGAAATCGTCCTGCCCATCAGCTTCTTCGAACGCCGCAACCAGGCCCACTACAATTCCGTTGCGGTCATCGACGCCGACGGGTCGCTGTTGGGGGTCTACCGCAAAACCCACATTCCTGACGGCCCGGGCTACGAGGAAAAATTCTATTTCACCCCCGGCGACACCGGCTTCCGGGTCTGGCGCACACGCCACGCCGCCATCGGCGTCGGGATCTGCTGGGACCAGTGGTTTCCGGAGGCCGCCCGCGCCATGGCCCTGATGGGCGCCGAAATTCTATGCTACCCCACCGCCATCGGCTCGGAGCCGACCGACCCCGCCCACGATTCCAAGCCCCACTGGCAGATCTGCATGCAGGGCCACGCGGCGGCCAACATGCTGCCGGTGGTGGCGGCCAACCGCATCGGAACGGAAAGCATCGAGGGCTCCGAAATCACCTTTTACGGGTCGTCGTTTATCACCAGCCACCGGGGCGAGATCGTGGCCGAAGCCGACGGCTGCAGCCCGGCGGTCCTGGTTCAGACCTTCGATCTCGACGCCATCGCGGCCGCCCGCCGCGGCTGGGGGCTTTTCAGGGACCGCCGGCCGGAAACCTACGGCATCCTGATGACCAGCGACGGCCAGCTATGAATATGATAGCGGCCTGAAGAAGTCCAAGACAAACCCCAAACCATAAGGAGCATGCCATGTTGGAGATCAAGGATTCGGTTGCCGTCATTACCGGCGGCGGCGGCGGCATCGGCCTGGCGCTGGCCCGCCACTGGGTGCAAAACGGCGGCAAGGTGGTGATCGCGGATGTCGCCGAAAAGTTTCTGACCGCGGCCGAGGCCGAGCTCAAGGCCTTGGGCGGCGCGGTGGCCAAGGTGGTCTGCAACGTCACCCAGGAGGAGGACTGTGCGCGCCTGGCGGACACGGCCATCGAAAAATTCGGCCAAATCAACCTGGTGGCGCCCTTTGCCGGCATCATCAAGGACGGTTTGATGGTCTCGCCGGACCGCGAAACCGGGCAAGTCACCCGCAAAATGTCCCTGGCCGACTTTCAGGCCGTGATCGACATCAACCTCACCGGCGTTTTTCTCACCGTGCGCGAATGCACCGAGCGTATGATCAACCACAAGTGCAGGGGCCTGATCTGCCTGATCTCCTCCACCGGCTCGTTGGGAACCGCAGGCCAGATCAACTACGCGTCTTCCAAGGCGGCCATGTCGGTGATGCCCAAGGTGCTCACCGCGGAGTTCTTCCGGCGCGGCCTGGCCGAAAGGATCCGCTGCGTGGCCGTGGCCCCCGGCTACGTGGGCACCCCCATGGTCAAGAACATGAATCAAAAGGCCCTGGACGCCATTCTGTCCCAGGTGCCCATCGGCCGGCTGATCGAACCCGAAGAGGTCGCCCTCCTGGTGGGCGATATCTACCGCAACGAGGCCCTGGCCGGGGACGTCTTCTTCATTCACGGCGGCCTGCGGCTGGGCTCCAAGGGATGACAGTTCCGTAAAAAGGCCAATTTCTGCGTTGCGCTGCATCTCGAAGTCGCTGCGGCGTACAGTAGTACGCCTCACTCCACGAGATTTACGCGCCTTGAACTTGGCCATTTTACGAAACTGTCTGGATTTTGACTTTTTACTGGTCCTTCAAAGAATGACGACGGTGTGACCCGGCCCGAGGGGCGAAACGCTTTTTCCCGATGGCCGCGACGGCTCAACCCGGGGGCCGGGGCGGCGCCCAATCTTCTGCAGCCAGGTCGTGCTCGCCGCAGCGGGCCAGAATGAAGTCCCGGGCCTGGCGGCGCAGCCCCAGCGCCCGCTGCCAGGCGGCCTGGTCCTCGCCGGCTGCTGCCGGCGCTTCTACTGGTGCACCGATGTGCACTTCCATGGCGCCGCGGCGCGGCATGAGCGTATCGGGGTGCAGCGCGAAGCGCGTGCCGCGGATGGCTACCGGTACGAGCGGCGCGCCGGTTTCGGCCGCGGCGACAAACGCCCCCATTTCAAAGGGCCTGAGACCCGAAACGCGGGTGAAGGTCCCTTCCGGGAAATAGACCAGGCGCTGCCCAGGGCGCAGCAGGGTCTGGATGCGCCGGGCGTCTTCGATGCCCTGGGCCGCGTCGAAGCGTTCCACGAAATGGGTCCCCAGCCGGCGCAGCATGAAATGCAGGCCGGGCACGGCGGTCAACTCCACCTTGGCCACGAAACAGGACACCTCGGGGAGCGCCGCCGTAAGCACCAACCCATCCAGATAGCTGGCGTGGTTGGCTGCCACCACGTGGGCCGCGCCCGCCGGCAGGCGCGTTAGCCCCTTGACGGTGATCGGCATCCCGGCCGCCCGGAAAAGCAGCCGGGCTCCCCGGCGCATGGCCGCCCAGCGCCAGCTCAGCCGCGGCAGCACGGCTGCCAGCAGCCCCAGCGGCGGCAGGAGCAGGAGAAACAGGATCCAGACGTAAACCCCGTAAGCCAGGGCGGCGAATCGCCCCAGCACGCGGCCGACCATCGCGGCGCCCCCCGACAGCCACAGGCGAAAGAGCTGCCAGGCCAGGGGTGGCGGCGCGGCCCCGATGCGACCCTTTTCGAAGCGCTCCCGGCTGGCGGCGCGCCGGATCTTGCCGCTGGAGGTCTTCAGCACGCTTCCCGGCGGCACCAGGGCGATCTCATCCGGCGGGGCGCCCAACAGATCCAGAGCGACGGACTGGATTTCCCCCCGCAGGCGCGCCAGCACCCCCGCCCCGCTTTCACGGGTTTCGGCCATGACCACCAGGCGTTCGGTGCCCGTCCGGGGGTCGGGGGTGCCGAAGACCGCCACGTTGCCCTTGCGCACCCCGGCCAGGTTGCCCACCGCCTCCTCCAGTTCCTCCGGGTAGATGTTGCGCCCGCCGCAGATGATGATGTCCTTGGTGCGCCCGGTGATGAAGATTTCGCCGTCCGCCAGGTAGGCCAGATCACCGGATTCCAGCCAGTCGCCCTGGAAGAGCCGCTGGGTCTGGCGGGGGTTGCGGTAGTAGCCGCTGCAGGCCGACGGCCCGCGGAACTGCAGCCGCCCCTGGCGGCGTTCGGGCAGCTCGCGCCCGCCGGGGTCCACGATCCGGACCTCGTGACCGGCCAGCGGCCGGCCGCAGCTCACAAACTGCAGCGGCTGGGGCGCGTCGGCTGCTACCTCCCGGGCCAGCCCGGAACTCATCAGGGTGGCGCGGTCCACGCGGTCCACCCGCCAAGCGCGCCCTATGGGCGGAAAGGCCAGCCCCACCGTGGATTCCGCCAGGCCGTAAACCGGCATCAGGGCCTCGCGGCGCAGGCCGTAATCCTTGAAACGCTCGTAAAACCGCTCCAGGGTCGCTTGGCTGACCGGCTCGGCGCCGTTGAAGGCGCAGCGCCAGGAGCTGAGATCCAGCTCGGTGAGATCCTCGTCGGCCAGGCGTTTCAGGCAGATTTCATAGCCGAAATTGGGAGCCGCCGAAAGGGTCCCGCCAAAGCGCTGAATCGCGCCCAGCCAGCGGCCGGGCCGCGCCAGGAAATCCATGGGCGACATGGATATCAACAGGGCGCCGTAATAGAGACTGCCCAGCCAGGCGCCGATCAGCCCCATGTCATGGTAGAGGGGCAGCCAGCTGACGAAGACATCCTCGGAGCTCACCGCGATGGCGCGCCCCATGCTGCGGATGTTGACCAGCAGGTTGGCGTGGGACAGGATGACCCCCTTGGGGTTGCCGGTGCTGCCGGAGGTGTACTGCAAAAAGGCGGTGTCCGCGGCCTTGACCAGCGGCAGCTGGAAAGGCGGTGACTGGGCGCGAAGGTCGGCGGCGGAGGTCAGATGGATGAGGGCTGTCGCCCGGCTTTTCAGCAGGCGGGCCAGCCGCCGGGCCTCGGGGATTGTGACCAAAATGGGGGCTCCGCAGTTTTGCAGGATGGCCTGGTGCCGCTTGAGGTGCTCCACCAGCTGGCTTTTGCGTACCGGCGGATAGACCGGCACCGGAATGCCGCCGGCCAGCAGGACGCCGAAAAAGGTGAAGAAATAGTCCGCGCCGGTGGGCAGCATCATGGCCACCGTCTGGCCGCAGCGCAGCCCCAGGCGCTGCAAGCCGCCGGCAACCGCCGCCGCTCCGGCGTAGAGGTCCCTGTAGGTCAGGGTTTGAGTGCCGGCCGGGTCGTGGGCCCAAAGCCGGATGTGGGCCCGCTCGGGATGGGTGTCCACGTGCCACTGGAGCGCCTCGATCAGGGTGCGGGCGTGTCGGGGCGCCTCCGCTTCCTCCCGGGGTCCGGGAACCGCGGGCTCCGGCGCAAGATCGTGCGCCGCGATTGGTTGGGCTGCCCTCAGTGCGCGCAGCAGGTCCCGCGGGGTGTCGGCCTCGGTGAAGGCCTGGGCGGGGAAGGTGAGGCCGAAATGGCGCTCCACCCGCGCCAGCAGCTCCATCCGGGCGAGACTGCCCAGCCCCAGATCGCGCTCCAGGGAGACGTCCAGCGCCACCGCCGGCAGGGAATCCGGCTGGACGCTCAGCTCGGCGGCCAGCTGCCGGATGATCTCCAGCAGGGCATCGGCGGAAATCCCGGCTGCCGGCTTGGAAGTGTCGGGCTGCATGCGCCCTCCATCGGTGGTTGCGGGCAAAGGTGGCAAAGGGGGGCGAAAAATGGGATGGTTGGACCGGTTATGATGCTGCAACCAAAATACGCGAATCCCCCCGCCGTTGTCAAACGCCCATCGGCGCGCTGCGGGTCTGCAACCGATTTACCCTGCAGCCCATAGATTGTCGCGGCATCCCGGTTTTCAGCGGACCCGCGGCGCTCGGGAACCCTCCCCAGGCCGTCTTGCAGGGTCCGGCAGGCTGCCAGCGGGGTTGACACCTCAGGCCCCCAGGCGCATTTTTGTCACTCGCGTAAAAACCCAATTTCTGCGTTGCGCTTTATCTCGAATTCGCTGCGACGTGCACAAGTACGCCTCACCCCGCAGAGATTTGCGCGCCGTAACTTGAGCTTCTGGGGAACAAACCGGTTTTTTGGGCTGGCGTTTTTTGTCCCATCGTCCCGGGCCGAGCATTGCAGCGGCCGGCGATAAAGGCCCTGTGGCTGTTTGAGCGCAAGCGAGTTCCACAGGGCCCGCTGGCTGCGAGAAGCGCAGGGCAGCCCGAAGGGCCCCGGGACGAGGGCGGTTTCTTTTGGTTCGTTTTCTTTTCCGCAAAAGAAAATGAACAAAACCGAATCGGAATTATCGACTTCCGCCCTGGCACCGGGGTGACCATCAAAATTCCTTTCTGTAAAAACACCGCACGGCGGAGTTAAATGCTTTTTAGAGTTAATCAT
>Ga0272444_10006235_pt1 | contig 10208 bp, 8 predicted proteins | sample SSMForm13_FD_201033 | JGI IMG/M metagenome (GOLD analysis project Ga0272444, IMG submission 201033) | Marine sediment archaeal communities from Little Sippewissett salt marsh, Falmouth, MA, United States - SSM-Form-13 | ecosystem: Environmental > Aquatic > Marine > Wetlands > Sediment ...
TGGGAGGATCTGGAACCGGCGTTGACGTGGTTCGAGGAGCATCCCGCCGTGGTCGATGTCTTGCTGACCGGCGGCGATCCACTCCTGCTTGACGATGGGCTGCTCGAGCGGTTGCTTCGACGTCTGTCGGCGATGGCTCACGTGCGGGACATCCGAATCGGGACCCGGATGCCGGTCACGATGCCGATGCGGATTACCGACGAGCTGGCGGATCGGATCGCCGCGTACGTCGTGCCGGGGCGGCGGAACGTCTCGATCGTGACGCACGTTGAGAGTGCCTACGAGGTGACGCCCGAGCTGGCGGCCGCGGTCGATCGACTCCGTCGACGTGGGGTCCAGGTGTACAACCAGCAGGTGTTCACGCTCGAGACGAGCCGGCGCTTCCAGACGGTGGCGGCGCGTGTCGCGCTGCGCTGCGCCGGCGTCGACCCGTATTACACGTTCTACACCAAGGGGAAGGAAGAGCACCGCGACTACCTCGTGCCGGTCGCTCGGCTGCTGCAGGAGCGGAAGGAGGAGGCTCGGTTGCTGCCCGGCGTCTTCCGAACGGACGAGCCGGTGTTCAACGTCCCGGGTCTTGGGAAGAACCACCTCCGAGCGCGGCAAGATCGCGAGCTGATCGGAATCGACGCGAGCGGGCGCCGCGTCTACTTGTTCCACCCGTGGGAGAAGAGCGTCACGCCGGTCGCGCCGTGGCCGTATCGGGATGTGTCGATCCACGAGTATCTGAGGCGGATGCGCGAGGTGGGCGAGGATCCCTCGGACTACGAGAGCATCTGGTACTACTACTAGGCTGCTACTCCGGCGGCGTCGCGGGGACGATCAGTGTGGCCTCCCAGGTCAGCTCATACGTCGTTCCGTTAACCGTTTGCGAGCCGGTCCCCGACATGCGGGTTTCGAGGAAGTCGCCTTCGAGTTCGATCGTCACGTTCTGCGGTGGAGTGATCTCCAGCACGCCGGATGCCTCGAGCGACATCGAGACCGTTCGAGCGCGACCCGTTGTGATCGTCAGGACAAACGACGAGGCAGCCGGACCCGCCAGAGTGATCGTTCCCGAGAGATCCCGGCCGTCGTGGACGAGGTCGAGTGAGATGGGACTGACGAATCCGGTCGCCGGACCCGTCGTCCACTGAATCTGCCCCTCCCACAGACCGGAGATGTCGATCGGCGAAGAGAGGAACGTACAGCCGCTCAACCAGAACGCGGCCAGTAGCAGGACCCTGGCGATGACGGCCTTCTGAAGCTTCGACACCGGTTCCTCCCTTCGTTGCGTGTCCCCGCATTCTCGGCCCGGGTGCGAGATGGCGTGCGGAAGCAAGGGGCGTCGGAATGGGACGTTGCGCACCCTCGTGACACGGTACGCTGCTCCGGCGGGCGCGTATAATCGGGCGCGGAGGTGGACGATGCCCGAGCTTCCCGAGCTCGAAGTCATGCGGGAGACCCTGTCGAGGCAGATCGAAGGACGGGCCATCGCCTCCGCGCGTGCGTATCACCCGGCGATCCTGAAGTCCGTCGATCCACCCGCGGAGGAGCTTGTTGGAAGCGCGTTCGTCGCCACCGAGCGGCGGGGGAAGCATCTCATCCTCTCCTGCGCGGACGATCTTCACGTCGTGCTCCACCTGATGTTGGCGGGAAGGCTGATTCGGAGTCGATCCGACACGAAGGTGACGAAGGCAACCGGGTTCGTCTTCGGATTCGACGACGGAGAGGATCTCCGTGTGGTCGAGAACGGCACGAAGCGGCGAGTTCGATTGCACATCGTTCGCGATCCGTGTGAGGTCCGTTCGGTCGCGACGCTTGGGGTTGAGCCTCTTTCCGATGCGTTCACGGTTGGGCTCCTCACCGAGACGTTCGCCGGGCTTCGTCGGCAGGCGAAGAAGGCGCTGACCGATCAGGCGTCGATCTGCGGCATCGGCACGGCCTACGCCGACGAGATCCTCTTCGAAGCCAAGATCTCGCCCATCCGGTACGTGTCCGCGCTATCCGTCGAGGAGATCGAGCGGCTGCACCGGGCGACGCGGGACGTGCTGGTGCGGTCGATCGAGGAGATCCGCCGGCGTGCCGGCGAAAATCTCGTCGGCGGCCACGCACGCGACTTCCTCCGCATCTACAAGCGCACCGGCCAGCCGTGCCCAGAATGTGCCACTCCGATAGCCGAGATTCGCTACGCCCAGACCAAGACCTATTACTGCCCGTCCTGTCAGTCGAGCGGAAGAACGATCGCAGACAGGAGATCCTGGCTTACGCGCTGAGACCAATTGACAGTACGTCACCAACACGAGAAGCGAGCGCAGCGAGCTTCTCGTCCCCGCTCGACTGATGTCGGTCGAGCGGGAGGCGCTCTTGGTTGACGAGGTAGCGTTGAACTGCAATTCGTCACCAACACGAGAAGCGAGCATGGCGAGTTTCTCGTCCGCGCTCAGCTCGTATCGGAGGAGCGCGCTCTTCTCGTCCGTGCTTGGTCGCTTCGACCAAGCCACGCTCTCTGGCTGAACGCGTCTCGGTTCCTCTCAGAGTTCGATTGGATCCTTGATCGGGCGGCGATCCCATTCGGGGCTCCGCGGGATGACCTTCCCGTCCTGCATCACCCAGGAGACGTCCTTCAGCGAGGCGATGTCTTGCAGGGGGTCTCGGTCGACGAGGATCAGGTCGGCCCATTTGCCCGCCGCGATCGTCCCGAGTCGGTCGGTCAGCCCGAGGGCGGCGGCTCCCCCGTGCGTCGCGGCGACGATCGCGTCCATCGGGGAGAGACCGAGCCGTACAAGCATCTCGGCCTCTTCCGGCAGAAGGCACCACGGTTGGTCGGCGAGGACGAAGTCCGTCCCGGCTGCGATCGTGAGGCCGCGCTCCCGTGCGAGCCGCATCGTTTCCGGCAGCTGCTCGACGCATCGTTGGAACCAGGCCGTACTCTCCTCGAGGTCGATGGCGTCGCCCCACGGGAAGCGTTCCGGCGTCGCCTTGTACTCGGCGAGTCGAGTCGCGAGATCGTGCTTCACCCAGAGGGTCGGAACGAGAACGGTCCCGTTCTTGGCCATCCGATCGACCGTGTCTTCGCTCACGAAGCTGCCATGCTCGATCACGTCGACCCCGGCGCGAGCGGCCATGTCGGTGGAAACGAGGTTTGCCGCGTGGATCGCCACCGGCAGGCCGAGCCGGTGCGCCTCGTCCACCCCCGCCTCGATCTCTGCGAGGGAGAACTCGGGGCGGTCGGTCCGATGCGACGACAGAAGCTTGATCAGGTCCGCGCCGGCCTTGTGCTCGATCCGGACGACGTGCCGGACCGCGTCGACTCCGTCGACTTCGTGGACGGAGCCTTCGAAGCTGGAGCCGTGACCGCCGGTCATGCAGATTCCCATCCCGGCGGTGTAGATCCTCGGCGCGACGAGGTAGCCGTTGCGCTGGGCCGAACGCAGCGCCAAGTTGATCCGCGGCCCGCAGACGTCGCGAACCGTCGTCACGCCGGCCTGCAGCGCACTGCGCAGGTTGCGGATTGCGATCGCTGTCGCGTAGGCGGTCCGATCCCCCTTCGGCGGGATCGTGATGAATTCGGGTGCGGAGACATGCACGTGGGCGTCGATCAACCCGGGCAGGAGGTAGCGCCCCGCGGCGTCGAGGACCTCGGCGTTGGGGGGAACGCCGACGGCCGATCGCGGACCGACCGCAGCGATCTCATTCCCTTCGATCAACACGGCCGCGTCGCGGACCGGCTCCGCTCCTGTCCCGTCGATCAACGTCGCCCCGACGATCGCGATGGGCTGCTTCTCGTCCGCCACGTTGCTCATCCTCCTTCCGACCGGCTGCGACGGCACGATACCTTATCCATCCGGTGGAATCGAGTGACAGCGAAGCCGCTGAGAAGATGGAACGCGGAGGTTCTTGCTCGACAGCAAGCTGTCGAGCAGGCGCGAGAAGCTCGTTCCCGGCTGTCTCTGCAGTCGGGAACGACGTCCTCTGCGTTGGATGCTTGTGCTCTTGCCGCTCGCTCAGCAGATCCTCGGGACGGGATCGCCGAGGGGCATGTCGAGGAACCGTCGGCCGCCGATCTCGGTGTCGAGGATGACGCGGCCCGAGTACTCCTCGGTGACGGTACCGACGATCGCCGCATCGGCTCCGAGAGGATGTTCGCGCAGCCGATCGAGCGCCTCGTCCGCGGCTTCCGGATCGACGACGACGATCGCCTTTCCCTCGTTCGCCACCTCGAGCGGCGAGATGCCGAGCAGTTCGGACAGGCCGCGAACCGAGTCGCGGATCGGGATGTCCGGCTCGACGATCTCGATGCAGGTCGACGATTTTCGCGCCATCTCGTTCAGCGCCGCGGCGAGGCCGCCGCGGGTCGGATCCTTCATCGCGTGAATCGAGTTCCTAAGATCGCTCTCGAGGAGCGGCGCGAGCATCGGCCAGATCGGCGCGACGTCGCTTACGAGTTCGGTCGCAAGGTGGAATTCCTCCCGCGCCGCGAGGAGGGCCATCCCGTGGTCGCCGATCGTCCCGGTCAGCAGGATCCGATCTCCTGGGCGCAGCCCCGCGTCCGAGATCGCCCGCGGGGCGATTCCGAGCCCGGTCGTGTTCAGGGCGATCCCGTCGACGTCGCCGACCGGCATGACTTTGGTGTCGCCGCAGACGACCGGCGCGCCGACCTCACGGAGCGCTGCGGCGAAGGCGTCGACGATGCGCTCGAGATCGGAGAACGGGAATCCCTCCTCGATGATCGCGGCGAGGGTCAGCGCGATCGGGCGGGCGCCCATCACCGTGAGGTCGTTGATCGTTCCCGCCGCGGCGAGCCGTCCGATGTCGCCGCCGGGGAAGAAGATCGGCTTGACGACGTGGCTGTCGGTCGTGAGCACGAGCTGCCCGGTCATCCCTTCGGGGAGCGCGATGGTCGCGCCGTCGTCGAGCGCTCTCAACCCGATCTCACCGCCTGAATGTGCCGGATCGGGGCCTCCCAGTCGCGGGAGGATCAGTCGTTCGAGCAGCTCGCCCATCAGCTCGCCGCCGGCTCCATGAAGCTGCGTGATCTGCGTGTCCTTCCTGCTCGGACTCATAGCGGACGCTCTCCTCCGTAGCGGAACCAGATCGAGCAGGCGCCCTCCGCCCCGACCATGCACGGCCCGATCGGCGACAGCGGTGTGCACGTCTTCGCGAACAACGGGCAGTCGCTCGGGACAGCGCGGGCGGTCAGAACGTCCGGACAGCGACAGCCCGGCACTTCGTCTCGCCCCTCGGGCAGGTCGAGCGGGAATCGCTCCGTCGCATCGAAGGCCTTGAACGCGTCCCGCAGCCGGAGGCCGGACGAGGGGATCGTGCCGATCCCGCGCCAGTTCGCGTCGGTCGGCTCGAACACCGCGTCGAGCAACCTCTGCGCCGCCGCATTGCCTTCCGGGTCGACGGCTCGAGGGTAGCCGTTCTCGACCTTCGGCGTGCCGTCGCGGTGCTGCCGGAGGATCAGCGCGATGGCATAGAGGATGTCGAGCGGCTCGAACCCCCCGATGACGACAGGCACGCGGCGATCGTTCAACCACTTCTCGTACGGATGCGTGCCGATGATCGTCGAGACGTGGCCGGGCGCGAGGTACGCGCCGATCCGATTGTCGGGCAGGTCGAGAAGGGCGACGAGGGCCGGCGGGATCAGCTTGTGCGAGGCGAGAACCGATAGGTTCGGCGGCGGATCATCGAGGAGGACGACCGCCGTCATCGGGGCTGTCGTCTCGAATCCGACGGCGAAGAACACCACCTCGCGGTCGGTTTGCCGTGCAGTCACGACCGCCTCGTCGGCGGAGAGGATCGTGCGAACGTCGCAGCCCTCCGAGCGCGCCTCGTCGAGCGACAGCTCGGTGCCGGGGACGCGCATCATGTCGCCGAAGGTGCAGAGGATCGCCCCGGTCCGGGCGATCGCGATGGCGGTGTCGATGTCGCGCGCCGGCGTCACGCAGACCGGGCAGCCCGGGCCTTCGAGCAGATCGACCGTCTCGGGAAGGAACCGGCGGAGGCCGTTGCGGGTGATCGCCATTTCGTGCGTGCCGCAGACGTGAACGATCTTGTACGGATCCGGAGGAGCGAGGATCCGGATCGCGTCCGCGAGTGCTCTTCCTCGCTTCGGATCCGAGAAGTGAAACGCCCGGCTCACGATGTCTTCGGCTCAGACAGAGTCTGAGACGCATTCTCCGCCTCCTCCTCGCGAAGCGAGGAGGCGCGTGGAGAGTCGGATAGCTCACCCACCGGAGAATCCGCATCTGGCGGATTCTCCGCCTCCGCGTCGCGAAGCGACGCGGAGAGCTCGTCGAAAAGACGCAGGGTTTCCTCCCCGTCCTCGGGGGACAACCGCCGAATCGCGAAGCCGGTGTGGATCAGCACGTAGTCTCCGACGGCGAGTTCCTCGGTCAGCGTATCGAGCCGACACTGCGTCTCGACACCGCCGTAGTCGACGGTGGCCACGTTCCCAAAAATCGTAATCACGCGTGCAGGAGCAGCAAGGCACATAGTGGTCCGGATGGTACTTGAGATCGACGAAGTTTGGTACCGCAAGCGGCCAGATGAAAGCGCAGTGAGCTTCACAACGTCACGAGACGCATTCCGCTCCGGCTCAGGCGAACGCAAGGTCAGGTCGTCGTGCACGTGAGAGCCTGTTTGCGTGTCAATCCTGGCATCACAGGCAGGGCGGCAGACAGCTCAAACAGGGATTGCTTGACTCCGCCGATCATCATCCATATCTTTCCAGTAGATATGACAGCGGAAATCGTCGTAATGAACCGACAAGCAGTTGCGATGGCTGCGGATAGTGCTGTTACAGTGCAGCGTCCACTTACCCAAGGGGGCAGGCCGGGGCAGAAGGTGTATCTGTCTGCGAACAAGATCTTCGCGCTGTCACGCGTTCATCCCGTCGGAATTATGGTCTACGGGAATTCAACGTTCGTTGGACTGCCTTGGGAGACCGCGATAAAGGAGTATCGAGCGCAGTTGAGGATGCAGGCATTTCCCACCACACTTGAGTACTCGACTGACTTCTTCTCATTCGTGGAGAAAAGCAAATTCGTACCTGAGAAGGTACAGGAGGATTCATTCAAGGCATCCATTTCAGGATACTGCCGGTATGTTGTTGGGCAAATCCGATTACGGGCAGGCGAAACGATACGAGCGAAAGGAAGTGTCTCGCTCACCGAAACGCGCAGGATCATCTCGCGGACCGTCAACGATCACTACAGAAGATGGAGGGATGCGGAGTATCTTCCCTCCGCACGCCCGGAGCTTGCCGAAGCAGTTCGAGCCCATCATGAGGATTACATACAGGGAGTCATTCATGAGGAGTTTCAAGAGCTTCCACTCGCCGCAGCATGGAGGGAGAAGCTGATCCTAGTCTGCAGTCTGATATCCTCCAAGCTACCCGATGGAGTCAATCCGCCAAACTACTCCGGCGTCGTCTTCGCTGGATACGGCGACAATGAGATGTTCCCCTCGCTTTGGTCCTTCATTGTGGGAGACATCTATCGGGATGTGCTTCACTATCGGTGTGACCAACCGAACTGCCTCCAAATCGGGTTCGAAGTCAGTGCCGGATTGGCCCCCTTCGCCCAGCGCGACGTAGTCCAGATGTTCGTCTCAGGTCTGAGCCCCAAGCATGGCCAGTTCATCGACAGACTCCTTAGAGACCTGGCGATGGGAATCCCAGAGGAGATCATTGATAGCCTTCCTGGAGTTGCTGTACGGCGGAAGGCTAAGCTGAAGGCTCAGTGGAAGGAGCGCGCTTCTAACCTATCAGACACGCTGCGAGATGAGCTACGACAGTATCGACGAGCGGAGTTCGAGGACCCTGTAGTTCGGACTGTGACAAGCATGCCAAGAGATGAGCTTGCTGCCATGGCTGAAGCACTTGTCAACTTGACCTCCTTTAGCCGGAAGGTTACAAAGGAGCTGGAAACCGTCGGCGGGCCTGTTGATGTTGCGGTTATCTCGAAGGGCGATGGGTTTGTCTGGATCAACCGGAAGCACTACTTCAAGCCTGAGCTGAATCCCCAGTTCTTCAGCAGGTGTTCTTGGGAGGTGGAGGGTGAAAGACACGAAGAAGAGAGAGAGAGTGACGTTCACATCGCTTGAGGAGTTCGACCGAGCCTTCTTCCCTGACCTGGCAGAGGAAACGCAAGAAGCAGAAGAAGACACGAACGCTACGACAAGGGCTGCCGAAATCGCGCAACACGCCCTTTCAACACTGGTGCGCTGATCCCTTGCGGAAATCTACTCCAAGCTGCGGCCCTGGGACGCAGTTAGATCTCCGTGCATGCACTGCTACGTAGTGGTTTGCTGAGTCGTCAATACAGCGCTCTGCTTCATTCTCCAAAGGCTTGGGCCTTAGTGGTGCAGTAGCAGTCTGACTTGGAGGCCGCTCATGATCAAGCGGGTGTACGGGTACATCGTCTCCGAGCTGCAGCAGGGGGGCGCACCGACCCGATCTCCGTGATCATCGCCGGCGGCCCGCGGGTCTGTTGACGCGGGGTGGTAGTTGCGGGGAGGCTGGGGAGAGACCCCACAGCTGAGGGAAGATCCATCCAAGGTATACTTGCCTGCGCCCGCCAGACTCTCTCCACGTGATGCAGGGAGGTCGAAATCACGAAGAGAAGCGCAACGCACCGCCTTGTGAAGATGCCTCTTCGAGCGCGACTCACCGGGCTCGCCCGCTTCGCGTTGCCGCGGCTGGACGCCGGGCGCCCGGCGGTCGGTCCCTCACCATCCACGGCAGAGGATCGGTCGTGATGGAGCGACATCGAGTTGTCGTGTGCGGTATCGGCGTGATCACGCCGATCGGCGTCGGGAAGGAGGAGTTCTGGGAAGGACTGCTCGCCGGGCGAAACGGCATCTCCCGCATCACCCTGTTCGATCCGTCGGGATTCCGCTCTCAGATGGCCGGGGAGGTCAAGGGCTTCCGCGCCGAGGAATGGATCGACCGGAAGCTCGCGAAACGGATGGATCGGTTCACCCATTTCGCTCTGGTCGCTTCGGATCTGGCCATGAAGGATGCCGGCATGGATGCGTTTCCCTTCGATGGACGCCGGGCGGGCGTCATCATCGGGTCCGGCATCGGGGGCATGCAGACCATCGAAAGCGCACATGCAGATCTCCTGGCGAAAGGCCCGAGATCCGTGGGGCCGCTCGTCGTGTCGCGGGCGCTGATCAACACGGCCGCCTGCATGGTCTCGATCACCCACGGGCTGAAGGGGCCGCTGTCCGCTCCTTCGGTCGCCTGTTCGACGGGGACCAACGCCATCGGCGACGCCTATCGCATCCTGGAAAGAGGAGACGCCGACATCATGTTGGCGGGAGGGGCGGAGGCCAGCGTGAGTCCGCTCCCGTTCGCCGGCTTCTGCGCGACGCGGGCGATGTCGGCCCGCAACGGGGATCCGGAGCGGGCGAGCCGTCCGTTCGACAAGACCCGCGACGGCTTCGTCATGGGCGAGGGGGCCGGCGTCGTCGTGCTGGAGCGGCTCGAGCATGCGCTCGGCCGGGACGCGCCGATCTACGCGGAAGTCGCCGGATACGGGAACACGGCCGACGCCTTTCATCTCACGGCGCCCGAGCCCGAGGGTGACGGGATGGTCCGGGTCATGGCGGAAGCGTTGCGCGACGCCGGCGTAGACGTGTCGGACATCGGCTACATCAACGCCCACGGAACCTCCACGATTCTCAACGACAAGATCGAGAGCGCGGCCGTGCTGAAGCTCTTCGGCGATCACGCCCGGCGGCTCAAGATCAGTTCCATCAAGTCGATGATCGGGCATCTGCTGGCCGCGGCCGGGGCCGTGGAATTCGCGGCCACCGCGTTGAGTGTCTCGACCGGCCGCATTCCCCCGACGATCAACTACGAGCAGCCCGATCCGGACTGCCCGCTGGAGTATGTGACCCAGGGCGCCGAGACGATCGAGCTCGACGCGGCGATGAGCCAATCGTTCGGCTTCGGCGGCGGGAATGCCTGCCTGGTGGTCAAGCGTTACGAGAAGAAGAGGTGAATGCGATGAACATCCCCAAGCTCCGGATCGGACACCTCACGGCGGAGATCCCGATCGTCCAGGGCGGCATGGGCGTGAGGGTATCGCTAGCATCCCTGGCGGCGGCGGTCGCCGAACAAGGGGGAGTCGGCACCATCTCGAGCGTCGGTCTCGGCGATCTCGATGCGTCGCAGGATGAGTACGAGCGGATGTCGCGCGAGGGGCTGCAAGAGGAGA
>Ga0272444_10006237_pt1 | contig 10208 bp, 6 predicted proteins | sample SSMForm13_FD_201033 | JGI IMG/M metagenome (GOLD analysis project Ga0272444, IMG submission 201033) | Marine sediment archaeal communities from Little Sippewissett salt marsh, Falmouth, MA, United States - SSM-Form-13 | ecosystem: Environmental > Aquatic > Marine > Wetlands > Sediment ...
GGAGGTGCGGCGCTTCGAAACGGAATTGGATCGGGTGCTCCATGAACTGGACATATCCCGGGTCCAGCACCTTCTGGGAAAGACCTGCTTCAGCGGCGGCATGGTAGGTGTCATCGAACTGGATGCTTCAGAACAGGGGTAGCTCATGGAACTTTGGATCGGCGCGCTGAATCTCGGCTTTCTCTACGCCTTCATGACCATGGGCGTGTTCATCACCTTTCGCATCCACGACTTCCCGGACATCACGGTGGACGGGAGCTTCACGGCCGGTGCCGCCGGTGCCGCGGTCGTGATCGTAGCCGGGGCCCATCCCCTGCTCTCCCTCCCGGCCTCCTTCCTGATCGGGGCGGCGGCCGGATGCGCAACGGCGGTCATTCACACCCGCCTTCGCATCAACGGCCTGCTGGCCGGCATCCTCGTGATGACGGGGCTCTACTCCATCAACCTCCACGTCATGGGCCGCTCCAACATTCCGCTGCTGAAGCAGAAGACCCTGATCACGGGGCTGGCGGACCTCAACCCGGGTCTTCCCCCCGAGGTCTGGACCTGCCTGGCCCTGGGCGCGGCCGCGCTGGTCTTCTGGCTGGCCATGTCGTTCTTTTTCCGGACCGACCTGGGCATCTCCATGCGGGCCACGGGGAACAACGCCGTCATGACCGGTGCCACGGGCGTGAACGTGGACGCCATGAAGACCTTCGGCGTGGCCCTGGCCAACGGCTTCGTGGGCGTCTCGGGCGGGCTGGTGGCCCAGTACCAGGGCTTTGCCGACATCGGCATGGGCATCGGCACCATTGTCATCGGCCTGGCGGCCGTGATCATCGGGGAGTCCATCCTGCGAAGCCGGTCCCTCTTCGTCATGGTCCTCAGCGTGATCATCGGCTCGGTGCTCTTCCGCCTCATGATCGCCGTGGCCCTCTACGTGGGCATGAACCCCATCGACCTCAAGCTCATCACGGCGGGCTTCGTCCTGCTGACCCTGCTCCTCTCCAAGCGATTCTCCGAGCGGAAGCGAAAGACGCCCTCTGCGGAGGGAGCAGCACAGCCACGGAGCCTGCGGCGGCCCGCCGCGGCCCTGGGGGCGGTCGTCCTTCTGGGGGTTGCGGCGGCGGCCCTCTGGTGGCCGTCGGCACACCGGGGCGGCCCTGAGGAGGTGAAGATCGGTTTCGTTCAGGTCTCGGACCACGGCCTGCTCAACATCACCCGGGACAGCTTCGTGGAGGAGCTCGGCCGCATCGGCTACCGCCGGGGCGAGAACTGCACCATCCTGCTCGAGGATGCGAACGGCGATCTCCCTACGGTCCGGACCATCCTGGACAAGTTCGTCCAGGAGGACGTGGACCTGGTGGTCCCCATCTCCACGGCCTGCACTCAGGCGGCCGTGAACCGGATCAAGGACCGGCCCGTGGTCTTCGCCACCGTGGCCAACCCCTTTATCATCGGCGCGGGCGACACGGAGAGCGATCACCTGCCCAACGTGACCGGCGTGTACGGCTGGGTGCCCATGGACAGGACCATGGACATGGTTCGAAAGATCCTGCCCGGCCGCCTCACCGTGGCGGCCATCTGGGACCCGGCCCATGCCAACTCGGTCTTCAACGTGGGCAATCTGAAGACGGCCGTGGCCTCCCGCGAGGGGGACCGGTTTGTCGGCGCGACCATCACCAGCTCGTCCGAGGTGTACCAGGCCGCCGTGTCCCTGGCCCAGAAGGACATCGACGCCTTTGTCCTGAGCCCGGACAACATCGTCTACTCCGCCTTCGAGGCCGTGGTCAAGGCCTCCCGCCCTGAAAAGATCCCCATCTTCATGAGCGACGTGGAACGGCTGCCGGACGGGGCCCTGGGCGCGCTGGGGTACGACTACCGGTCGAGCGGGATTCAGGCGGCCCGCCTGGTCAAACGGATCCTCGAGGGGGAGAGCCCGAAGGAGATCCCGTTCGAGCGGTACCGCAAGCTCACCGTGGGCCTGAACCTGGACATAGCCCGGTCCATTGGCGTGACCTTTCCCGACCCGGTCCTGGCCTCGGCCACGGAGCTCTTCAAGAACGGAAAGATGATTCGCCGAGGGCCGAAGAAACCGGCCGAAAAGGGGAAGAAGCGACTGGCCCTCTTTCTCTTCAGCGAGCATCCCCTGCTCACCGAGGCGGCAGAGGGCGTCATGAAGGAGCTTCGCGAGAGCGGCATCCTCGAGAAGCACGGAATCGCCGTGGAGACCCAAAACGCCCAGAACGAGTTCTACCTGGCCCAGTCCATTGCCCAGGACCTGGTGCGGCGAAAGGTCGACTACATCATCACGCTCTCCACGCCGGCCCTTCAGGTGACGGCCCAGGTGAACAAGACCATTCCGCACGTCTTCGGCGCGGTGACCGATCCCTACCGCATGGGCGTGGCCGATGACCCGGACCACCACCTGCCCCAGCTCACGGGCGTGGCCACGCTCCAGCCGGTGGGGGCCACCATTCGGGTCATGCGGGAGCTCTTCCCTGCGGCCAAGCGCATCGGCCTGGTCTGGAACCCGGCCGAGGCCTGCTCCGAGGCCTGCACCGAGAAGGCGCGCCAGGCCGCGGCCGAGCACGGATTCGAGCTGGAGGAGACCACCGTGAGCACCACGGGCGAGGTCATGGACGCGGTGAGGTCCCTTCTGAACCGGAAGATCGACTGCTTTCTCACGTCCGGGGACAACACGGTCCTCATGGCCCTGGAGACCATCGCGGCCATGCTCGAGGAGCACCGGATCCCCTACTTCACCAACTCCCCGTCCGACGTGGACCGGGGGGCCTTTGTCTCCATCGGGGCGGACTACGTGGAGGTGGGACGCGAGACCGCCCGAATGGCCGTTCGCGTGATTCGAGGGGAGAAACCGGCCGCCATACCCATTCGAAACTTCGTGCCCGAGAAGATGGGCGTGAATGCGGCCCTGGCGGACCGCTACGGCATACGGCTCAGCGATGCCTTTCTCGAGCGCGCGGCCGTCATCAGGAGGACGCCATGATCCGGATCGCCGGCCTTTACAAGACCTTCAACCCGGGGACCCACAACGAGGTCCGGGCCCTTCGAGGGATCGACCTCCATGTGGAACCGGGCGACTTCGTCACCATCATCGGCACGAACGGGTCGGGCAAATCCACCCTGCTCAATGCCGTGGCCGGGACGTTTCTGCCGGATGCCGGGACCATCCACGTCGCCGGGGAGGACGTGACCCGGCGAAAGGACTTCCAGCGGGCCCGGCACGTGGCCCGGGTGTTCCAGAGCCCCTTCATGGGGACGGCGCCGGACATGACCATTGCGGAGAACCTGCACATGGCCGCCCTGCGGGGAAGAAAACGCCTTCCCCGAATCGGGCTCACACCGGAAAGGGCGCGGCAGTACGGAAAGGAGATCGCACGGCTGGAGATGGGCCTGGAGGGGCGGCTCGACAACGTCATCGGCAGCCTCTCCGGCGGTCAGCGCCAGGCCATCACCCTGCTCATGGGGGTCATCGCCCGCCCCAGGGTCCTTCTCCTGGACGAGCACACCGCGGCCCTGGACCCCAAGTCCGCGGCCCAGGTGGTGGACCTGACCCGGCGCTTCGTGGAGAAGGATCGGTTGACCACCCTCATGGTCACCCACAGCATGCAGCAGGCCCTGGACCTGGGAAACCGGACCATCATGATGAACCGGGGGGAGATCATCGAGGAGCTGGGCCTGAGCGAGAAGCGAAACGCCACCAAGGACGATCTGCTGGACCGGTTCGCCGACCTTCGAAAGTCCGAACGCCTGACCGAGGCCATGCTAGAGGAGCTGCGCCGGGAGTACGTGTAGACCCTGCTCAGGCCGCGCCGGACTCCAGAATGCGGGACAGGGTCTCCCCGTCCACGTTGCCTCCGCTGAGAATCACGCCCACAGGCCCTTTCGCCGCGACCGCACCGCTCAGGAGCGCGGCGACCCCCAGGGCCCCGGAGGGCTCCACCACGAGCTTCATGCGAAAGAAGAGAAACCGCACCGCGTCGGCGATCGCCTCCTCGGTCACGGTCTCCATGCCGTCCACGTAGGAGAGGACCAGGGGAAAGGTCACGCGTCCCAGGGAGGACGTCCGCGTGCCGTCGGCCATGGTGGGCGGGTTGGTGACCATGTGAAGGGTCCCGGTGCGAAAGGAGCGCGTGGCGTCGTCGGCGAGCTCGGGCTCGATGCCGATGACCCGGCAGGACGGCTCCACGCCTTTGGCGGCGATGGCCGATCCGCTCAGCAGCCCGCCGCCGCCGCACGGCGCCAGAAGGGTCGCGAGACCCGGGACCGCCTGAACCAGCTCCAGGGCGGCGGTGCCCTGACCCGCCACCACGTTCTCGTGGTCAAAGGGCGGGACCAGGGTGTAGCCGTGCTCCTCGGCCAGGGCCCGGGAGATCGCCTCCCGGGTGGTCTCCTCCGGATCGTAGGAGACCACCTCGGCGCCGTAACCCTCGGTGGCCGCCCGCTTGATGCGCGGCGCGTCATCGGGCATCACCACGATGGTTCGAATGCCGAGGATCCGGCCCACCAGGGCCACGGCCTGGGCGTGGTTGCCCGAGGAGTGGGTGATGACGCCCCGTCGCCGCTCCTCGTCCGAGAGCAGGCTCATGGCGTTGTAGGCGCCGCGGAACTTGAACGCGCCCATCCGCTGGAACGTCTCGCACTTCAGAAACACCTCGGCCCCGACCCGGCGGTTCAGCGTCCGGGAGCTCATGACCGGGGTGATGTTCGCCTGTCCCCGAAGCCGCTCCCGAGCCTCGGTGACGCGCTGAAACCAGTCCATAGAATCCTCCCTTTCGTTCGCGTGCACGCGGTTCAATGTACCCGGTTCCCCGGGGTTCTCCAATGGAAAATCGTGTGTAAGGGCAGGGGGGGTAGAGGGGGGACGAACGCACGCCTGGCCGGAGCGTCCGTCTCAGGCGGCCTCGAAGAGGTACCTGGAGATCATGTCGGCCAGCTCGCTCAGGAGCCGCTCCTTCTCGACGCGGGGGGTGAAGATCTTGATCCCGTGAATCACCTCCTCGAGAGCGCTCTTCATGACCACGGCAGCGGCCTCCACATCCTGAATCCGGGTGGCCCCCTCCATGGCTCGAAGGATCTCCCGAAGCCGGGCAAGGATCATCTCCTCCTCCGCGTCCAGCAGGTCCTTCACGTCCGGGTCGGAGAGGCGCATGACCATGGCCTCCCGGTGGAACTGGGGGGAGAGGTCGTGGGCCTCCAAGGCCATGCGGATCATGGCGTGGACAAAGCTGCGGGGGTCTTCCGGGTGAGGACGGTCCGCTGCCAGGGTGCCGAAGACCCGGTCCATGACCCGGGCGCTGTATTGGCGCGAGACCTCCAGAAAAAGGGCCTTCTTGTTCGGGAAGTAGTCGTAGAACGCGCCGATCGACACGCCGGCCGCGGCCGCGATCTCCTTGGAGTTGGTGCCGTGAAATCCCTTTTCCGAAAACAGGGCCTCGGCCGCCTCCACGATGCGTTGCGCGGTCTCGATGCTTCGCTTCTGCCGGGGCGTGCGCACGGGCCGCTTTCGGGTCATACAAGCTTCTCCTCGAGGATGGAATCATGGCTTCGGAACGGGTGCTTTCACCGGCCCGAGGTCAGATACGCTGAAACACCGCGGCGCGGCTGAAGAAGACGCGCGGCTCGTCCACGAGCGCCAGGCCCGCTTCCCCGGCCTCCTCCACCATGCGGTCATAGGTGCGGGCCGAGACGTGGAGCCGGGGCTCCACAACCATGAGGCGGCCCCCGGGCCGGAGGTACTGCGACACCTCATCCAGGAGCGCAGGGGGATCGGGGAGCTCGTGGAGCATCCAGAAGGCCAGGGCGAAGTCGATCTCTTCGGCCAGGCCGAGCCGGTGGGGTTGGGCAAGGCGGCACGTGACACGGTCCTCCAGGCCTTGGCGGGACGCACGCCGCATGACCGCTTGGAGCATCTTCTCCTGAATGTCCACGGCGATGACGCGGCCGTCCGGACCCACGAGCCCGGCCAGGCCCATGGTGTTGAACCCCAGGCCGCATCCCAGGTCGCAGACCGTCATCCCCTCGCGGACATGGTCCCCGTACAGGGTCTCGGGCCGGTGCACGAGGCGTCTCAGGGGGTGATCAAAGGTATAGGCCAGCCACCAGGGGCAGATCATGGCGTGGGACATGGCTCCTCCTCCTCTTTGTTCGAGTTCAGGCCGGTCCGGGAAAGGCCCGGCACACGGTTTCTTGTCGCGACGGAAGCGTCCATCCGCAGGGCGCCGCCGGGCGTTTTCCCTTATAATGCGAACTGAAGTTCGTATTGTCAAGATAAAAACGAACTTCAGTTCGTTTTTTCGCAAAGACCTTCCCGCGGGGCCGCGTTGCGGGGCGGCATCTCCGGTGCCGCCGACGAACGCCAGGGCGCGGAGGAGGAAGGATCCGGCCTCTCGGCCCCGCTGTCAGCCGTGTTTGGGCCCTCAACGGCAAAAAACTCGTCAACCCTTCGGGTTTGGTGTAGGATGCCCGAATCGCATGCATGCATCCTGAGCCTGTTCCGGCGGGCGTTCAGCACAACCAGCCTCCGCTCTCGCGGACGGAGGGGAGGGCTGATTCCGCCGTCGACGCGGAACGGAACGGCAACCCTTTTGCCGAGGTCCCTTATGACAAGCAAGCCCACCCGCGAGGCGCTTGAGCAGCGCATTCTCGAGCTTCAGCAGCGCATCCAGGTCCTCGAAGGGGCCGCCCCCCAGGCCGCGGCATCGTCATTGGAGGGCGGGTCTCCCGAGTGGATGCAAACCATCCTGACGAGCATCTCCGACGCGGTCTTTCTCACGGACGGGACCGGGGCCTTTCTCTACGTCTGCCCGAACGCGGACCGGATTTTCGGCCATTCGTCCGACGAGATCGCCGCCATGGGGAGCCTGCAGGCTCTGGTGGGGGAGGGGCGCTACGATGCCGCCGAGCTGGACCGCCTCGGCGAGCTCACCGGCCTGGAGTGGGAGCTCACGGACGCCTCCGGGGAGGGCCACGTCCTGCTCGTCAATGCGACCCGGGTCGACATCGCCCCGGATGCCTTCCTGTTCGTGTGCCGGGATATCACCTCCAGGCGGTCAGCGGAGAACGCCCTTCGGGAAAGCGAGATGAAGTTCCGCTCCATGATCGAGCGTTCCCCTCTGGGCGTGGCCATCGTCGATGCCAAGGGGAACCTGACCCACGCCAATGAGGCCCTGACCCGCATGGTGGAATACTCGGAGGAGGAGCTTTTGATCCTCAACTTCGAGGACTTTACCCACCCCGAGGACCTGGAGCGCGAGTGGCCCTTGATCCAGGAGGTTTGGGAGGGCAAGACCGACGCCTATCGGATGGAAAAACGCTACATCACCAAGGCGGGGCGCATTATCTGGGTGGATGTGATGGCCTCCATCTTTCGCGACGAGAAGGGGGACATGACTTACGGGTTCGCGTTCGTGCAGGACATCACGGAGCGGAAGCGGCTGGAGCAGGACCTGGAGGTCCAGCAGAAGCGCCTTCGACAGACCCTGGAGGCGACCACCGACGGGATCTGGACCTGGGACTTCCAAAACAACGCCCTGGCCTTTAGCTCGCGCTACTACACCATGCTGGGGTATGAGCCGAATGCCTTTCCCGCGGACTTCGAGAGCTGGTGCGCCCTGATTCACCCGGACGACCTGGTGCCGGCCCTGAATGTGGCCAAAACCTACCTCGAGACCAAGCCGGACCTCTATGAAAACGAGTTCCGACTGAAGACCCGGGATGGGAGCTACCGGTGGATTCGAGCCAGGGCGCGGGTGGCGGAGCGCGACGAGGACGGTGAAGCGCTTTTCACGATCGGCAATCACGAGGACATCACCGAGCGAAAGCAGCGGGAGGAGCGGCTCTGGTTCCTGAGCTCCATCACGGAGCAGGTCTCGGATGCGGTCATCGTGACGGATCTCGAAGGGAGGATCGTTTATGTCAACCCGGCCTGCGAAAGCCTCTTCGGATATGCGCCGGGCGAGCTCATCGGCCTGTATCCTCTCTTGTTCAATGCCGAGCCCCTGGCCAAGGACATCCAGAGGGAGATCATGCAAACCCTGAAGCGAGGGGAGATCTGGACCGGGCACCACGCCAACCGGCGAAAGGACGGCACCACCTTCACGGCGGAGATGCGGATTTCCTCCCTGGTGGACGAGAACGGGATCACGGCCTGGTATATCGGCACGACGCGGGACATCTCCGTCAGGGTTGAGGCCGAGACGAGGCTCAAGGAGCAGAATCACTTTCTCCAGCAGATCATGGACGCCATTCCCATCTCCGTTTTTTACAAGGACACGGCCGGGATCTACCTGAGCTGCAACCGCGCCTATGCCGCGTTCCTGGGAAAGGCCAAGGACGAGGTGGTGGGGAAAGGCGTGCACGATGTGTTCCCCCGTGACCTGGCCGACCTCTATGCCGAGAAGGACCGGACCCTGTTCGACAACCCGGGCGTCCAGCAGTACGAGGCCCAGATGGACCACGCCGACGGATCGCGCCACGACGTTCTCTTCAACAAGGCCACGTACCGGGACGCGGAGGGCAAGGTGATCGGGCTGATCGGGACCATGCTGGACATCACGGACCGGAAGACCGCGGAGAGGGAGAAAGCCTCGCTGGAGGCCCAGCTCCGGCAGACCCAGAAGATGGAGGCCATCGGGACCCTGGCCGGGGGCATTGCGCACGACTTCAACAACATCCTCTCCCCCATCCTGGGGTTTGCGGAGATTCTGAACGAAGACATCCCTGCGGAAAGCCCTCTCCAGGAGAGCGTCCTGGAGATCCTGACCGCAGCGGGCCGGGCCCGTGAGCTCGTGAAACAGATCCTGACCTTCAGTCGACAGACAGAGCGGGAGATCAAGCCCGTGAGGCTGGGTTCCCTTCTCAAGGAGGTGGCCGGTCTCTCCCGGTCCTCCCTGCCCTCCACTATTCGACTGGAGCACGACGTAGACCCGGAGAGCGGCCTGATTCTGGCCGATCCGTCCCAGATCCACCAGGTGGCCATGAACCTCATCACGAACGCCTACCACGCCATGGAGGAACAGGGAGGGACTCTGACCCTCACGCTTGGCAACGAGGAAATCCCACATGGAGGGGAGGAGGGGCGCCGACCGGCGCCCGGGGAGTACGTACGGCTCACGGTGGAGGACACGGGCCACGGCATGCCCCCGGGCGTCGTGGAGCAGATGTTCGACCCCTACTTCACCACCAAGCCGGCGGGCAAGGGCACGGGGCTCGGCCTCTCCCTGGTCCACGGCATCGTCAAGGGGTGCGGAGGCGAGATCACGGTGCGGAGTCGGCCCGATGAGGGGACGCGGTTCGACCTCTATTTCCCGCGGTTCACGTCCTCGGCCGAGACCGAGGCCAAACCGGGGCTTCAGTCTCTTCCCACCGGGAACGAGCGCATTCTGATCATCGACGACGAGGGGGCGATTCTACGGCTGGAGCAGCGCACGCTCGAGCGCCTGGGCTATCGGGTGGAGGCCCGGACGAGCCCGGTCGATTCCCTGAATGCCTTTCAGGCGCACCCGTCGGACTACGACCTCGTGATCACCGACCTCACCATGCCCGAGCTGACCGGCGATCGCCTGGCAGCGGAGCTCATGCGGATCCGCCCGGGTATTCCGGTGATCCTCTGCACGGGGTTCAGCGAAAAAATGACCCGGGAAAAGGCCCGGGACCTCGGTCTTCAGGGATTTCTCATGAAACCCGTGGTCACCGCCGACCTGGCCCTTGTGGTCCGGGATGCACTGGATGGAAAGGGAGCGTTGTGACCCCCGGAGCGGGAAGTCCCCACCGGGCCTGAGTCCACCTGGAGAACAACCATGGCACAAATCATCTATGGTCACCCGAGCCGGGAGAAGCACACATGCCACGTCTTCACGGACCTGGACTTCTGGGACGCGCGGCGGGTCCTCAAGGGCCTGGCCACGGTGCGAAGGAATTTCGGAGAAGATCCTCCGGGCCGGCGCTACCCCACCCGGGTGGTGGCCGACGAGGCAGGGCGAAACACGGTGAGGGCCATCGAGCACCGGCTCGAGCGGGCCGTAGCGTCCCCTCCCCGCCACGTGGTGGTGGAGGAGATGCTGAAACAGGGCACCTATGCCTTTGATCCGATGGACTACTTCCCCGGCCGCTGGTCCCGAAAACGCGTGATTCATTTTGCCCGCTTTCGCCTGCCCCTGAACCAGCCGCCCCTGGAGACCCCCCACTTCGAGGTCACCCTGCAC
>Ga0272444_10006239_pt1 | contig 10206 bp, 5 predicted proteins | sample SSMForm13_FD_201033 | JGI IMG/M metagenome (GOLD analysis project Ga0272444, IMG submission 201033) | Marine sediment archaeal communities from Little Sippewissett salt marsh, Falmouth, MA, United States - SSM-Form-13 | ecosystem: Environmental > Aquatic > Marine > Wetlands > Sediment ...
TTCTCGGCGAGGTATTCGCCAGGCAATACGGCGGCGAAGACATCGTCAAACTGAGGCAGTTTATCGACACTTACCTCGAGTCCGTGCACTCGGCCAACAGGGTCACGTTGTACCGCGTGAAGAGCGGATAAGAAAAGGCCCGGGCGGGCCCTACTGCATGTAACCGACGGCGCGGAGCTTATCCTTGATCTTATCGTCGTGAGGACTCTTAACCGGATCGCTGTACCGGCGTTCTTCGGTGTCATAGGTGGAGACGAAAGATACAGGGTTGGACTTGAGGAACCCGTGCTCGAAGGCGTCGGTGAGCACCCGCCCGTCCATGTCCCTTCCCACCTCGAGTCCCAGGGCGTAGAGAATCGTGGGCGTGATGTCCAGGACGTCGGCATCCAGGATCTCCCCGCCCTTACGCACGCCCTTGCCCATAAAACCGATGATGCCGTTCTCGCCGTGCATATATATGCCCAGCATAAGCCCGCCGTCGGGCCTGCGGCGCGGACCGTGGAAACCGTGGTCCGAGCAGACGATGAGAAGCGTGTCGTCGTCGACGAGGTCCATGAACTCGCCCAGGGTCTCGTCGACCCAGACATAGTACTTGTCTATGATCTCAGACAGCGGGCTCTCCTTGACATCCGTGCGGTAGTGCCAGAAAGCATGTCCGAAAGAGTCCACCCCGTTAAGGTAAACGGCCAGCAGGTCGACGTCCTTTTCGGCCAGGTGAAGCGTCACCCGCCGCATGGTCTCGTCGGTCGCGTATATCATTTTGACATAGCTCTTATGCCAGGGCGCGGCCTGGACTTCCTCGGGTGAGGCCGAAACCGGGTAGAACCTCGCGATCTCGGCGTCGGTGACGTTTTCGGGTATCACCCTGAGGTGGTCGATCTCCCCGAAGAGCTCCCCCGGGTAAGTCTGCCTGTCCGGCCTTATGCTGTGCTCCTGCTCGTACTGGACGTAATCCGAGACCATGTAGCCGTTCACTTCTTCGGCCGGCCAGGTCACCATCCACCCCACAATGCCGACGCGGTAGTTGGCCTCGCTCAGGATATTCCAGATGGCCTTGACCCGCCTCGCGTTGCCGGTGAAGGGAACCGTGTCGCCCCTGGCGACGACGTGGACGAAGCCGCAGATGCCGTGCTTTTCGGGGACCTTGCCGGTTGCGATGGATGTCCAGATGATGGGCGACTTGGTGAGCGGAATCAGGGTCTTCGATATGCCCGTGGCGCCCTCGTCGATGAGCCTCTGGAAGTTGGGGAGCTTGCCGTCCCGGAGGAGGTTGGCCATCACTCCCCAGTCGGCCGCATCGACTCCGAATACGATTATCCTGGCCGGCCGGTCGGCGTCGGACGAGCATGAGAGCGTCCCCAGTATGACGCCGGCGAAAATCAGAATCGCGACTACTGCTGCCCGCTTGAACATTACCGCGCCTCCGCCTTGAGCTCCTCTATATGCGCCTCTATGTCGGGGCTGCCTCCCGTCAGCTCCACGTACTTCTCCAGATGGTAGACCGCCCTCTCTATATCAATCAAATGCCTTTCATAGCACATTGCAAGGTTCATATGCGCGTCGGCCGAAGCGGGGTCGACGCGGAGCTCGGCCTCGAAGGCCCTGCAGGCCGCCGCGTAGTCCTTCTTCCTCGCCTTTATTATGCCCACGGCGAGGTTCGCGCCCCCGTAGCCGGGGTCGGCCGCGAGCGCCCCCTCGAGGCTCTCCAGGGTGCGGTCCAGGTCGCCGCGCCTGAAGTATATGGTGCCCTCCTGGTAGTAGGCCGCCGCCGAACGCGGGTCCAGGCGTATCGCCTCCTCGTACTCGGCCAGCGCCCGTTCCATGAGAAGGATGGAAACCATGATGTCGCCGCGGAGCAAGTGGAAGTCGGAGAGCCGCTCCCGATCGCCGTCGCGGCCGGCCAGCCACGCCCGCCTCGACGGAAGGAAGCCGAGGAGGAAATTCACCTGGTTCCTGGCGCCCTGCGGGAGACCGGGATCCCGCCCGAGCGATGTCAGCAGCGGGCCCGCCGCGGCGAGGTCGCCGAGTTCATAGAGCGCCGAGGCCACGCCCACCCTGGCGAGCACATAGCCGGGCTCGACTTCGAGCGCCTTCTGCATCATCATGAGAGCCGAGTCCGGCCTGCCCTCCTCCGAATAGACCAGGCCCAGGTTGTAATAGGCCTTCTCATACGTGGAGTCCATCTCGACCGCTCTCAGGAGCTCCATCTTGGCCTCCCGGTATTCCCCGGCCTGCGACAGCAGTATGCCGGCTCCCACGCGGGCCGGTACTATCTCGGGGTCGAGGTCCAGGGCCCGCCTGTAACTGTCGAGCGCCTCAGCCGGCTTTCCCTTGAGGCCATAGATGATGCCGAGGCGGTAGTACGACTGCGCGTAACCGCTCAGGGGGTCAACGCCGTAGAAGTTGATATTGACCGCGAGTATGAGGAGCGCGATCCCGATTACGACAGGCGCCAGCTTCCTGTACTGGCCGCGGACACCGGCCCTGACGAGCCATACTATGGTGAAGGCCGCAAACACCATCAGCGCCGGAACCATGGGCAGCCTGTACCTGGCGACTACGAAAAAAGAAATGATGGTAAGCGAATACGTCAGCACGTACAGGAGGAGAAGCTGCGCGCTCCGTCTCCTCCTTACTGCCAGGATTATGCCCATGACGCCAAGCGGGCATATTATGCCGAATGACGGCGACGGTATGCGCAGGAGAGCCGAATACCGTTTCTCGAAGGCCAGGTGTTCTATCTGCGGCACTTCGTAAACCGACCAGAAGAAAAAGGCCTTCCTCAGGAGGTTGGCGGCGAAGCGGCCGGGGTTGTCGGCGATATAGCGGCCGGCGCGGCCGGCCCACCAGGCGGAGACTTCCGACGGCCTGAGCTCCCTGCCTGCGGCGGCCTCGGCGATAGTCCTCCCTTCGGGGTCGGTGAAAACGTCCAGCCCTTCGGGTTTTACATACGCCCCGGTCGCCGCCTCGTGATTGCCTATGTAGAGGTTGAGACCGGCGTTCGAGGTCACGGGGACGAAGTCGCCGCCGACGGCCGCGTTCCTTATGGTGATGGGAAGCACAACGGCGGCCACGCCGGCCGCGAAAACGGCGCACATTCTCACGCGGCGGAGAAAGCGCCCGCTGCCGGCCAGGAGCATTAACAGAGTCGCGACGCCTGCGAAGGCGAGTATGCTGGCGTTCCCCGCGGCCGATAGGCCCGCCAGGAGACCGGCCGCCAGAAACGCGCGCGGCTTGCCCCCCGTAATGGCGGTTATGAAGAAATAGAGCATGAAGGTATTGAGACAGGTCGCGAGCACCGGGAGCAGTATGGCGCTGTCATAGAATATGAAGGGAATATAGAAGACCGCTATGAGGCCGGCGATGAGACCGGCCGCGCGGCCGAAGGCCGCCCTGCCCAGGAGGAAAATCCCGCCCGCCGTGAGGCCGCCGATCGCGCCCTGCGCTATCTTAACGGCCAGAAGACTCGTGCCCGCCATCTTGTAGATGACGGCGAGGAAGTAAGGATAGAGCGGCCCCATGAAGAAGACCTCGGTTCCGATCCAGTCGCCTGCTGCGATCTGCCTGGCCCAGGTGTCGTAGAACTTGGAGTCGAGGTCGAGGTGGTCGAAGAAAGGGCTTCGCCGCGAAGCCAGGGCATAGGCCACGCGAAGCGTTATGGCCAGGGCCACGATGATGAGGAAGACGCTGCGGTCGGAAACGGCAAATGCCCGGTCTTCCTCCCGCGCCGATGTCGAACCCTCGGCCGGCTTATGACTTGCTTCGCGTTGTCGCTTTCGTCGCATAGATGACGCTCAGTCCGATTCCGATACATGTCAACACCAATCCTATTTTAAAGCTTTTCGGCCGGAATTCCATCACAATGCGGTGCCGGCCGCGCTCGAGCGCCACTGCCCTGAATCCAATATCGGTCCTCTGGATTCGGCTGCGACCCCCGTCGACTGTCGCCTGCCAGCCGGGATAGAAGAGGTCCTGCACTATGAGGTAACACCGTTTATCGGCCAACACGTCAAACTCGATGCGGTCGGCTTCGTACGAGACCACCCTCGCGGCGCCGGCCCGGAAGACGGACGCATTGGCGAGCGCGCGCGCTGCGCACAAGACAGCCTCTCCCCTCAGGTCCACGTGCTCTACTCCCGACATGGCGGCACAGAAACCCTTCTCAAGTGCTCTGGGGTTCTCATAGATGAGCATGTCGCCATCGTAGACGGGCGCGTATCCGGGTCCCGCCAGTTGGCTCCCCCCGTGTGAGGCGACCATGTAGCGCCCACAGGCGGCACCGAGAGCGCCCATGAACAGATGGCCCCCGAAACCGGGCTGGGCGTCCCGCCCCTTCGGAACCTCGCGGGCCCAGTGCATGAAGTCGGCGTAAGCTTCGGGCACCGCCGTCGCCCTTCCCTCAACGGAGTGCAGGCCGAAGACCTGGCCCGTGTTGGTCGGAAACGCCCCTTCGGCGCTACCGAAGTTGGCATACCTCCAGGTGCCGGGCTCGCCCAGAGCCTCAGATAGAAACTCGATGCCCGCGGTCTTCCCGAAGACGCCGCCGCTTTGAGTCACGTAGAAGGCCCGCGCGGCAAGCGAGACGTCGATGGCGAGAAGCACGAGAAAGACGACCGACGCGACTTTTCTCCCCCTGGCCCCCGCGCGCGCGGCCGCGATCAGGGCGCCCGCGGCGGCAATGAAGAACACCAGGCCGGCTATGATCTGGAGCGACACGAAGGCAAACCAGGCATCTTCCGTGCCGCCAGCCCATTCGCCGAGGACGGCGTGGCCCGCCCTCTCGAGAAGACCGGCATCCAACTGGCCGGCCAGGCCCGCGAAAGCCTGGCTAACTTCGCTTTGCATGGCGAGAAACGCGATCGATGCGATTACGATGACTGCAAGCACGGCCGCGACGATAAGGACGAAAGCGCGGTTGCGCTTCGGGTGCGCCCCGCTCCATACGGCTGATGTGACGAGGCCGCACAGCACCGACAGCGAGAAACACGAGATTACGGAAATCCTGTCTATTTGCGAGTACCCGATGAAGGGCATGACGGCATATGCCGCCTTCAGGACGGCGCCCGAAGTCGCCAGCCCCACGCTCACTATGAGCAGGAGAAGCATGGCCCTTATTTGCCTCGAGGCCCGGGCGTATGCGAGGCTACCCCATGCGAGCAATAAACTCCCGGCGCCGCAGTAGACCAGGAAGCCGACGTTCTGATGATGAACGTCCCGCTTGAGGAGCACGATCCAGCTGGTTCCGTCGGCAGGGTTTCCGAAGAAGTTCGGAAACAGGCTCCTTATGAGAAAGAGGGGGCTCCACATGTGGACGCGCTTCATGGTCTCGAAGTCATAGCCCAGCCCGGCGGAGTTGTCGACAAACTCCTTGAAGGGCACGAGGTGCACCGAGACCAAGAGCAGCGAGAGCCCGGCCGGTATGGCGAGCGATCTTATAAGGCCGGCAATCTGACCGGGCTCGCGGGCGAGCGCGCCCTCGGCCGCCAGGTAGAGCGCGTATATGACCAGGCTCATTACGCCGAAGAGGAAGACCTGGGGGAATCCGGCCAAATAGCCGAGAGTGAGGAAGGCGAGCAGCGCCAGGGCGCCGCCCCTCAGGCCCCGCCTTGCCCTCTCGTAGGCAAAGAAGAGAAACGGAATATAAGCCGCCGCCGCGACGAAGGTCGGATGGCCCATGCGGCTTGCGAAGAAAGACGAGAACCCGTACGATATGGCTCCTGCCAGGGAGCCCGCAACGGAGGCGCCGATCGTCCTCAGGAAGACGTACATCCCCAGCATCGCAAGGAAGACGTGGAGGGCCACGTCGTAGCCGAACGCGCGGACCGGGTCTACGAAAGCCAGCGCCAGCGAGAAGGGATACAGCACCCTCGACTGGGGATCGGCGAAAAACGGCGCGCCGCAGAATACGTTGGGATTCCATAGCGGGAAATCGCCGGCCCGTATCCTCCTCGCCAGTTCCGCCTGCCTCGGCAGGTAGGTGAAAAGGGCATCCGTCCTGGAGGCGCGGTCGCTTATCTCATCATCGGAGGCATAGTGGGACCAGGGTTCGTACCGGGCGGGATTGGTCGTGAGTAGCACCCGGTCGCCCAGGAGCACGTCCGAGAAGAACGCCAGGACAATGACCGCCAGGAGCGCTATGGGAAGCAGGGTTCTCATTCGGCGCGCCCCGGCGGACCCGAAACGCTGGCGCCCCCGAGACCTCCCACCGCGTAAAGCACCCCGCCTATTATGGAAAAGAGGAAGAACACGAAGTACACGACGAGGCCGTAGGCAAAGGCAAGATTCTCACCGACCCCGAACTGGCCCAGCAGCGCGACGAAGGCCGCCTCCCTGACACCGATGCCCGAGAGCGATACGGGAATGGCCCGCGCGAGCTCGACCACCGGGACCACGACCAGGAGCGTGGCGAACGAAATATCCAGCGAGAACGCCCGCGCCACGAAATAGCAGCCGAGCACCCACAGGAGGCGCGAGGCGACCGAGAGCGCAAACCCCTGGAGGACGGCTCCCCGGCAGTCGGAATAAGAGACAATCGCCTCATACGCTTTCTCCAGGCGCTCTCTCAACCTCAGCCTGGGAAAGAGGTTCAGCATGGGATCGAGAATGCGGGATATGACTCTCGCGACCGGGCGAAGCAGAACGGCGAAAGCCGCGGCGAAGATGAGAAGCCCGGCGAAACCGATAATGAGAAGCGGCCTCACATCCTCCAGCCGGCCCGCCACGAAGGGTATGGAGATGAGACATATTGGTATGAGAACGAAAAAGCCCATAAGGCGTTCGACCACGACCGACGCGAAGGCATCCGCCCTTCTTCCGGTGGAGCCCGCCACGCCGACTATTCTCGCGAAATCGCCGCCCACGCTCGTCGGCAAGAAGGCACTGAAGAAAATGCCCACGAGGTAGAAATAAACGAGCCTGGGGAGCGAAAGCAGAATGCCCTTGGCCTTAAGGAGCCCCTTCCACCTCAGCGAATTGGTGCAAATCATGAGGAAGTCGGCCGCGGCTGCCGCGACGAGGGGCAATACCTTGAGGCTCTTAAGGTGCATGCCGACCTCGGAAAGGTCCAGCCTCGTGACCAGGTAAATGATAATGCCGCCGCTCACGATGACGCGCAGCAGCTTGTATGCCGTCGACTTGCTCATGGGTTCCGCCTGAGTACGCTTACCGAGCCGATTCGGCCGGCCTCGGTATAGTTTTGCATTATATAGCTCCTGACAGGCGCCGCGTACTCGCTGAAACTTTCCCTGGTATCGGCGAGCCGTCCGGTCGGGGAAGGTTCGGTAAGGAGAATGAACTCGGTCCCGTGCCGCTCGATGTCTTCGATGTACCGGCGCTCTTCGTCGGGCTCGAGGGCCCTTCGGTAATGGGCGTACCGGGTGGGGTTACGCCTGTCGAAGAGGAAGTATACTACCTGGAGCTGGGGGACCGCGAGAACATAGTCACCGGGAGCCGTGTTGGCGTCCAGGAAGCTCTTGAGCTCCGAGAAGAAACGAGCCTCCGCCGGCGTCACGTATACCGGGGCGCGTTCGCTCTCGAGGGCGGTGTCATTCCCAACGGTCACGAGGAATGAGCCGACGTATTCGGTGGCGCCCACGGAAATGCCTTCGGCCCTGAAGCGCCGGAACACATCCGGCTGGCGCGCCGCGTATACGGAGCTCGCGGTGGCCCAGAGGACGACGGCGAGCGGGGCTGCGACCAGTGCGGCCCTCAGCGCGGCGAGCGCAGGGCCATGGACTTTCTGCCGCAGCAGCTTATCGGCCGCCCACAGCAATACGGGTATGAGAACGAAGACGTACTGGGCTGACTGGAGCAAGTGGCTGAGGTCCGAACGCCAAACGGCCTGGTTGAAAGCCAGCACCGACACTATGGTAAGGCAGACCATGGACGCGTACTGCATTCGGCGGTCGGACTTGATGGCGAGCCAGACGGCCGCGCAGGCCGAGAACGCGTATACCACCGGAGGCAGGTAGAAGAGAGCTTTGACCGGCAGAATCCGTAAGAGATAGGTCCGGTCGATGCCGCCCGCGGCGCCCAGTGGCGGATAGGGTATGCGGTTAGTCATGTTGTCCTTCATGCCCTCGGATGTGATCTTGTGTATCATCGCGCCCAGCGCGCCCTGCGAGTAGAACAGGAGGAATACCGCCCCGATGACGGCGCATGATCCGGCTGCGAGCCAGACCCAGCGCTTGATCACGCCGCCCATACCCAGTCTCTCCTTGAGGTGAAAGACAAGGACGGCTGCCGCGCCGCCCATCACGGCGAAGCCCGCCGCGTCCTGCCTGAACACGGCCGACATGCCGGCGACGAGGCCCGCGCCGAGATAGGCCTTCAACCTGTCGCGTTCGAGCGCCGCCATAATCGCGTACACGGTGACGAGACCCAGGCTGGAGAAGAAGACTTTGTGCCAGGGCCCGGGAGCCGCGAGGATGAGAAGCGGAGCCAGGTAGGCGTAATTGCTCCGGGTTATCTTCCTCGCGATCAGGAAAGCGAGCATGCACTTCATGGCCTGGAGCAGCGCGAATACGATTCTCTCGACGAGGATATGTTTGCCGGCGACGCTGAAAGCCGCGCCTATCAGATAGAACCTCCCCGGCGCATAGGTGTGGTGGAAGTCCCGGTATATGACCTGGCCATCCATTATCCGCTCCACGCCGTCCAGGAGATAGCCCTCGTCGTAGGGAAGGCCATACTTCGCGAATGAGATGAAGTACAGGAGACTCAGTATGAAGATAATAATATGCGGCTTCGTGAGCCCGCTGTGGAAACCCGGCAACTCAAACCTCACAGACTGGCGGCGGCCGACCTGGACACGAGCAGAAGCACAAGCAGCACAAGTCCCGCGATGGAGAGGATAATACCGATGCGGAAAGGGGCGGGCTCATACACCATCCGCACCTCATGCTTCCCTTCCGATACGGCCAGGGCGCGAAAAGCGTAATTCGCCCTCAGCACGGGCGCCTCTTCCCCGTCGACGGTTGCCTTCCACCCGGGATAGTAGGTATCCGAGATGAAAACATAGCAGTCCCTGTCAGCCTGGACTCCCATCACGATCTCCTGCGGTTCGTAGGCGGCCATGCTGACGCGGCCGATATCAACGGCCGAGTCGGGCGCCGCCCCGCTCTGCCCCACGAGCAGAATCTCCCTGCGGGGATCGAACTCCCCTGCTTTCATATAGTCCAGGACTTCGTCATAAGTTCCAAAGAAACGGGCTCCGCCAACCAGATAGGCCCTGGGCAGGACCCCGTCGTTCGTGAGCCTCACCGGCTGAGCCACCCCTTCGATCCGCATGGCGGTGAGTATATGGGCGGCGTTCAGCATGTCCAGTAGCGGCGACTGCAGGGCCTCCCTCGAAGAGAGCGGCCCGATGCGCCTCCTGAGCGCGGCGTTCTCGGTGGCGATCACCGACGGGTCTATGGCCCCCAGCACCTCGATATAGTGATTCACATTGAGGGCATTGTAACCGTGAACGTCGTCGATCTCGAGAAGTGTGGGCGTACTCGCCGGCAGCACGTCCGCTGCGAATTTCACTATCCTCGACCTGCCGGCCTTCGCGGGAAGTTCATCCACGAAGGTGCTATGCGGCAACACCTCGCCGGCCGGCTGCGACACCTTGAACCTGGCGGCGAACGGCAGGAGATCGATGACGAGAAGGCACAGGGCGACCACCATGAATACCCTTCGCGACATGGGCCTCAGGCTCGCCAGCATCAGAAAGACGGCGCAGAGTATCGAAATCAGCATGAACGCGGCGACCTTCGAGGCCGCGTAGGGACGGAAGACGTCGAGCGCGACGTAGTTTCTGGCGGCGCGGACGATCACCTCGGCGCCCGAGTTTCTGAGCCAGAGCCCGAGGAGCACGGCGAACACAGCGAAGCAAGCGGCAACGAGGAGGTTAAGCCCGTCGCGCCCGGACGGCTTACCGGAGCCGGAGCCTTCGTCCCTGTGCATTCCAAGACCTGACCCCTTGTCTTTGTGCACTCTGAGACCTGACCCCAGGTCGAAACCGAAACCGGCAAGCACGGACACGCTCATCATGTAGACCACTATGATGCGGTCGATCCGGGAGAACTTGAAGCCCGGCAGCAGGCTGTAGAACACCCTGAGCAGCGGCGTTCCGAACACCGTGAGCAGGGCCAGCCCGCCCAGCGCGATGAAAGGCGCCATCTTGCGGCGCGGGCGCGCGAGCGCCATCAGCGCAAGGATAAG
>Ga0272444_10006240_pt1 | contig 10206 bp, 6 predicted proteins | sample SSMForm13_FD_201033 | JGI IMG/M metagenome (GOLD analysis project Ga0272444, IMG submission 201033) | Marine sediment archaeal communities from Little Sippewissett salt marsh, Falmouth, MA, United States - SSM-Form-13 | ecosystem: Environmental > Aquatic > Marine > Wetlands > Sediment ...
GCCGAAGCTCCTTCTCGTAGGCGTCGGTCTGCAGGGTCTTGGACATCCCGGCGCGCTCGTAGAGACGCGTGGCGCCGGTGAGGCTGGCCGCATCGACGCCGAGGTCGACCCGCTCGTAGCCCCGGTCAGCGAGGACGCGGAACGCGTGATGGAGCAGCGCCAGGCCGAGGCCGCGACGGCGCCACGGCCGCCGGACCCCGAGGACGCCGATGTGGCCCTTCTTCGGGTCCTCGGCGTGCCTCGGCTCACACAACGCCATACCGGCGATCTCGTCACCGTCCATCGCCAGGAACCAGAGGTCGAAGTCGAGATCCTTGTCCTCGTCGATCCAGTGCTTCCACCGCCTCAGATCATCCTCGAACGGCTGATCCACATGGCCCCAATGGTCGCGAAACGCGTCGCGGTCGGCTCGGACGGTCGCCTCGAGGTCCGCGTCCGGATCGAACGCACGGACCGAAATCCCGTCGGGCCACGCCGGGTTGGGAACCGGCCGGTCGAGTTCGATCTGCATCCGCCAGAAGTGACGGATCGGCATGAACGCGCGCCGCGTCAACAGCTCCGCGGCCTCGAGGTCCTCGGTCGGCACCGCCTGGGACAGCGCGACGCGCGCATCCGCCGGCGCCTTGGCGACCGTCTCGTCGGCGCGAGCCTCGACCCAGTCGAGCAGCGCGACATCGATTCCCTCATCCCGGTGCTCCGGGTGGACCCGGGCCCAGCTGTACGCGCGAACGTGGGGCTTCTCGGCGTCCCACACCTCGGCGTAACCGACGAGTTCGCCGGACCGCTCGGCGACGACGACGGTATCGGTGGCGAGGCAGAAACCGGGCGTGCGCCACTCCACGCGAAGCTGCTCCGCATCGTGCGTCTTCAGGCCGAGCACGTGTTGGGAATACGCGTTGAACAGGCGCACGGCGCCCGCGACATCGCCCTCGGTCGCGGGCCGCAGCGTGTAGCGATTCGTGTCAAGTACGGACATGAGAACTCCTTGTCATCGGGTCGGAACCGGGGACACCAGCGTGTCAGATCGACGGGGATCGAGGCGACTCGACGCGGCGGGGCGCCGTGTTGCGTTGGGCGTTCGTTGAGGCGGAAGACGACGTTCGGCTCAGCGGCGAACGATCGCGACTGCGTGGGCGACGCGCGAAGGCCTCGGTGACGGTCTCGGATTCGTGGTGATCATCGGCCTCCTCCTTCGTGCGTGCGGTCTGGCGTTCACTCGCGCCGAGCGCGGCGTGATGCCGTGAGTATACCGACGACCGCCGGTCACGCAACGGGCTTCGAAGCGGGCCCTCCACGGTTCTCGGCTTCGACGCTCGGGTGCCGGATGATCGAGTGCGCTTGGAACCTGACGCCCCCCGGCCTACACTTCGAGCGACGAACGCTCGCAGGAGGCATTGGATGCTGTACTCGAAAACCGCGAAGTACGCGGTGCTGGCCCTCGCCGAGGTGGCCCGTCGCGACTCGAACCGCCCGGTGCCGACGAAGGAGATCGCCGAGGCCGCGGACGCGCCATATCCGCTGTTGGCGAAGATCGTCGGCCAGCTACGACGCGCGGGCCTGTTGGTGGCGACACGCGGGAAGCAGGGCGGCATCCTTCTCAAGGTCCCGGCCAACCGGATCACGATCAAGGACGTCGTGATCGCGCTCGACGGCGCGGGCATCCTCGACGATTGCCCGCTGGATCTCGAGCCGTGCAATTGCGGAAAGGTCTGCTCGCTCCACACCATCTGGAAGCCGGCCCGGGACGCGGTGGTGGCGTTCCTCGAGAGCACGACGATCGACGACGTGGCGAGGGCGAGGGGCGAGCGCTGATCGCGCGGCCTCAGTCGCGGCGCCACGCGACGCGACCGCCGACGATCGTCATCAGGACCTCGATATCGGTCAAGCTCCGTGGATCGATCCTCAATGGATCGTCGGAAAGCACGACGAGGTCGGCCAGCTTCCCGGGCTCCAGCGTCCCGAGGTTGTCGTCGCGATGCAGCGCGTAGGCCGCCTCGATCGTCATCATCCGCAGGCCCTCCCATGCGGTCAGCAGCTGGGATTCCGGGAGCGGCGAGCACGGCTCCCACGCCTCGTACGAGGCACTCAAGTTCTCGGGCACGAGCAGCGCTTGCAGGCGAAACAGCGGGTCGAGCGCCTCGTCGGCGCACCACGGCCAGTCGCTGTCGGCGACGACGTGGGCGCCCGTGTCGACCAGGTCGCGCCACCGGCGCACGATGCCCGCGTATTCCGCGGGAAGGAGATCGTCGTAGAAGTCGACGAAGCACGCGTTCACCGACTCGACCGCGGCGACGATGCCGCGCTCGGCGTAGATCGGAAGGAGATCGTCGCGGACGAACAGGTTGTGGAGGATCATGTGCCGCAGCTCGTTCGGCCCATCGCCGACGGCCTCGACGATGGCGGCAAGCGATACCTGGACGCCCCATTCCCCGATCGCATGGATCGCCACCGGAAAGCCGTTGTCGGAGGCCCGCCGGACGACGGCGGCCAGTTCCTGCGCCGTGAACAGCGGCCGGTTCTCCCCGTACCACGCCGTCCCTCCCGGCGACAGGCGTGATGCCAGCGCAGGACTGAACGAGATGCCGATGAGGTCGTCGCCGCACACCGAGGTCTCGGAGAAGATCTTCACCCCGCCGATCCGGACGTTCGGCGCGATCTCGGTCAGCGGATCGTACGCCTCGTACCACGGTCCGATGACCTCGCCGCAGCTCGTGTTGTGGATCAGGTAGAGGCTCATCCGGACCAGCATCTCGCCCCGTTCGGCCATCGCGACCGCTTCGTCGACGAGCTCCGGCGTGGTGTACATGTTGGCCGCGGACGTGATCCCGTGACGCAGGGCGAGCCGCAGCGCATCGGCCGGAGACAGCCCGCGGTTCCAGCTGTCGTTGAGGAGGTGCGTATGCGGGTCGATGAACCCCGGGAGCACGACAGCGCCGGCGAGGTCGATCGTCTCGGTCTCGGCGTCGGCGAGGGCGAGGATCTCGTCGCCTCCTCCGATCGCGACGATGCGGTCCCCGGCGATGGCGATCGCTCCGTGCACGGCGTCCGGCGTGGTCATCGGAAGGATGCGGCCATTGACCAGGATCAGGTCGGGCGCCGCGGCCAGCGCGCTCGTCGTCACCAGGACGGCGATCGCCAGGCCGAGAATCCTCGCCCGCCCCGTCCGTATCATCGTTCCTCCTCGCCCTCTCGCACCGGCGGGGCCAGGACCTCGCGCCACGCGGCCCGCTTCACGGCCGCGGAGACGGCGTGCGCCGGGCTGGTCGACGGGAGCCGAAGCAGCGTTATCCGCCGGCGCACGTCACTCGGCAGCCCGGGCTCGATGTACCGCCGAAACGCCCGCTCCGCCTTCGCCCCGTTGAACAGGACGGCGCGGATCGTCGGATGGGCGCCGAGCAGCCCGGCGATGTCGTTCGGTTCCTCCGAATCCGCGACGATGCTCGCGTCGAGGCTCCCGGCTCGGCAACAGCTTCGAAGCACATCCCACAGCGCGATCCCGGCCTCCGCCATCGCGGCCGTCCGCTCGCAGTATCCGAGCCCCGACGGGATCGTGCCCAGGTCCTCGAGGATGCCCCAGAACGCGTTTCGCGGATGGGCGTAGTACTCGCCTGCCCGCAGCGAGCGGACGCCGGGCATCGACCCGAGGATCAGGACCCGCGGCGTCGGCCCGACGATCGGCGAGAAGCTCGTCACACGTGGTGTTCCGTCTTTGTCTCGGGTCCGCGGAGGCTCATTCATCGAGGCCCATTCTAGCGATGTCCCGCCGACCGCGCTGACGCGCACCAGCGATCGCATTGATCGACGTCAATCCCCGCCGCTCAGAGGCGCCGTCAGATCGTCCGACCGGTCGCCGAAGTACGTGCGGTCGCACATCTCGGCCACCGCGGCGAGTGGGACGAGCACGTGGGTGTTCACGCGCGCATCCTGCGGTGCGCGGTACCCCCACGCACGGGCGGTCGTCCAATCGGAGGGCTCGCGGTTCGCCGGATTGTCGGGGACGGCGCCGGAGAGGCCGATCCCGGCGAATGCCTCGACGTAGGCCCGGTCCGGGTTCAAGCGACACCAGAGGCCGGCCGCTTGATGGAAGCCGTCGTACGCCTGATGGATGTGCGGCTTGTCGATCGCCGTCTGGACGTGATCGTCGGCGGCGAACACGAGCATGACCTTCAGGTCGGGCAGCACCTCGGCCAGCCGCGGGTAATTGCCGACCGTTTCTCGGAACGGCCAGTTCGCCGCGGCTTCCTCCGGGGTGGCCAGCGTCTCCGGCCACGTCTCGCGGGTCAGTGCCCCGTTGTCGAGCAGCGCCTGCAAGAGGTCGGTCGACCAGTAGTCCTTGCCCCACATCTGAGGATGCTTGGTCGAGCAGACGTAGTCGGCGCGGCCTGGAATTGAGAACGCCGGGCGGCCGTGCTCGGCCGACCACGTGACAGTCGAGTAGTCGATCGAGATCGATGTCGGGGTGTAGCCGGACGGATCGTAGAACGGATTAGCGACGGCCCGGCCGGTGTCGTCGTCCCAGTGCCCCGACTCGAGCGGGTACATCGCATCGATCGTCGGATTCTCGCGCCCGACGAAGAAGTCGACGCATGCGAGGTCCGCCCCGTGAAGGGCCAGCACATTCGTCGCCGCGATGCCGGAGTGCGAGAACGCGTAGAGGCCGAGGACGTCGGTGAGCACCGGAACGTCCACGATCTCGTCGAGGAACAGGCCGTCGCAACTCGCGATCTCTCCGGCTGCGAATCGGATCACGTCTCGCAGCGCCACGAGACAGTCCGGGCCGCCGTAGTCGTACATCCCGGTGCTCGAGATCCCGGTGCGCGGGTCGCGCTTTCCCGGCCACAGGTACGTGACGTAGACGGCGCCGAGGGCGTCGGGGTCGAGCTCGAAATCGAAGCCCGACGACGCGACGAAGAAGCCGGACACGTTGACGATCACCGGCGCACCGTCGGGGTACCTGGCGGCGTTCGGCTCTCGGACGTGCACGGCGATGCGGCCGATGCCCGGCGAGTCGACGAACGTTATCCATCCCCCGACCCGCGGATCGTCATCGCGACCCGGCGCCGGCGCTCCATCCGCTGCCTCGACCTGCGCGCCGTCCGGCGCGCTCGATGTGGCGCGATCGGCCATCTCGTAGATCGCGGCGAGCTGGTACAGCGGCTTCGGCACGTCGACCGGCATCGCGTAGTCGGCGTGGTCGGTCCAGTCGGTCGGGGCGGTGTTCGGCGGGAGATCGGGCAGGACCCGACCCGCGAACTGCGGCGCCGCCGCGACGAGGGATTCGGGACTCGGGTTGATCTTCACCCATGCCCCGTGGAGGTCCCAGCTGTCGAATGCCTGGCGGATGTGCGGCTTGTCCGGAAGCGCCTGGACGTGATCGCGCACGCTGCACAGGATCATCGCCGCGAGGTCGGGGACCGCGGCGGTCGCGTCGCCGGCCAACCGGACCGACTCGCGAAGGTCCCAGTACGCCTCGGCCTCCTCGACCGATACCAGCGCGGCCGGCCGGCGCCCGTCGAACGGGTCGTGTGCCTCCAGTTCCAGCATCACGGGTCGCGAGTAGGTGACCCGCTCGTCGTCCACCGGATAGGTGTCGAGCGGGAAGTCCTCGTCGAGACCGAGAACGCCGTCGCGGTCCAAATCGGGGATCTCGACGTTCCGGTGCGGTTCCGGCACGGTCGTGTAGCGGCCATCGCCGGTCCCGTCGTGGATCAGCGGGTAGACGTCCTGGGTCGGGTCGAAGGCGAGATCGGCGTAGTCGACCGGGAGCATGAGCGGGTCGTAGCCGAGGACGCGAGGATTCCAGTAGTCGCCCTGTCCGGTCCCCGGCTTCAGCCACACCCTCCCGAAGTCGCGGGTCGCGATCTGGCTCGACACGGGGGTCTCCCACTGGATCACGTACCGAAGGCGACCGGCGAGGTCTTCCCCGTGGAGCGCGGCGACCGCGGCGAGCAGATTGCCGCCGTTCGATTCGCCGATCGCGCCGATGTTGTCGTGCAGCACCGGGACCGGCACCACCTCGTCGATCGTCCGGCCCTGATCGTCGCGCAGCTCGCCGGCCGCGTACAGGATCACGTCGCGCAGCGCGGCGATGCAGTGTTCGCCGCGGTAGTCGTAGACGCCGTTCGAGGCGAGGCCGCTGTACGGGTCCTCTCCCCCCGGCAAGATGAACGTGACGCAGATCACGTCGTCGACCTCCGGCGGGAGACCGTGGTCGATGCCCTTGACCTCGAACCCGCCGAGAACCCAGACGATCACCGGCGCGCCGTCCGGGTACCTGGCACCGCCGGCCGGTGGGGCGTGGACGCGGACAGCCAGCGTCCCATCCTCCGCACCCGTGCTCGTCGACGGCAGTCGGACGTCGATCGGGATCAACCGGCTCGCCTTCATGCCTTGCCCCACGGCGACCAGCGCGAAGGCACAAAGGGTAGCAAGGGTGATGGCTGCGCCGCGTCCGACCCGTCGTCGAGCACGCCGTCGTTCGGCTCGTTCGAGTGGACCGTTCACGTGGACCTCCTCAGGATCGCCAGGATTCCCTCCATCTACCGAGCGATCCGGCATCGGTTCCACGAGGTCGTGAAGACGGCGCCTTCGCACGCCGCGTGCCCGGGCCGCTATCGGTCCGAGAACGGCACCTTCGCACGCCGGGCCGCCCGGGCCACCATCAGTCGAGAACGGCACCTTCGCACGCCGGGCCGACGGCCGCGGCGTAGCGAGCGAGGAGGCCGGTCGATGCGCGGGGCGCCGGCGCCTGCCAGCGTGTTCGGCGCTCGTCGAGCGTCCGAGCGTTCACGTCGAGGGTCAGCGATCGATCGGGGATGTCGATCTCGATCGGATCGCCGTCGGCGACCAGCGCGATCGGGCCGCCGGACGCCGCCTCTGGACCGACGTGGCCGATGGCCGCCCCGCGCGTCGCGCCCGAGAAGCGGCCGTCGGTGATCAGCGCGACGGAGTCGTCGAGCCCCTTCCCAGCAATCGCCGCGGTGGGCAGCAGCATCTCGGGCATCCCCGGCGCGCCGCGCGGGCCTTCGTATCGGATTACGACGACGTCGCCCGCCGCGATGCCTCCGCCGAGGATCGCGTCGAGCGCCGAGACTTCGTCATCGAACACGCGGGCCGGCCCCCGATGTCGAAGCATGTTGTCGACGACGGCGCTCGCCTTGACGACGCAGCCGTCCGGGGCGAGGTTGCCACGCAGGACGGCGATCCCGCCCTCGGCCCCGTGTGGATCGTCGATCGACCGGATGACGTCGCCGTGCCGCCGAGCGCCGGCGATCGCATCGCCGATCCGGTCCCCGGAGGCCGTCGGCGCCGTCCCGTCGATCAGGCCGGCGCGTACCAGTTCGGCCATCACCGCCGGGATCCCTCCGGCCTCGTCGAGGTCCTGGAGATGGTGCGGGCCGGACGGGCTGAGCTTGACGAGCGAAGGCGTGCGCCGACTGATCTCGTCGAACCGATCGAGCGTCAGCCGGATCCCCGCCTCCCGAGCGATCGCCGGGAGATGGAGCGCCGTGTTCGTCGAGCCGCCGATCGCCATGTCGACGGCGATCGCGTGCTCGAACGCGGTCTCGGTCAGGATCCTGCGCGTCGTGAGGTTCTCGTTCACCAGCCGAATCACGGCCCGGCCGGCCCGCTTCGCCAGCCGCAGGCGCGCGGCGTGCACCGCGGGGATCGTTCCGTTACCGGACAACGCCATCCCGAGCGCCTCGGCAAGGCAGTTCATCGAGTTGGCGGTGAAGAGGCCGGCGCAGGAGCCGCAGCCAGGGCAGGCGGCCTGCTCCAGCTCGTCGAGCTCCCGCTCGTCGAGCGTCCCACCACGGACGGCGCCGGCCGCCTCGAACATCGTCTTCACGTCGATCGACCGGCCGCGATGCCGGCCGGCGAGCATCGGTCCTCCCGACACGAGGATCGCCGGGACGTCCAGCCGAGCGGCCGCCATCAGCATCCCGGGGACGATCTTGTCGCAGTTCGGGATCAGGACGAGCCCATCGAGGCAGTGGGCCGAGACCATCGCCTCGACCGAATCGGCGATCAGCTCGCGGCTCGGCAGCGCGAACCGCATCCCCTCATGCCCCATCGCGATGCCGTCGCACACGCCGATCGTGTTGAACTCGAGCGGCGTCCCGCCGGCGTCGCGAACGCCGGCCTTGACCGCGGCCGCGATCCGGTCCAGGTGGACGTGGCCGGGCACGATCTCGTTGAACGCGTTGGCGATGCCGATCAGCGGTCGGTCGATCTCCTCGGTGGTCAGTCCGGTGGCGTACAGCAGGCTTCGGTGGGCGGCGCGCTCGATGCCCCGTTTGACGCGGTCGCTCCTCATTCCGTCACCTCCACGGAGGCGCGGACCGCCGCGGCGATCCGATCGCCCATCTCGCCGGTCCCGACGGTCGGCGCCGACGGCCCGGCGAGGTCGGGGGTGCGATGGCCTTCGCCGAGCACGCGGTCGACGGCCCGCTCCACCGCGTCGGCCTCGTCCGGCAGGTCGAGCGAATGGCGCAACAGGAGCGCCACACTGAGGATCGTGCCGATCGGGTTGGCGATTCCGCGGCCGGCGATGTCGGGCGCGCTTCCGTGCACCGGCTCGTAGACGCCGCATCCGCCGTCGCCGAGCGACGCGGACGGAAGCATGCCGAGCGATCCGGCGAGCATCGACGCCTCGTCGCTCAGGATGTCGCCGAACATGTTGGCCGTCAGCATCACGTCGAAGTCGGGGGCCCGTCGCAGGAGGTGCATGGCCGCCGCATCGACCAGCAGGTGCTCGAGGCGCACGCCCGGGTAGCCGGCCGCGACCCGCGTCACGGTTCGGCGCCACAGTCGGCTCGACGCGAGGACGTTCGCCTTGTCGATCGATGTGACGAGGCCGCGGCGCTCGCCGGCGATGCGAAACGCGATGTGCGCGATCCGCTCGATCTCCCGCGCGGTGTAGCGCATCGTGTCGTAGGCGACGCCGTCGTCGCCGGCTTCTCGGCGCTCGCCGAAGTAGATGCCTCCGGTCAGCTCGCGAACGACGAGGAGGTCGGTCCCCGCGATCCGCTCGGGACGCAGCGGCGAGGAGGAGACAAGCGCCTGCGACAGGCGCACCGGGCGGAGGTTGGCGTACAGGCCGAGGCCCTCGCGAAGCGCCAGCAGCCCTTGCTCCGGCCGGATGGCGGCGGTCGGATCGGCCCACTTCGGTCCGCCGATCGCGCCGAGGAGGACCGCGTCGGCCTCGCGGCACGCGGCGAGGCTGGACTCGGGAAGCGGGGTTCCGACGGCGTCGATCGCCGCGCCGCCGACCGGGCGTTCGTCGATCGAGAATCGATGGCCGAACGCCTCGGCGATCGCATCGAGGACCTTGATGCCCTCGTGGACGACGTCCGGACCGACCCCGTCTCCGGGGAGGGTGACGATGTGCATGGTCATGAGCGGGTTCCTTTCGACAGGACGACTGCGGCGGCCGGCGTGGGGATGAGCGCGAACTCGAGCGCGTCGGCGAGCGCGATCCAGCTCGCTTCGATGATGTTCTCCGAGCATCCGACGGTGCTCCACGATCGGGTGCCGTCGCTCGACGTGATCAGCACCCGCGTCTGGGCCGCGGTCCCGGCCCCGCCGTCGAGGATGCGCACCTTGTAGTCGGTCAGGTGGACGGCGGACAGCTTCGGATGGACCGGCAGCAGCGCCTTGCGGACCGCGGCGTCGAGCGCGTTGACTGGCCCGTTTCCGTCGGCGGCGGTGTGGACGGTCCGTTCGCCGACGCGGACCTTGACCGTCGCCTCGGCGGCCATGGCGCCGTCGTCGCCGGCTCGGATCAGCACGTGAAAATCGAGCAACTCGAACGGCGGGCGGTAGTTCGCCTCGGTGCGGCGGATCATCAGCTCGACCGAGCCCTCGGCCCCCTCGAACTGGAACCCGCGGCCCTCGAGTTCCTTGATTCGCGACAGTACCGACGCGGCCCGATGACCGCCGTCGAGCGGCAGACCGTACTCCTCGGCCTTGTGAAGGATGTTGCCCCTCCCGGCCAGCTCCGACACGACGATGCGCGACCGGTTGCCGATCCGCGACGGATCGATGTGTTGGTAGGTGTCGGGGTGTTTGCGGAGCGCGTCGACGTGCATGCCGCCCTTGTGGGCGAACGCGCTCGACCCGACGTAGGCGAGGTGTGGGTCGAGGCGCCGGTTCGCCAGCTCGCTCACCGCGTGCGCCGTCTCGGTCAGCCGCGCCAGCTGGTCG
>Ga0272444_10006241_pt1 | contig 10204 bp, 6 predicted proteins | sample SSMForm13_FD_201033 | JGI IMG/M metagenome (GOLD analysis project Ga0272444, IMG submission 201033) | Marine sediment archaeal communities from Little Sippewissett salt marsh, Falmouth, MA, United States - SSM-Form-13 | ecosystem: Environmental > Aquatic > Marine > Wetlands > Sediment ...
CCCCCGGATAGTGCCCCAACCATTTATAGGAAGTGTCGTAGAGTTCCTGGCTCAGACCGGAATAGAAGGCAAACTGGCCCATGAGGAGAAACAGGGGCAACACGCTCAGGATGTAATCGGAACCGACGCCGTAAGGCACGCTTTCCAGTTGGCTGAAACCCGCATCCACCCCCACCACGTAGCAGTATCCGGCAAACCCCACCAGGCCCATGGAAAAGGCGATGGGCATACCGGCTGCCATGAGGATGAAAAGAATCAGTATCCCCAGGATTCCTGCCGTGAGAGGGCTTATTTCCCATTCGAGCCAGTGGCATGAAAGCGCCACCATCAGGAGGATGAGGCCGATGACAAAAACATAAACAGCGCCTATGCCAAGGCCGGGGAACCCTTTGAAGACTCTGGATGCCGATTCCGCCAGTTGGACTATAAGCACCAGGCAGAGGACACCGCACCCAAAGGCCAGCATATAGTAAAAGGGAAAAAGCGGAATGGCCAGAAGAACGGAAGTGGCCTTCTCACCCAGCAATTCATCGGCCCGCAGGATGTTCCGCCACGTGATGAGGACAAAAAACCCGAGCGCGAGCAGCAGCATGATGCTCTCCAGCAGGGCCGATGTCCTCTCTGAAATGCGGGATGTAAAAAGATCGATGCTGATGTGGGCCTTTTTGACGGTGGTGTAGGCCACCCCCAAATAGACCAGCGTTACCTGCATGAGCTGCACCACTTCAAAAGAACCGGTGAGCGGGCGCTGGAACACTCGGCGAAGAAACACGTCAACCACCATCAAGAACATCATGGCCATGAGAAAAAGAACTCCCACGCTGTTGATGGCTCGACTGCATTGAAAGACAGTATGCTTGAATTGCTGCGCGTATCCGCTAAGACTCATGGCAATCCCCTCGAATTGAGGCCATCTTCAAAGGGATGCCCCGCCGGATGCGTTCCGGCAGGGCCGTTCCCCGTTCTTTTTGCTCACCATGTTTACTTTTTACATGCCTTCTTCATCTGGAGGGCCTCTTCCAGGACCTTTTTCCCGGGAAGTCCTTTGTCTTCCATGGCCTTCACCCATTCACCGAAAGCAGGGGCCGCCGATTTCTCCCATACTTCCAGTTCCGTCGGGGGCAGGGAATAGACCTTGTCACCTGAAGCCTCCAGCTTCTTGTAGACGCCGATGACAGCCTTATCCGCCAGTTTTCCATTCATTTCAGCACCGAGATACTCACCCGAAAGTTGGTCTATCACCTTCTGAACATCGGGCGGAAGCTTGTCCCACGACTTTTTGTTCATGACGAAAAAGAAGACGGTCGTGGAGATCCCCACCCGAGTATGGTACTTGGTGACCTCATTACACTTGATTCCCATGAGGGTCAACGGGTCGAGGAAGATGGCATCGATGACGCCTCGTTCAAGGGACATATAGACTTCGGGCGCGGGCATGGCTACCGGCACCCCCCCCCATTTCTTGATCAGTTTTCCCATCATGGCCGAAGGGGTCCGTATTTTCATCCCTTTGAGATCTTCAAGGGTTTTGACTAACTTCTTGCTGGTGTGGAGATCCATGTTGGGCGGCATGCCGAGGGCCAACATCTTCACATCGCTGAACTCATCCCCAAAGACCCCCTTTTCGTAAAGGCGCTGAACCATACGGCTGCCGATTTCTGCATTAGGAGACATGAACGGGAGTTCCATGACCGTCACCAGTGGAAAACGGCCCGGTGTATAGGCCAGGATTCCCCATGTGATGTCTGCCACTCCCCGAACGGCCATATCATACTGGTCCTGTGGTTTGCCAAGGGCGCTGCCGGCGTAGATTCTGATTTTTACCTTTTCTTGGGTCTGCTTTTCGATCATATCGATCCAGGGCTGCAGGATCTTGGTGTTCATAAAATGCATGGGGGGGACAAAACTGGACATCCTCAGCTTAATGGGTTTCTCCGCCACTGCCGGGGCTGAAAGGGCAAAGACGATAAAAGGGAGTGATACGGCTACCATTGTCCAAAAAATTCGTCTTTTCATTTTCTCCTCCTGCTGGGTTATTGGGTGATAAGTATATGTTGAGGGACCTACCCGGGACGAAGATCCCGTACCCGGTGTCCTTTGTATTCGCTCCTGGGAAGGGTCCCTTCATCCAGGATCTCTACCTGCGGATGAACCCCTTCCAGCGCTTCCATAAGCCTTTGTGATACCCGTTCCATGAGTTTGTGCCGATCTTCGGCCGGTCGACGTGAAGCCGCTTCCGCCCTCACGGAAAGACTCTGGACCTCCCCCTCCTGCCGAAGCACGATCTCGAATTCATCGCTGAGTTCACGAAAACTCCGAACCACTGCTTCCACCGAAGAGGGAAAGATGTTGATGCCCTTGTACCAGATCATTTCGTCCACCCTTCCCTGAATGCCGCCCACGATGCGGGTTGCGGTGGATCCACAGGCCGGACAAGGTCCGAATGGGGCGACGCAGCCCATGTCTCTGGACCGGTAGCGTAGGAGCGGCTGGGTTTCTCCGATGATATTGGTGTAAACGAGTTCCCCGAATTCGCCCCGAGGCAACACGCGACCCGTTTCCGGATCCACTACTTCCACAATGACGAAATCGTTGGAGATATGGGTGTCCCCGCATTCAGGGCAACTCCCCCCCAGGGGAAAAAGTTCCGTTATTCCGAATCCGTCAATGACGGCACCGGCAGCCCAACCCTGTATGAGACGTTCCCGGGTGGCAGGGATGGCCGCGCCGGGCTCTCCAACAGAAAGAAGCATGGGAACACCTCCCATCTGCTCAAAGGGCTTGCCTTGATTCCTGGCCTTCTCGGCCAGGTAGAGAAGAAACGAAGCGGTTCCGGAAACCAGTTTGGGCTTCAAGCGACGGATGATACGGAGTTTTTCTTCGCTGGTGAAGCGGGCGGCCCGGATGACGAGTGCCCCCATGGCCTCCCAGCTGTCCACTGCGGCGGTGGGACCCAGAAGACCGTCCGTGGGGCCCAGAAGCACCGCCGTGTCTCCACAGCTCAAGAATGGCCTGCGCTGGAAACGCTGCCGTATATAGAGCCAGTCCCGCTCAGAATAGACCCTCACCAGGGGACGGCCTGTGGTGCCGGATGTGGTGAAGTACTTGCTGAGTCGTGACGGGTGGACGCAGAGATAGCTTCCAAAGGGTGGCTCCCTTTCCTGATTTTTTAGGAGTTCTTCCTTGGTGCAAAAGGGTATTTTGGAAAGATCGGAAAGCGCTCCGATCTCATCCGGCCTCAGACCCGCCTTATCGAATTTCCTGCGCCAGAACGGAGCGTGTTGATAGCAGTGGTGCACCTGCTGCTTCAATCGACGGTTCTGCAGATGCCTGACAGATTCTTCCGCCAGGAATTCCAGATTCGGGTCAAGGACGGTGTAGTTGGGCAGCATAGTCACGTCACTTTCATAAGAGCTCTCGATGAAATCGATAAATCCAAATTATCCGATCGTTGGTCTAAACATGCGCGTCAGGGGAAAATCGATTTTGTAGACCCGAAGGGCGTTGCCCCCCAGTATTAGATTCAGGTCATCCTGACTGATGTTGAGCCGGGCTACCTGCTTCAGGCTCCATCCCATGACATCTACCTGATGGGTGACGATGCCCTGTTTTCGAATCTGGACCGCGTAGCTCTGGGGATGACACCCTAACTGTGTATGGATAGGGATGCTGGCGCCCCAGTCGGTCCCCCACATGAGTTTTTCCGCACCCACGTTGGGATCCAGGAGGGCTTTGTAGTAGAGCTCTGTCCAGTAAAGGCCGGTCTCAAGGTAGACATTGTCGTGATTAGCGGCCACCTGGATGCATTCCTCCACAAGGTTTTCCCACCGGCCTCCCTGCATGCCCCCATGATCAAAGACGATGGGGACATCCGGGTATTCCGAGGCCAGGTCCCGTATCCAGGAGGGATGGAAATTCTCAGGCCAGAATGTATAGGAGACCGGGTAACCCATGGGGCTTCCGCTGTGGACCCGTACCGGGACCTTGTGTCTACGCCCCAGGTCCATGACCATCCTGAGCTGGTCCATTCGCTCGGTCTGGCTAAGGGTTTTCTGGGTCATAACGCCCCTTGGGTTAGCGGGCATCCCTTCACCGGTGCCCACAAATTTCCCCGTGGCGAGAAGCCGATCCAATTCTTCCACTGCAGCCTCCATGGTCCAATCCATCTCGTCTGTCATGGCCTTGTCGGCAGTCTCCTTGGGATAGGCCAGGGCCCTGAAGCGATCGGGATATCGGTCCACCAGGGCCAGGTTAATGTCATTGTTCATGCCGAAGGCCGAACTCAAGATGCACATGTCCACGTCGTAGCAGTCCATGTCATAGAGAAGGCGTTCTGAATTATCATACGTCTCAAGCGAAGGCATGATACGGGCAAGTTCCCGATAGTCGATCCTTCTGTAGTCGGTGAGGCCCGCCTTTTTGAATTCTGGACCAGCGGCATGCCGCTGGGCATGCACATGGGTGTCGATGACAAAGCGTCCCAGTTTCACGATGCGCTCCCTGTTTTTTCCCTTTTTTATCTCAAAGTTTGCGGATCTTTACCCTTGCGGCGGTCTCGATATTGAGACTGATGGGGTCCACATGTTCTAGATCATTGGCCATCAGAGTATCAAAATTGGTCCCTTTCCCTCTTGCGATGGGCATCCCCCTGGCCCAGTGGCCGCTGCAAGCGGCGATCCCCATGGTCTGAGGATGCTGGCCTTCCATGAGTTTCAGGGGGCCACGCACCTTGCCGCCGCTTACGGATTCCAGCTCGATCATATCGCCATCCTTCAGGCCTCTTTCTTCGGCGGTTTGGGTGTTGATGGTGACATTATAGGTATAGGGATTCATCCGGCTGGCCTCATCCAACCAGGGTTGTTCCATGGTATGGGAACCGGTATGAACAATGTCTCGGTAGGAGAAACAGTAAAGATCAAATGCGGGATCCTCCACCTGATGAATGGAACAGGGAAACCAGCTGATCAATGGGGTGTACTGAGACATGTCCAACTCGATGCCTGTCTCCTCAGTGATTTCCCTTACCCTTTCTCCTATTTCCACCAGATACTCCAAATAGATGGGGTGGCGGGCATCGATAAAATGCCGCCAGTAGGCCTCCTCCACCTTCTTGGGCCATCGCACAAAGCCGTGCTTCTTGAAGTATTCCCACCCGTGATGATCGCCAAAAAAATGCTTAAGGACCCGATCGCACATGTCTGACTGAGACGGAATTTCATCCGGTTTGAGCCGGTTCGTCTCGTCAAATTCGCAAAAGAAATTGTAAAAGGCATTCACCGCCGGGGTCGATCCCACGCGATCCAGGATCTCTCGTACCACCTCAATGGTGGTCCGCCGCGCTCCTGTGGGTTCCACCACCGGCTGCTGAATATGATAGCACCAGTCGTCCATGCCAAATGCATGGTTGAAGTTGAAAGCGAAGCCCTCGGCCCAGGACGACTCCTCCAGATAACTCGTATCAGGCAGCACAATATCCGCGAACCCTTCGGTGAGTTCCGTGTTGAACAGTTCGAACACAACCACAAAAGGTATCTTTTTGACGGTCTCGGCGGTCACAAAGGGGTTGGCCAGACTCATGATGGAGTTGCAGCCATAGCTGAACATGACCTCGAAGCGGTGGTCCGCTCCGACCTTCTTCCACAGCTTTTCCTGGTCGCTGGAACCGTATACAAAGGTAAAGGGCGCCAGAGTGAAGATGTTTTGGAGGGATGGGTCTGCGGCCTTGTGAGGCAGATGGGGGGGCCACGGACCGTGAAGGCGGGTGAAGAAATAATCGGTTTCGATCATGCCGTCCACCCCTTTATAGGGCTCAAATTTCAGCCGACCGGTGTCGGGGAACCCCAGACAACGGGCCGGCCAGCCCAGCGTGCCACCCGGCAGATCACAGTTGCCGACCAGAGCGTTCAGCATGGATACGGCCAAACAGGTATGGTGGGAGTTTTCATGCCCCTCCCCACCGCGAAAAAGCACAGCAGACGCAGGTCTGTAAGGTAGCTCATGCCCATCGATGGTGATGCTGCTGCCGATTCTGGCGGCCTCCAAAAACTCATGTGCCACCCGGTCAATGGTCGATGCCGGAACCGTGCTGACGCGGGAGGCATATTCGGCTGTGTAGGTTTTTAAATGGTCTTTCAGTAGCTGAAAGGAGGGGTGGCACCTTACGCCCCCCACCTCATAGTCGCCATAGAGGGCATATTCTCTGATGGTCGGATCATCATAGACCTTGGCCCTGTTGTCCACCGGATCCCAGATGAGCGGTTTGTTGGTGTCGTCTTCTCCCACCACCTCTTTGGGCGCACCCATGTTGAAATGGCCGGGTACGGTCAGCGGCGTCGTTCTCCTCTTATTTGGACGCACATAACGACCGTCCGGGCCGATAAGATAGGGACCGTTGGTCTTAAGTGCCAGGTAGGTTTCGTCATACCGTCCGATCTGGTTGACGATGATATTGGAAATGGCGAGACAGACGGCGCCATCGGTTCCAGGGAGTATGGGAATCCACTCGCTGGCCTTTCCGCCGCTGAAATTGGCCATGGGATCAAAAACCACGAATTTCGTGCCCCGGGACCGCGCCTCGGCAGCGAGGCGGGCTGTTATCATGGCCGAGTGCCCGGACCCTGATCCCTTGTTGGCCCCGAAGTAGATGGCGTAATTGCACAACTTGAAGTCGGGTACGTGAGACCAGGAAGCATGCACCATGCCGGTGTTTTCGTGTGCCCCGTTTCCGCAGTGAAGCCCACCTCCTCCGGGCCATACACAGGGAGAGCCTTTGGGGGAGGAAAGCCCCACGGTCAAGGGAAAGAGATAATCGGTGGTATTTCGCATAACCCGGCAGGTGGTCCCCTGAATGAAGATCCGCTTTGGGTCCTTCTCTTTGGCGGCCTTGACCTTCCCGACGATTTCGCTGATGGCCTCTTCCCAGGAAATTTCTTTCCATCGGGGATCCGCGTAAAGCCCCTTTTCAGGGTTTGTCCTTCGAAGGGGTTTATTCAACCGGTTGGGGTCGTAGAGTACCTGTATGCCCGCGCTCCCCTTGCCGCAGGTCCCCCCTTCCGAACCGAGGGTGGTTTCAGGGACCCCTTCGATCTTGACGGCCACCCCATTGACCCGCCGGACCTGAATGCCGCACTGGCCGTAACATCTTCCGCACTGGGTTCGAAACCAACGGTCCTCTTCAATTTTGTCCTTCTTCATTCGTTCCTCCGAAGGGTCTTTGCTTCTCTCGGTTCCCAATTCAGGGTTTGGGATTATCGTAATACATTAACTTTCTAATAAAATGTATCGTAAGTTATCCGCCTTCCGCGTTTTCAATCGTCCGAGCTGTTACGAATCATCAAGATTCCCTGAAACCCTGCATAATCGGTCCCACCGCCTCTGTAGGGAGGCCTCCCATTTTTGAATCTCTTGCTGACCCACACCCTTTAAACGACCCTGGAGCCCCACGTATTCTTCCAACAGCTTTTTCAGGTCCTTTTTGCGGATGGTCAGGCCTCCGGCCCTTTCATACTCGACCAGAGGAAAGAGTCGGGTTTGAACCGCCAGTTTGGAGAGTTTCACGGTCAGATGGGGTGGGTATTTCCATCCCGGGACACACGGGGTCAGGATATGGAAGAAGCGAAAGCCTTTTATGTTCACGGCCTTCCTGGCCTTGGTCATCAGATCGTCAGCATAACCGATGGTCGCTGTGGCCGCATAGGGGACGTCATGTCCCATCATGATCCAGATAAGGTCCTTTTCTCCGTTCCCTACCCCTGAAGGGCCGACAGAGGTGGTGGTGGTGGAACCGCCGGGCGTGGAACCGCTTCTTTGGTTGCCGGTGTTCATATAGGCTTCGTTGTCGTAACAGACATAGATGATATTCTCGTTTCGCTGTGCCGCGGCGGACAGGGCGCTGAAACCGATGTCAAATGTGGCACCGTCCCCGGCCCACGCAATGACCTGGGTTTCCTCGTCCCCCCGGATCTCAAGGGCCGCCTTGATTCCGCCGGCAAAGACGGCAGAAGAACCAAAGGGACAGTGGATGACATCTATCAGGCCATTAGGCCCCACCAGACTCGGCTTTGGAAATGAGATGCTGGGCGCCGAACAGCCCGGCGGGGTGACAAGGATGACCTTGTCCCCAATCGCCTTTAAAAAATACCTCAGGGCAAGGGCTGCCCCGCAACCGGGACAGAATCCGTGGGGAGGTTTAATAAACTCCTGGTCCGTGTATCGTAATGATTGATCTGTCGTAAGCATCGGGATGTTTCCTTTTGGGTAGGCCGAGCCAGATGGCCTCAGCAGGACATTCCTTGGCGGCCAGCACGAATCGGGCGGCTTCGGCGATCAGATCGGGGGTGATGTCTGCTCCACCCAGGCCGCTGATCAGCCCGTAGACCTCAGGGGCATCCGTACAATCGTAAAGGGCCCATTTCAGTTCCTGGCAGAAGATGCCCCCCTGGCCCGGGGAGATGTCTCTTTCGATCACAGCCACCCTTTTTTTCCCCTTCAGCTTTTCCCGAAGGAGGTGTCTCGGAAAGGGACGGAACATGCGGATTTTTATAAGTCCTATCTTGAGCCCCTCCTCCCAGAAGCGGTCCACCACGTCCCTTGCGGTCCCCACAGCACTGCCCGACATCACCAGGATCGTATCAGCGCCATGACAGCGGTATTCGTCTACCAGGGGATAGCTGCGACCAAAGAGGGCACTGAAGGCCTCTTCGCAGGCCATGGCTGTATTCAGACACTCGGATTCACGCTTGTGCAGTTCGTATCGGTCGACCATGAAGTCTCCGGCGTGGGGGTCCCGTTCCGTCGGAGCCATATCATAGAGCTTCCACCCCCCTCCCTTGATTCTGTGACCGGGATGGGGTGGGGGAAGATATTTGTCGACCATTTCATGAGATGGTATGTTTACTGTCTCTGATAGGTACGAAAGGTAGACCCCATCCAGACACACCATGGTGGGAAGGGAGAGAGCCTCAGAGATTCGATAGGCCTGAATGACCGTGTCCAGGATTTCCTGGTTATTTTCGCAGTAAAACTGTATCCAACCGGTGTCCCTTTGCGACAAACTGTCGATCTGGTCGCATGTGAGGTTCCAGGGCGCGCCCAAAGGTCTGTTAACGTTTACCAGCACGATGGGAAGACGGGCGCCCGAAGCCCAATGGAGACCTTCGTGCATCCAGGCAAGCCCCTGGGAAGATGTGGCTGTAAAGACCCTGGCGCCACCAATGGCCGCGCCGGTCACATATCCCAGGGCAGCCATTTCCGACTCCACATTGACGAATCGTCCTTTGAGTTCTCCATTACGATGAAAGGATGCCAGTTTCTCTGGAATCTGTGACTGGGGGGTGATGGGGTAAGCGCAGACAATGTCCGGACGGGAGAGGAGTGCGCCATATGCTGCCGCGTCATTTCCGGTGATTAGCTTAATCATGGCCGGCCTCTCCTTCCCATGACATCTCTGCCCACGATATGGCCTTGCGAGGGCATTCCTCGATGCAGATGCCGCAGCCGGTACAGAGATCCGTCTCTACATATAGAGAAAAAGGATCCGTGGTAAACCGGACGGCCAAGCTGGGACAAACCATGTAGCAAATTTGGCATTGATGGCATCGAGACATCCTTTCCGGATGATATGCCGGGTAATGCCCGGGCAGGGAAGAAACGACTGGAGATGACCCCTTCGATGGTTCTTTTTTATGGTCTTTTGCCGATGATATAACGCTCTCGAATCCCTGCTCCAGGCATGCGATGTTCGCATCCGGCTTTGGCGTACCTTCACGGATAACCGCTTTAAGTTTTTCCAGGGGTGTCACACGGAGCAAGGCTGCGAGGGCGCCCAAGAGTGTGCTGTTGATCACCGGCATACCGCCTGGCAGCATCAGACCCTTTTCTTTTGCGATGGGGTAGGCGTTCACCGTGTACACCTCAAAGCGCTGCAGGGTGAAAAACGCAGAAGGGGGTTTCCCGCTGTTGACCAGGATGCGGCCAGAATCCTTCAGGCCTGAGAGGATTGCCGGGTCTTCGGCCATTGAATCATCCATCAAGACCAGCCAATCGGGTTCATACAGCTTGCAATGAGGCCGAACCGGGTTCTCTGAAATCCGCACATAGCTCTCTACCCTACCTCCGCGTCTCAAGGCGCCGTAAGAGGCAAAGGACTGGGCGTGATAACCGTTTCTGGCCGCGGCATCGGCCAGAAACTTGGACGCTACAACAG
>Ga0272444_10006242_pt1 | contig 10203 bp, 7 predicted proteins | sample SSMForm13_FD_201033 | JGI IMG/M metagenome (GOLD analysis project Ga0272444, IMG submission 201033) | Marine sediment archaeal communities from Little Sippewissett salt marsh, Falmouth, MA, United States - SSM-Form-13 | ecosystem: Environmental > Aquatic > Marine > Wetlands > Sediment ...
TATCATGGCAGTAGACATTACCTTAAAAATCGATGGTGTCGATGGAGAATCCAAAATCGATGGACATGAGGATGAAATCGATGTGCTGGCCTGGAGCTGGGGCTTGTCACAATCCGGTTCCATGCATGTCGGCGGTGGCGGTGGTTCCGGCAAGGTCAACGTCCAGGATGTTTCCATCACCAAGTATGTTGACAAAGCCTCGACCAACCTGCTTCGCAAATGTTGCGATGGCGAGCACCTGACCGAAGCGGTCCTTTCTATTCGCAAGGCGGGCAAGAATCCGATTGACTATGTAACCATCACCATGTCACCGGTTCTGGTCACGTCGGTCAGCACCGGTGGAAGCGGTGGGGAGGATCGGCTGACGGAAAACATCACCTTGAATTTTTCCAAGGTGACCTTCAGCTACACCCCACAGAAAGAGGACGGCTCCGCCGACGCAGCCATCGACCTGACCTGGAACATTGAAACCAACAAAGAAGGCTAGCGACGGCCATTAACAACAAACAAGGGGTGACTCATGCTCGCAGAAACCTATTTCCATGAAGGCAACCTAAGTGGTGCACTGGATGAACTGCAGAATCAAATCCGCAGTCACCCCGACAACAGCCGGTACCGCATTTTTCTCTTTCAGCTCCTGGCCATATTGGGACAGTGGGAACGGGCCTTGAACCAGTTGAACGTGCTGGAAGATATGGAGGAGAAAGCCTGGTCCATGGTAGGCCCCTACCGCGAGGCCATCCGTTGCGAGGTATGGCGGTCAGATACGTTTGCCGGCCGTCGCAAGCCCTTGATATTCGGAGACCCGCCGCAGTGGATCGCCTATCTTCTGGAAGCCTTGCGGTTGACGGCCGAGGCCCGCTATGAAGAAGCCAGGAAGCTGCGCGATCAGGCCTTTGACATGGCCCCTGAGCGCAGCGGCACGATCAACGATACGCCCTTCCAGTGGATTGCCGATGCCGACACGCGTCTGGGACCGATACTCGAAGTCATCCTCAACGGTCGCTATTTCTGGATTCCCTTTGAGCAGATCCAGGCAATACAGATTGCCGGGGTGGAGGATCTGCGGGACCTGGTCTGGTTACCGGCGCATTTTACCTGGATCAATGGCGGCGACGCCTTCGGCCTGATCCCCTCCCGGTATCCCGGATCCGAGGTCTCCGATGACCCGGCGTTTCAAATGGCGCGCAAGACCGAATGGGCCCAGCCCGCGGACACCATGTACCATGGCACGGGGCAACGGATGCTGACCACCGACCAGGATGATTATCCACTGCTGGACATCCGCGCCATCATCATTGATACGTCCGCACATCAGCAATCCAATGGCTGAACTGACCCCTAAAGAACGGCTCCAGCCCTCCCTTTTGGATCGGCTGAAAGACAATGCGCCCGACAAAACCACCGAGTCCCGTGAGCAGCGCATCTTGTCCCTGGCCCAGCTCAGACGCTCGGTCAGCCGCGATCTGGAATGGCTGCTCAACAGCGGATGTCTGGAAACCGTCCAAGGGCTGGAAGATTATCCGCATGTCAGGCAATCGGTACTCAACTACGGCATTCCCGATCTTACCGGCACCACGGCAAGCAATGCCGATCCCCCAACGCTGGAACGTTACCTGAGACAGGCCATCCTGGTATTTGAACCGCGAATTCTCAAGCATTCACTCAAGGTGAAAGCCAAAGCTTCCGCCAAGCACAACCAGATCATCTTCGAAATCGAGGGAGAGCTCTGGGCGCAGCCGCTGCCAGAGCATCTTTTTTTGAAAACAATTTTGGATCTTGAATTAGGCAAGGTAGAGATCCAAACCTAAGACAGGCAACAATGAATCCTGAACTTCTCAAATACTACAATCGTGAACTGCAGTATATGCGCGAGATGAGCGGCGAATTCGCCGAGGAATTTCCCAAGATCGCCAATCGTCTGGGGCTGAATTCCTTTGAATGCGCCGATCCTTACGTCGAGCGATTGCTGGAAGGGTTCGCCTTTCTGGCCGCCCGCGTGCAATTGAAAGTGGATGCCGGATTTCCGCGATTTACCCAGCATCTTCTGGAGATGGTTTACCCGAATTATCTGGCGCCGGTGCCCTCCATGGCCATCGTCCAATTGACACCGGACCTGAACGATACGTCCCTGCAAAACGGTGTCACGATTCCCCGCGGTTCCCAGATGCGAAGCCAAATCGGCAAAGGCGAGCAGACCGCTTGCAACTATTCAACAGCCCATGACGTTACCCTGTGGCCGCTGCAGCTTTTCGATGCCGAGTATTTACCGAACGCCAGTGCCGTCGCCAATCTGGGTGTTACGGTAAGGCCGGGCATGAAAGCCGGGCTGCGCCTGCGCCTGGCCTGTACTGCCGGCCTGCAGTTTTCTCATCTGTCCCTGGATCGGCTGGCCCTTTACCTACGCGGCAGTGAGGTGGCCGTTCATTTGTATGAGCAGTTGATGGCCAACACCATCGACTGTGTTGTTCAATGGGGTCGGCGGTCGGCCACCCAGGGGCTTTCGATCGGTGCATCGGCGGTTCGTCCTATGGGATTTGACGATAAAGAGGCCCTGCTCCCCTTCACGCCGCGCGAATTTTGTGGCTATCGGTTTCTGCAAGAGTATTTCACCTTCCCCGAACGCTTCCTATTTGTAGACGTATCGTCGCTTCAGCAGGCCATTTGCCGTTGTGAGGAGAGTGAACTGGATCTGATTTTTGTGTTTGACCGCAGCCATGCGCAGCTTTCCGCTGATCGGGATGTTTCCTGTGTGAACCTGTTCTGCACACCGGCAGTCAATCTTTTCTCCAAACGCGCCGATCGCATTCACATGACGCCCCGGACCACGGAGTATCACATCGTACCGGATCGGACGCGGCCCATGGATTTTGAAGTGTACAGTGTGGGCGAGGTGCTGGGGTTCGGTCCCCGGGCCGAACCGGAGGTCGAGTTTCTCCCCTTCTACGCGGTCAGGGATCGGTCTGCGCCCAGACAACGGCACGCGTACTATACCCTGTATCGTGAACAGCGGCGGCTTTCCACCAAACAGCGCCGGTACGGTGCCCGCTCCAGCTATATTGGCAGCGAGACCTACATCTCACTGGTGGATGCCCAGGAGGCCCCTTACAGCAGCAACCTGAAGCAAATCGGCTTGGAGCTGCGTTGCACCAACCGGGACCTGCCGTTGCATATGCCCATTGGCGCCGGAAACACTGACTTTACGCTGCAAACCGGTGCCCCTGTGGAATCGATCCGGTGCCTGAGCGGACCAACCCGCCCCAAAGGCTCGAATTGGAGCAAGGATACCGCCTGGCAGGCGATCAGTCATCTGAGTCTCAACTACCTGTCGTTAATCGATAATGATCGCGAACAGGGCGCCGCTGCACTGCGCCAGATCCTGATGCTTTACGCGGATATGGGTGAGCCCACGGTCAGGAAACAAATTGACGGCCTGCTTTCCATCCGGTCCCGTCCGGTGGTCAGGCGGATGCAAACCGCCGGGCCGATCACGTTCGGCCGGGGGCTCGAGCTTAGTCTGCGGTTTGACGAGTCGGCCTTTGAAGGCAGCGGTGTGATTCTTTTGGGAACCGTCCTGGAACAGTTTTTTGCCCGCTACGTGAGTATCAACACATTTACGGAAACGGTGATCGAATCCATCGATCGAGGAGAAATCAAGCGATGGCCGGCACGGATCGGGACACGGCATACGATATAGACCGGCGTTTTTCTCAACTGGCGCAAAGGCCCCATGAATTCGGGCTGTTCTCGTTCCTGCGGCGGGTCGAATGCCTATACCCGGAAAGGCCTCGGCTGGGAGAATCGCAGCGCCCGTCCCAGGATCCGATCCGCATCGGCCAGGAACCCGCGACGACCTTCGAGCCGGCCAACCTGACGGCATTCAGCCCAGCCGAGGGTAATAAGCCGCATCGCCTGACCATCCGCTATCCGGGATTGCTAGGGCCCAACGGACCGCTGCCCCTGCATTTGACCGAGCACGCCAGGCATCGCCTCGATCGTCACCAAGATGCGACCTTTATACGGTTCCTGGATATCTTTCACCACCGCATGGTATCGCTTTTTTACCGGGCCTGGGCCAACAATGAACCCACCGTCAGCTTTGACCGGCCCCATGCAGACCGATTTTCCGGCTATATCGCTGCCCTGGCCGGCATCGGCATGTCCGCCTTGCGCAACCATGATGAAATCGACGATCTGACCAAGTTCTTCTATTGTGGACGATTTTCTTCACAGACCAAAAGCGCACAGGGACTGGAGGATATTTTAGGAGATTACTTCCAGATGCCGGTACGCATCGAGTCCTTTGTCGGCGAATGGCTGAAACTGCCTGAGGAAAGCCGTTGCCGCCTGGGACGCAATCCGGCAAATGGAACACTGGGCGACTCGGCTGTTCTGGGGGGACGGGTCTGGGCGTGTCAGTTTAAGTTTCGGGTCATCGTCGGCCCGATTGACAGGGAGCAATATGAGAGTCTGCTGCCGGTAGGCAAGCGCATCCGGCGTTTGATCGCCATCGTGAGAAATTATATCGGGGATGAACTGGCCTGGGATCTGAAACTGATATTGAAGCGCGAATCCGTGCCCGCCGCCAGGCTTTCCGCAACATCTCGCCTGGGCTGGACCACCTGGCTGAGAAAAAGACCCCATGCCGTCGATGCCGATGATCTGGTGATCGATACCTTTGATATCATCCACCGGGCTCCAAGGGAGGCTTTTGATGACTGAGATCAGCCGCAATGCTTTGTTTGGTAAACTCAACAGCCTGGCCTATCAGGCAATCGAAAGCGCCACCACATTTTGTAAACTGCGCGGCAATTCGTATGTGGAGCTGGTGCACTGGCTGCATCAGATCCTGCAACTGCAGGACTCGGATCTGTCGCGTATCATCAGACATTTCGAGCTCAATCCGGCGGCCCTGGCCCGAGATATGACCGATGCGCTGGATCGCTTGCCCCGCGGCGCGTCCAGCCTGCAGGATCTGTCCTCCCATGTGGACGAAGCCGTGGAGCGTGGCTGGGTTTACAGCACTCTGATGTTCGGCGATGCAAGGGTGCGCACCGGCCATCTTCTGGTCGGCATCCTTAAAACCGCCGGCCTGCGCCGTGCCTTGGAAGGCATTTCAAAAGAATTTGCCAAAATCAACCTCGACACCTTGACCGCCCAGTTCCAGGATATTGTTTCCGGTTCACCGGAAGACCAGCTGGCCGCCACGGATGGCAGTCAATTGGACGCATCGGCCGCCCCTTCCGGTGGGGGCCCGATGGCCCCGGCCGCCTTGGGCAAGCAGGAGGCCCTCCAGCAGTTTTCCACCGACCTGACTGAGAAAGCGCGAAAAAACGAAATCGATCCCATTGTTGCGCGCGATGAAGAAATTCGGCAAATCATCGATATTCTCATGCGTCGCCGGCAAAACAATCCCATCCTGACCGGTGAAGCCGGTGTGGGCAAAACCGCCGTGGTCGAGGGCTTTGCCCTGCGTATCGCCGCCGGGGACGTGCCGCCGCCGCTGCAGAACGTCACCTTGCGCGCGCTGGATGTGGGGTTGCTCCAGGCCGGGGCCAGCTACAAGGGAGAATTCGAAAAACGCCTGCGCCAGGTGATCGATGAGGTTCAGGCATCCGAGCAGCCGATCATTCTTTTCATCGACGAGGCCCATACCCTGATCGGAGCCGGTGGCACGGCGGGTACCGGCGATGCGGCCAACCTGCTCAAACCGGCCCTGGCGCGGGGCACCCTGCGGACCGTGGCGGCCACCACCTGGACGGAGTACAAGAAGTACATCGAGAAGGATCCAGCGCTGACGCGCCGCTTCCAGGTGGTTCAGATCAACGAACCCGGTGAACAGAAAGCCGTTCTGATGATGCGCAGCATGGCATCGGTGATGGAACAACACCACCGGGTGCAGGTGCTCGACGAAGCCCTGGAAGCATCGGTCAGCCTGTCCCATCGTTACATCCCGGCCCGGCAGTTGCCGGACAAGTCCGTGAGTCTGCTGGATACCGCCTGTGCGCGGGTGGCCATCAGCCAGCATGCCATTCCCCCGGAAATTGATGATTGCCGCAAGCGGATCGGTTTTCTGGAAACCGAACTTGCGATTATCGACCGCGAAAGCCGCGTGGGCATCGATACAAATGACCGGCATGCAGCGGCCAGTGAGAAGCTGGACGCTGAGCAAAAGCGTCTGCAAACGCTCGAAGCCCGCTGGGAGGAGGAAAAGGACCTGGTCGATCAAATTCTTTCCATTCGCCAAAACTTGCGCGAAACCACCGGCCAGGTGGACAGCGATGCCGATGATGAGCAAACCATACCGGATCAGGAAACAGCCGATACGCCGGCGGTGGATCATGAGGCCCTGCGTGAATCACTGCTCGCCCTGCAGGCCGACCTTCAGACCCTGCAGGGTGAATCGCCGCTGATCCTGCCCACGGTAGATGCCCAATCCGTGGCCAGTGTGGTGGCCGACTGGACCGGCATTCCCGTGGGCCGCATGGTGAAAAATGAAATCGATACGGTTCTGAACCTGGCTGATATCCTCAACCGGCGCATTCTCGGCCAGCGTCATGCCCTGGAGATAATCGCCAGCCGCATCCAGACCTCGCGGGCCAACTTGGATAACCCCGGCAAACCGATCGGTGTTTTCCTTTTGGCCGGGCCGTCGGGGGTGGGCAAGACCGAAACGGCCCTGGCTCTGGCCGAGGCGCTTTACGGCGGTGAGCAGAACGTGGTGACGATCAACATGAGTGAATTCCAGGAGGCCCACACCGTTTCGACCCTCAAGGGCGCACCCCCCGGTTATGTGGGCTACGGCGAAGGCGGCATTCTCACCGAAGCCGTGCGCCGCAAACCGTACAGCGTGATTTTGCTCGATGAAGTGGAAAAAGCCCACAGCGATGTGCACGAGATCTTCTTTCAGGTGTTTGACAAAGGCTGGATGGAAGACGGTGAGGGACGCTTTATTGATTTCAAAAACACCCTGATCTTGCTGACCACCAATGTGGGCACGGATCTGATCATGAACATGTGCAAGGATCCGGACCTTTATCCCGAACCGGAAGGTCTGGCCAAGGCCCTGCGCAAACCCCTGCTGGACGCATTTCCCGCCGCCCTTCTGGGACGCCTCGTGTCCATTGCCTTTTATCCCTTGTCCAATGCGGTGCTGGGCGACATCGTGCGCCTGCAGCTGGGACGGATTCAAAAGCGCATCCAGGAGAATCACAAGATCCCGTTCACCTTTGACGATGATGTCATCGCCCATATTGTCAGCCGCTGCACGGAGCTGGAAAGCGGCGGGCGCATGATCGACGCCATTCTGACCAATACCGTACTGCCGCGGGTCAGCCGGGAAATCCTGACCGCTCTGATGGAAGGCCGCAGCATCGCACGCACCCATCTTTGCATGGATGAGGAAAAGGGTGGTTTTGCCTACGTCTTTGATTAATGGCCACGACAGATTGAAGAAAAGAAAGAAGCATCCAGAGAAAGAATCTTCAAACAATGCGCATTGTAAAAATGGCTAAAAAAAAGCGATATATTCTGTTATGTTTGATCATGCTTTTAGCGGGATGCGGCCTGTTCAAAAAAAAGAAGCCCCCTCCACCGCCGGAGCCGACCCGTGTGGTCATCCAATTTGAAGCCACAGCAGATATCAATCCCAATGCCGAGGGTCGCAGTTCCCCCTTATCCGTTCATATCTACCAGTTGCGATCCTATTCGGATTTCGGCAAGGCAGGCTTTTTTTCTCTGTATGACAAGGCCGATCAGGTTCTCGGCAAGGCACTGATCAACCAGCAGGAAATATTGCTGAAGCCGAATGAGAAACGCACGGTGTTCTTTGAAACCCCGGATGATACCCAGACCATCGGATTGGTGGGATTGTTCATGGAATACATCACCGCCAAATGGAAGACGGCGGCAGGCGTTCAAGCCAACAAGACCACGGTGATCAATGTTACTATCGATGGCACGGGAATTATGGTGAGATAATCGAAAAAAGGGTAGGCCATGGCCACACTACAATCAGAACGGGCGATTGAAATCATTACGCCGTTAGGCGATGATGTATTGCTGTTCCACCACATGACCGCCACCGAATCCTTGGGTCGCCTGTTCCAGTTCGACCTTGACCTGTTGAGCAGTGATCCCAATATCGACTTCGACAAACTGCTGGGGCAAAACGTCACTGTCAGACTCGAACTGCCCGATGATCAAATGCGGTATTTCAACGGTTTCGTGAGCCGCTTCAGCCAGGAAGGCAGTGTTGATGACTTCAATGCCTACAGCATGACCCTCCACCCCTGGCTGTGGTTTTTGACCCGCACCGCCGACTGCCGGATCTTTCAGGAGATGACCGTGCCGGACATCATCAAGCAGGTGTTCCGGGATCACGGCTTCACCGATTTCGAGGAGGCACTGAGTGGTGAGTACCGGAGCTGGACCTACTGCGTCCAGTACCGGGAGACGGATTTCAACTTCGTCAGCCGGCTCATGGAACAGGAAGGCATCTACTACTACTTCAAACACGAAGCAAACCGCCACATGTTGGTGCTGTCCGACTCGGTCAGCTCCCATGATCCTTTCCCCGGCTACGAGAAGATCCCCTACTTTCCGCCGGACCAGCACCTGATCCGCGAAAAGCATCATATCCACGAATGGACCATTTCCCGTGAGGTCCAGCCCGGGGTGTACGCCCTGACCGAGTATGATTTTGAAAATCCCAAGGCCAACCTCATGGTCAAATCGGCCATCTCCCGCAATCATGCCCAATCAAACCTGGAAATTTTCGACTACCCCGGCGAATATGTCACCGCCGGCGAAGGCGACACCTACGTCAACGCCCGCATCCAGGAATTGCAGGCCGAATACGAACAGGCCCAAGGCCAAGCCAATGCCCGCGGCCTGGCGGTGGGCAGCCTCTTTCAGCTTACCGATTATCCGCGCGAGGACCAGAATCAGGAATACCTGGTCGTGTCGGCCACTTATGAACTGGAATCCGACGCCTATAGTTCCGGATCATCCAGCGCTTCTGAAGACGTATACGCATGCAGTTTCACCGCCTTGAGCAGCAAACAGCAGTTCCGCGCTGAACGGACCACCCCCAAACCACTGGTCCAGGGCCCGCAGACCGCCGTTGTAGTGGGGCCGTCAGGCGAGGAGATCCATACCGACAAATTCGGCCGGGTGAAGGTTCAGTTTCACTGGGACCGTTATGGGAAAAAGGACCAGAACAGTTCCTGCTGGGTACGCGTGGCCCAGCTCTGGGCCGGCACCCAATGGGGCGGCATCCACATCCCCCGCATGGGCCAGGAGGTAATCGTCGAGTTTCTCGAAGGCGATCCAGACCGGCCGATCATTACCGGCCGGGTCTATAACAACGACAACATGCCACCCTACGAACTGCCGGCCAACGCCACTCAGAGCGGGATCAAGAGCCGCAGTTCCAAGGATGGTAGCGCGGATAATTTCAATGAATTGCGGTTTGAGGATAAAAAGGGGGATGAGCTGGTTTATATCCATGCCGAAAAGGATCAAGCCAGGGTGGTTGAAAATGATGAGGCTATTCAAGTCGGTAATGACAGGACTGAAACCATTGGACGGGATCGGAGTCTGGAGGTTGGGCGGGACAAGTCGGAGACTGTTGGCCGCGACAAGAAAATTCAAGTAGGAAAAAGCCATAGTGAAAAGATTGGCGGTTCGATGAGCATCAGTGTGGGATCAACGCTAACTGAAATGGTTGCAATCAACTATGCAGAGACAGTGGGCGGGGCAATGGAGTTGACTGTCGGTGGTGCACTGGCGGTTTCTGTAGGTGCTGCAATGATACAGACTGTGGGTGCTGCAATGATTGAGAATGTCATCGCAAGCAAAGACCAATCTATTGGCAAAAACTTATCGAAGGACGTCGGAAAAAGCGTTACGGAATCAATCGGGGAGAATCTTACCGTAAAGATCGGAAAAGATTATAAAGAAAAAATACAAGGTGAACACCATGAGTCCGTTAAAAAAGACTACATGCTTCAAGCAAAGAAAATTCTGATTACGGCGCAAGACCAAATTGCCTTAAAATCAGGCAAATCAGAAATTATCTTAAAGAAGAATGGTGACATAATGATCAAAGGAAAAAAAATCAATATCAAAGGAAGTGGCGATGTGATCATAAAGGGAAGCAATATCAAGGGGAACTAATAATGCAATCGAATATTTCAACAC
>Ga0272444_10006243_pt1 | contig 10201 bp, 7 predicted proteins | sample SSMForm13_FD_201033 | JGI IMG/M metagenome (GOLD analysis project Ga0272444, IMG submission 201033) | Marine sediment archaeal communities from Little Sippewissett salt marsh, Falmouth, MA, United States - SSM-Form-13 | ecosystem: Environmental > Aquatic > Marine > Wetlands > Sediment ...
TCCGGCTCCGGCTCCGGTTCGGGATCATCGCCATTCAACTCGGATTCCTGCCCGGAAAGGGGATCTTCGTCCTCGCCGTCCTCTTCCTCTTCATCACCCTCGCCTTCTTCGTCCTCCTCGCCATCCTCGCCGTCGAGCTCGTCTTCCTCACCCTCTTCATCTTCGAGCTCGTCTTCAAGTTCGTCCTCTTCTTCCCCTTCTTCCCCCTCGTCACCCTCGCCCTCTTCGCCTTCCTCCTCGCCTTCGCCTTCCTCTTCCTCCTCGTCGCCCTCGCCGTCCTCGTCACCCTCGCCTTCGCCCTCGCCCTCGCCTTCATCGTCTCCGCCCTCGCCCTCACCCTCGCCGTTCTGAGGGGCATCCGGGGCCTGGAACAAGCCGGGGATGGATGTAATGGGAGCGATGGACTGGATCTCCATCTTTTCGATGTCGGAATACGGACGCGGCTGTCCCAGGCTGCCGTCGGGCCCGACCTCCACCAGCACGTCGCCGTTGGTGATGAAACGCGTGCCCTGGGCCGTGGTCACGACCAGGTCGAAATCGTGATAGTCGAAAACGCCGTATTTTTCGGTGCCGTCGGGGTTGATGACGAAGTCCGCGCCGGTGCCCCGGATGCCGATGGTGGCCAACGGGGATTTCATGGACACGCCTTCGGGATTGTCCTCGGCGATCTTGCCCGTGACCATGCGGAAGGTGCCCTGGGCCATGTCCAGGAGCATGTTGCCGGCCGAAGGCTCGGTCGGATCGTAGACGTATTCGTCGACGGTCAGGGTGGCATCGGGCCCCTGGGAAAGCACCGAATCGTCCACAAAACGGATTTCCAGCCTGGAGCCGTCCCCGGTGGAGATCACATCGTCGGCGTAAATGGGGCTGCCCTCGGCCAGGGCACGAACCCCATCGTCGGAAGTGGCCGTTACCGTTCCCTCAAGGACCGCTACCTGTCCGATCTGATCCATGGCGCGCACACTCCCAATATGGTGAGGCAAAAAGGTCAATTCTCAATAAAAATGGGCAATATGCCCTGTATGAGGCGGAAAAAGATGATTATCCCATCTTTCTTAACATATTCTATATAATACTATAAAATTCTTAATATTCTAGCCAATACCGCTCTCCATATCAACTTAAATCATTATTTTGAGTGACATTCCGCCCCCTGCGCGACTTCGGCCGTGGCCCGCCGCGCCCGGGGCTTGCCATCCGGCCAGGGAGCATTATGCTCATGCCATCGCCACACCCAAGCAAGGACGACGTCATGCTCCTGCGCCTCTTCCTGGCCTTCACCCTCATCCCCCTGGTGGAAATATATCTCCTGGTCCGGGTGGGCTCCCATATCGGGGCCTGGCCCACCGTGGCCCTGGTCCTGGGCACCGGCATGGCCGGAGCCTGGTTGGCCCGGGCCCAGGGCCTGTCCGTCATGGCCCGCATCCGGGAAAACATGGCCCGGGGTGTCCCGCCCACGGGAGAACTGGTGGACGCCCTGCTCATCTTCGTGGCCGGCGTGGTGCTCATCACGCCGGGGCTGATCACCGACGCCTGCGGCCTGGCTCTGCTCATCGGGCCGGTGCGCCGGGGCATCAAGGCCTGGCTCACGGCCCGCTTCGCACAATGGTCGGCCCAGGGCCGGGTGCATGTGGTGCGTGGCCCCGGCATGTCGGGCGGCCCGGGCGGACCTTTCGGCTCCCCCTTCGACGATTCCGCCTCAAGCCCCTTTGGCCGCACCCAACGCGAGGTGCGGGTCATCAATCCCGAGCCCACGGGCCAGAATCCCGGGCCCGGCCAATCCCAAGACGACCAGGACTCCTGATCCGGCCATGCCCCCCCGCTACGGACACGGCGACTCCAGCCCGCCGCCCGGCTGGGTGGACGTGGGCCGGGCCCTGCCCGAGGACGCGGACCGCTCCCCGACCGACCGGCGCACGGCCTGGGACCGCTGCCTGGCCCTGACCGCCGTGGGCGTGCCCAACCACGCCTTTGGGCGCGGCGGACGCTGGCGGGTCTACGTGCCTCCCGAGCACCTGGAAAAGGCCGCCGCCGAAATCGCCGCCCTGGCCGGGGAAAACGCCTCGCGCCGCAATGCGGTGCCACCGCCCGCGCCCGCCGTACGCGGCGACGCATGGACCGTGATCCTGACCATGGGCCTGCTGGCCGTCTTCCACGTCGTCACCCGCCGGGCGTGGCCCGGCCTGGGCCTGTCCCCGGCGGACTGGCACGCCGTGGGGACGGCCGATTCCGCGGCCATGCTGGCCGGGCAATGGTGGCGGGCCGTGACCGCCCTGACCCTGCACGCCGACGTGGCCCACCTGGCCGGCAACCTGGCCATCGGCGGGGCCTTCCTGATCCTGCTGGGCCGTGAACTGGGCTCGGGAACGGCCATGGCACTCGCCCTGGCCGCGGGCGTGGCGGGCAACGCGGCCAACGCCGCCCTGCACGGTCCCGGACACCTGTCCGTGGGCGCGTCCACGGCGGTGTTCGGCGCCGTGGGCGTACTGGCCGCCCTGCGGGCGGTCATGGAGCGCCGCCTGGATCCGCGCCGCACCCTGGTCCCCGTGGCAGCCGGCCTGGGCCTGCTGTCCATGCTCGGCGCCGGGGGCGAGCGCACGGACCTCTGGGCCCACCTCCTGGGCTTCATGGCCGGCCTGGGCCTGGGGGCCGGCCTGGGCCTGAGGGCCCTGCGCAGGGGCCTGCCCGGCCCACGGGCCAACGTCGCGGCCGGACTGGCCGCCGCGGCCGCCCTGATCTGGGCCTGGACCGCCGCCTTCGCGGCCTGAGCAGCGACCCGGACCAGGCGCCGACCTTGCCATGACCGGTGATTGCGCGTACCTTGCCGGGCACCCTGGACACTTTCAGCGCCCGACATCCGGAGCCGCCATGCCCGATGCCAGAACCGCCGCCCAAGCCGCCGTCAGAGCCTCCCTGACCGCCGACTCCCTGTCCCTGGCCGCCCACTGGATCTACGACGTCAAGGCCATCCAGGAACGTTTCGGGCGCGTGGACAGGCTCATGGACCCGGCCCCGGGCTCGTACCACAAGAACCGCCGGGCCGGGCAGTTCACCCACTACGGCGACCAGACCGCGGTCCTGCTGGAATCCCTGGCCGAATCCAAGGGCTTCGACGCAAGCGACTTCTTCCGGCGCTGGAAACTGCTCTTCTCCGACTACGACGGCTATCTGGACGGGGCCACCAAGCAAACCTTGCAGCGCATCGACATGGGCCACGGCCCGGACGCCAGCGGATCCGGGTCCAACGACCTGGCCGGGGCCTCCCGCATGGCCCCGCTGCTGCTCTGCGCCGATCTGGACGAGGACGGACTTGCGCGCGCCGCCCGCGCCCAGACGCGCATGACGCACAACACGCCCCGCATCCTTGACGCGGCCGAATTCTTTGCCCGCTCCGCCCATGCCTTACTGCGGGGGCTGGGCCCGGTGGAGGCCATGCAGCTGGCCGCCCGGGCCGACTACATGGACCTGCCCGTGTCGGACTGGCTGGAGCAGGGCCTGGAATTCGCGGCCACGGACACCGTGACTGCCGTGGCCCATTTCGGCCAGAGCTGCCACGTGGACGGGGCCATGCGCTCGGTGATCCAAATCGTGGCCCGGCACCGGGACGACCCGGCCGGAGGCCTGGTGGACAACGTCATGGCCGGGGGCGACTCGGCCGCCCGGGGCCTGTTGGCGGGCATGCTCCTGGGCGCGGCGGGCGGCCCCGAAGCCCTGCCCGGGACTTGGTGGGACGGGCTGCAACGCCGCGCCGATCTGGAAGGTTTCATGGGGCGCGTGGTCTGAATCCGGCATTGCCGGACCCGGGAACTGATGGACAATACGCAAAAAAATTCCTATCTTGGTATCAATGGGCAACCGTATCCGGAGTGAGCAGTGCACCGCGTCGCGGCGATCCTGGCCATTTTTCTGATGAGCGCGCTTGCGGCGGGCCAGTCCCGTGCCGAACCGTTCGTGATCGGCATCGGCCTGGGCCTGACCGGGCCCGGCGCGGCCATGGCCACGGACCACCGCGACGGGTTGCTGTTATGGGTCGACGACGTCAACGCCCACGGCGGCGTCCTGAATAAAACCGTGGACCTGGCCGTCATCGACCACGGCGGCGACCCCCAACGCGCAGCAGCGGTCTATGACCAATGGGCCGCCGGCGACGACGTCGATTGGCTGCTGGCCCCGTCGGACGACGACGCGGCCCTGGCCGCGGCCGAAGCCGCATCGCGCCACGGCCGCCCGCTGCTGGCCGGAGGGGCCACCGCGGACGCCCTTTGGAAAGACGGAGAAGGGCGCGTGCTGGGCGTTCTGGCCCCGGCCTCGGGCCAGATGACCGATTTTCTGGCCATGCTGGTCCTGGCCGGAGCGGACCGGCTGGCCCTGGTCGGCGCCGAAGGGGCCTACGCCGAAGCCGCCTACCAGGGCACCCTGACCTGGGCCCGGCGGTTCGGCATGGACGTGGTGCTGTCCGAGCGGCCCGTGCGCGGCGGCTGGGATGCCGTGGCTGAACGGGCCCGCCGGGCCGGCGCCCAGGCCGTGGCCGTTTGCGGCCAGGCCCGTGACGCCGAGGCCGCCGTCCTGGCTCTGCGCCACGCCCACTGGCGGCCCATGGCCGTCATGGTCACCATGGGAACTGGCGACGATTTCGGACTCCGGCTGGGACAAGCGACCGAAGGGGTATTCACCGTGTCGGCCTGGGAATACGATCCAGGCCTCAGGGACGTGTCCGATTTCGAAACCCGCTTCCAGCACCGCTTCGGCAGGAGGCCCACGTTCATGGCCGCCTCGGCCTACGCCACGGGAGAGGTCCTGGCCCATGCCGCCCTGCGGGCCGGGAGCACGGACCGGGAGGCCCTGTACCAAGCCCTGCTCTCCCTGGACGTCATGACCGTCGTCGGCCGGTTCGCCCTGGAGGCCGACGGCAGGCAGGCCAGGCAGACGCCCGTGGTCATCCAGTGGCAACACGGCCGCCGGAACGTGGTCTGGCCCCCGGCCTTCGCCAAGACGCAACCCGTTTTCGCCCAGTAGGCAACGGAGTGTCCATGCGCGCCTTTCTCCACAGTCTCACCCTCCGCATCATCGTCCTGGTGTCCCTGGTCATGTGCAGCATGGGCCTGGCCCTGCACGCCTTCGTGCTCAGTTCGGTGTCCGAATTCGCCGACCGGGACATCTCCCGACAGATCAGCCGCACAGCGGGCGACATCTTCGAGGTCATCAATACCCGCTTCGAGACCCTGCGCGGCGAGGGCCAACTGGACGACGAACGCGCCGTGCGGGTGCAGAAGGGCCTGGCCCTGGGCGACATGGAGCGCATGCTGCGCGACTCCAAGGTGGCCTGCTCCGTTCTCGACCAGTCCGGCGGCGGCATCCTGCTGGACTTCGGACTGCCCCCCGGGGCCAAGGTGGCCATGCAACCCTCCGATTTCCGGACCCTGGTGCACCATACCGTGGAAGGCCGGGACTTCTACCTGTACGGCTTCGAGTTCGGCCCCTGGAACTGGCGGGTCATCCTGGCCGCGGACACGGCCCTGTACGAGCCGCTGCGGGACCAGGTCCGCCAGGCCTACACGGCCGCGGCCTGGGCCCTGGTGGCGGCCATGGGGATATTGTTCCTGCTCCTGCGCGCGTCCCTGCGCCGCCCCTTGACGGCCATCATCGAAAAGGTCCGCCGCGACAATCCGCCGGACTACCGGGGCATCTCCGAATTCGAGTACCTCTCGGACCAGATCGCGGACATGATGGGTTCGCTGCACGAAAAGACTGGCTTCATCCGCAGCCTGTTCGAGTCCGTGGCCGCGCTCATCGTGGTCCTGGACGGCCAGGGCCGGATAATCATGCTCAACAGGGCCGCGGAGCAGGCCCTGGGCGTATCCGAGGACGACGCGAGCGGCCGCGAATGCCACGAGATTCTGCCTGAGGGCTGCTGCCTGGCCGACGCCCCTGGCGCCGACCCAGACGCACCCGAGGAGACCACCTTCATGGCCCGGGGCCGGGAGATGACCGTGCTCTGGACCCGGTCCGTGCTCACCGAATCCGACGGCACCGTCGCCTGCGTCATCAAGTCCGGCCTGGACATCACCGACCGCAAGCAGGCCGACAGGGAACTGCGCCGCCAGCAGGCCTTCTTCCAGCAACTCTTCGACCGCTCGCCGCAGGCCATCGTGGTGGTGGACTCCTCGGACCACGTGCTGCGCGCCAACCAGGGCTTCACAGACCTCTTCGGATACACAGAGACCGAGGCCCTGGGCGAGCCCATCAACGAACTCATCGTGCCCCAGGACCTCATGGAGGAGGGCGAGCGCCTGTCCGAGGACTCCCTTGGCGGCGAACTGGTGGCCCGCGAATCCGTGCGCCGAACCAAGGACGGCCAGATGATCCACGTCTCCATCCTGGGCGTGCCCATCCTGGTGGACGAGGCCCAGGTGGGCGTCTACGGCATCTACAACGACATCACGGCCCGGGTCATGGCCGAGAACGAGCTCAAGCACCAGGCCCGGCACGACTTTTTGACCAACCTGCCCAACCGGTCCATCTTCCTGGAGCGCATCAAGAGCGCGCTCACGCGCGTGGCGCGACACGAGAACTACAACTGCGCCGTGCTCTTCCTGGACCTGGACAAGTTCAAGAACATCAACGACACCTACGGCCACAAGGCCGGCGACGAACTGCTGGTCTCCCTGGCCCGGCGCATGCAGCGCTGCCTGCGCGACATCGACACCGTGGCCCGCTTCGGCGGCGACGAATTCGCCGTGCTCATCGACGACGCCCGGGAACTGCGCAGGACCATCCAGGTCATCGAGCGCATCATGGAGGAGACCTCCAAGCCCTTCACCCTGGACGGCAACGAGGTGCTCACGGGCATCAGCATCGGCGTGGTGCCCGACATCCGGGGCTACGAAAGCGCCGGACAGGTCCTGTCCGACGCGGACATCGCCCTGTACCGGGCCAAGGAGGGCGGGCGCGGGCGCTACGAGATCTTCGACTCGTCCATGCAGGACGAGGCCACGCGCATGACCCAGCTGGAAAACGACCTCCAGGCCGCCATGGAACGCGAGGAATTCGCCCTCAACTACCAGCCCATCGTACACATGTCCGACGGGTCCGTGGCCGGCTTCGAGGCCCTGCTGCGCTGGCGCCACGCCCAACAGGGCATGATGATGCCCACCAGTTTCCTGACCACGGCCGAAGAGACCGGGCTGATCCAGCAGATCGACTACTGGGTCATGCACACCGCCGGGGGACTGGTCAAGGAACTGCGCGCTGCCCATCCGGGACGGCCCGTTGCCATGAACGTCAACCTCTCGCCCAAGAACTTCTACCGGGCCGATCTGGTGACCCAGGTGCGCACCGTGCTCGAAGCGCTCCAGCTCGGCCCGGACGGCCTGCGCCTGGAGATCGACGAGGGCCTGCTCATGGAGGACCCGGGCTTCTCGGCCGGGGTCCTGGAGCGCCTGCACAAGCTGGAGGTGGGTCTGGTGGTGGACAACTTCGGCGTGGGCGTGTCCTGCCTGCCCGAACTGCACCGCTTCCCCGTGCACATGATCAAGCTGCACCACGAATTCGTGCAGACCCTGACCGACCGCAGGGTCAGCCGGGAGATCGCCCGGGCGCTGATCACCATGGCCACGACCCTGGGCGTGGAGGTGGTGGCCAAGGGCGTGGAGACGCCGGACCAGCGCGACGCCCTGGCCGCCATGGGCTGCCCGTTCGCCCAGGGCTTTTTGTACCACAAGCCCCTGCCCCCCGAGGAAGCCACGGCCCTGCTGGACCAGGCCTGATCCAAGGCCGTGTCATGAAAAATGCCTGCGCATTTTTCCCGCCACGGCACTGAATTGGAAAAGCAAGCTTTTCCAATTCTTTAAGAATGAGGTTGTCATCGGGAGTGTCGGATCCAACGGTGGTGTGTTGCCCGGCCCTTTTTCAAAAAATGGTTTCAGAAACGAAACGGATGGAAATCGCTTCTTGAGAATGAAAAGAGCTTGCTCTTCTCATTCAATGCCGTGGCGCGTGATGTTGCGCAGGCAACATCCGTGACACGACAAGTCTTTTCTTTCATAAGCGGCTCTGCTAGACCCGCCCGATGCCCGCTCCGGAATCACCCTCGCCCCGCGGCCTCGGCCCGCTCCTGGCCGCCGAGGCGTCCTCGCTGCTGCGCGACGCCAGCGCTTCGTCGTGGCTCCTGTTCAAGGCCATGATCCCGGCCGTCATCGTGGTCAAGGTCCTCCAGGAGCTGGACCTCATCGTCCTGCTGGCCCGGCCCCTGGAGCCCCTCATGGCCCTGGTCGGCCTGCCCGCCTCCATGGGCCTGGTCTGGGCCACGGCCATGCTGAACAACATCTACGCGGCCATGGTGGTCTTCGTGTCCCTGGCCTCCGACCCGTCCCTGGGCGCGGGCCTGAGCCAGGCCCAGGCCACGGTGCTGTGCGTCATGATGCTCATCGCCCATTCCCTGCCGGTGGAGCTCAAGGTGGCCCGCCAATGCGGGCCGACCATGCTCTCCCAGGGCGTCATCCGGGTGGGCGCGGCCATGCTCTGCGGCATGGCCATGCACTGGTGCTACGCGGCGTCGGGCTGGCTGTCGCAGCCCAACGCCATCCTGTTCACGCCGGGCCGCCGGCCCGACGGCTGGGGGCAGTGGGCCTGGGACCAGACCCTGAACCTGCTGGCCATCTTCGCCGTCATCGTGGCGCTCATGGCGCTCATGCGTCTGCTCAAGGTCCTGCGGGTCACGGACCTGCTGGTCCGACTGCTGGCCCCGTTGCTGCGGCTGGTGGGCGTGGGCCGGGACGCGGCCGCCATCACCGTGGTCGGCCTGGCCCTGGGCCTGACCTACGGCGGCGGGCTGATCATCAACGAATCGCGCTCCGGCCGCATCGGCATGCGCGACGTCTTCAATTCCGTGACCTTCATGGGCCTGACCCACGCGCTGATCGAGGACACCCTGCTCATGGTCATGCTCGGTGCGGACTTCCAGGGGGTCTTCTGGGGCCGTCTGCTGTTCTCCCTGGCCCTGCTGGCCGTGCTGGCGCGCATGCTGGCGCGCATGCCGGACCATGTCTTTGCCCGCCGCCTCATGCGCCCGGCCTGATCCGACCCGGCCCACCAAAAAAAAGAGACGCCGTTGCCCGCGGCGTCTCATGCGTCGGCCAAAAGCCTCCGCTCACCCATCTAGGAATAGGATGTCTGCGTCCCGCAGATCCTGGCCAGCAAATTGGCCCGGTCGGTCTTGTCCTCGGGCAGGTAGACCATGCCCGAGGCGTCGTAGCCGGGCAGGTCGCCGTCCTGGGAGGCCTCGGCCACCTCGACCCTGGCCTTGACGATCTGCTTGATCACCGCGCGGGGGCTTTCGCCCAGGTGCTCGGCCAGCTTGCCGATGAATTTGGGCACCACCTTGCGGCATTGGGTGACGTATTCGCACAGGTAGATATAGTCGGTCTCGTCCCAACGCGAGAGCACGGCCTCGGGGGTCTGGCCGGTAGAGCGGATCTGGTCGTGCAGGACCTTGGTCAGGCGAAACTTGTAGACGATGCTCATGGCTACCTCCTGCGGGACTCCTTTCATTTAGAAACCGAAGCAACTGGTGTGCCAATCTCCCGCCCTTTGGGCCCGCAAGAACAATCCTGCGCATTATTATTTTAATGCGTTGTCATTAAAGGATATAATTATTGCACGATACGCCCCGGCCAATCCCGCAAAAGGCCCGGCGTCGGCCCCGTTCGGACCCGATGCCGTTTCCGCGCCATGAACGCGCTTTACTTGTTCGACAAAATAACGATATGTCGTGAAGCAACGACTCAACCCCTTGCGAGGCCGCCGTGAAAAACTCCCTCGAATTCTTCAAGCTCCTGTCCGGCGAACTGGCCCCGGAAAAACTGCTCATCAAGTTCCTCATGCTCCTGTTGCAACTGCAAAACGTGGAGCGCGGCTCCATCTGGGTGCGCAAGGAGGAAGGCCACGTCTGCGTGGAAGCCGCCGGGGCCGACAGCGAGGACATCAAGGGCATGTGCGTCCCCGTCAGCCGGGCCAGCATCGTGGGCTGGGTCATGGAAAACGGACGCATGACCATCTCCGAACCGGCCAAGGACGAACGGCACTACTCCGAAGTGGAGCGGGACATGGCCGTCAAATCGCGGCTCATCCTGGGTTTTCCCCTGTTCCTGCGCAACGGCACGGTCTACGGGGTGGTGGAAATCATCGACACCTCGGCCGGCGG
>Ga0272444_10006246_pt1 | contig 10199 bp, 6 predicted proteins | sample SSMForm13_FD_201033 | JGI IMG/M metagenome (GOLD analysis project Ga0272444, IMG submission 201033) | Marine sediment archaeal communities from Little Sippewissett salt marsh, Falmouth, MA, United States - SSM-Form-13 | ecosystem: Environmental > Aquatic > Marine > Wetlands > Sediment ...
ACATAAGGAAAAGGACGGTAATTTTTATGGATGTACAGAACGAAAGATCACTGAGAGAAAAATGCGGGGAAAAGAACTTTGATAAACTCGTAGCCATCCAGAACAAGAAGCTGCATGAATTCGTCGAGAAATACGTACTTCTATGCGATCCCGACTCGGTTTTCGTGCGCACTGACGCTCCCGCGGACGCCGAATATATAAGAAAGAGATCCATTGAAAAGGGCGAAGAGATAGACCTTAAGATAAAAGGGCATACCGCCCATTTTGACGGTTATTACGACCAGGCAAGGGACAAGTCCAACACCAAGTACCTGCTTAAGTCCGATGAGGTCCTGGGTTCGGACATAAAGTCGGAAGACAGGAAAAAAGGCCTCAAAGAGGTGCATGATCTCTACAAGGGCTGCATGAAGGGCAAGGAGATGTACGTCTGTTTTTTCTGCCTGGGTCCGACCGATTCGGAATTCTCAATACCGGCCGTCCAGATAACCGATTCCACTTACGTCGCGCATTCCGAGGGCATACTTTACAGGAGCGGTTACGAGTATTTCAAAAAAATAAGCGATTCCGGAAGGTTCTTCCGTTTCATGCATTCCGCGGGCAAGCTGGAAAACAGCGTAAGCAAGGACGTTTACAACCGCAGGGTGTACATTGACCTGAGCGAAGAGATGGTGTTCAGCTTGAACACCCAGTACGCGGGTAATACCGTGGGCCTTAAAAAACTCGCCATGAGACTTGCGATAAAACGCGCTTCGGAGGAAGGCTGGCTTACCGAACACATGTTCATCATGGGCGTTTACGGCCCGGACAACAAGAGATTGACCTATTTCACCGGTTCTTTTCCCAGCGCCTGCGGCAAGACAGCCACTGCGATGCTTTCCGGGGAGAAGATAGTCGGCGACGACATAGCTTACCTGAGGCGCATCGACGACAAACTGAGAACGGTCAACGTGGAAAAAGGCATCTTCGGCATCATACAGGACGTGAATGAGGACAACGATCCCGCGATATTCGAGGCGCTGACCACTCCGGGCGAAGTGATATTCTCCAACGTGCTTATAGACCCGGACAACAACCCGCGCTGGCTGGCCGACGGAAGGCCCGATCCCGAGGAAGGCGTGAACTTTTCCGGCAAGTGGACACCGGGCAAAAAGGGCCCGGACGACAAGCCCGTGCCGTTCGCTCACAAGAACGCGCGTTACACCATAGGGCTGGGGGACCTCAAGAACTATGACGATAACCTGGAAAACCCGGAAGGGGTTAAGATAGGCGGCGTGATATACGGAGGCCGCGATTCCGACACGAGCGTCCCGGTGACGCAGTCCTTTGACTGGGAGCACGGGATACTCATGCAGGGCGCCACGATAGAATCCGAGACCACGGCGGCCACGCTGGGCAAGGAGGGCGTGAGGGCCTTTAACCTCATGGCCAATCTGGATTTTCTTTCTATACCGATAGGAAGGTACATACAGAACAATCTTGACATAGTCAAAGGCATTGAAAAACCGCCGCTCATATTCTGCGTCAATTATTTCCTTAAAGGCAAAGACGGCAAATATCTTAACGGCATGAAGGACAAGCATGTCTGGGTTAAATGGATGGAGCTAAGGGTGAACGGCGAAGCCGACGCTATCAGGACGCCCGTGGGATATATACCCAAATATAAGGACCTTGCGAAGATCTTTAAGGGGCTGCTCGGCAAGGATTACACAAAGGAAGAGTACGAAGAACAGTTCAAGCTGCGCATACCCGAGAACATAGCCAAGATAGAGAGGATAAAGGAGATATACCACACAAAGGTGTTTGATACGCCGTATGCGCTGATGAAGGCCCTGGACGAACAGAGAAAACGCCTTGAAGAATGCCAGGCGAAGTGCGGCGATCACGTGTCGCCGTTTGTATTGGATAGTGAATAGTGAAAAAGTGAATAGTGAGTAGGGAGTAGGGGGGAAAGATGGAAAAGACAAAAGCGATACTTGACCCTGACATAAAGGATGTGCCGCTTTTCAAGAAGGGCAAGGTCAGGAACGTTTACGATATGGGGGACAAGCTCCTCTTCGTGGCCTCGGACAGGATATCCGCTTTTGACGTCGTAATGCCCAACGGCATTCCCGGCAAAGGCATAGTGCTTAACAGGATCTCGGACTTCTGGTTCGACTTGACAAAAGATATAATAGATAACCATAAGGTGACCACGGATATCGATAAGATCATCGCCGCCGACAGACGGCTGGGATCTTACCGCGAGGTGCTTTCCGGGAGGTCCATGCTGGTGAAAAAAGCCGAGCCCATGCCCGTGGAATGCATAGTGCGCGGATACATATCCGGCTCCGGATGGAAAGATTACCGGAAGACTGGCATGATCTCCGGCGTAAATCTCCCCGCGGGGCTCAGGCAGTCCGAAAGATTAGAAGACCCGATATTCACCCCTTCTACCAAGGCCGAGTCGGGGCACGACATCAACATCACGCAGGACGAGATGAAACAGACCGTCGGCGAAGAGGCGTTCGGCTTTCTTAAGGAAAAAAGCATCGCCGTGTATAAAAAAGCGCGTGAATACGCCGCCTCAAAAGGCATAATCATCGCGGACACCAAATTCGAGTTCGGTAAGCTCGGCGATAAGATAATACTGATGGACGAAGTGCTTACGCCGGATTCCTCCAGGTTCTGGCCCATGGACGATTACGAGCCGGGCCGCCCCCAGAAAAGTTTTGATAAACAGTTCGTGAGGGATTACCTGGAGACCCTTGACTGGGACAAGACCCCGCCGGGGCCGGAACTCCCGGAAGAGATCGTCAGCAAGACGCGCGAAAAATACCTCCAGGCGTACCGGATATTGACTGGGAAAGAACTTTAATAGTCGCCGGTCGCTAGTCGCTCGTTTCTCGTATATACGAGCGACAAGCGACGAGCGACAAGCGACAAACAATGAAGCCCCACGTAGTAAAGATAGACCCGCACAACATAGACAGAGAGGCCCTGAAAAAGGCCGCTGAACTTATCAACAACAGGGGGCTTGTCGCTTTCCCCACGGAGACCGTTTACGGCCTCGGCGCCAGTGCCCTTGACCCCAGGGCGGCGGCGAAGATATTTGAGGCTAAAAAACGCCCGCTTGACGATCCTTTGATAGTCCATATCGCCGGATTAAAGTCGCTTGACGACCTTACCGACGAAGTGCCCCAGGGCGTCGTGAAGCTGATGGAACGTTTCTGGCCGGGGCCACTTACTATAATATTCAAAAAAAGCAAAAAGGTCCCGCCGATCGTCACCACCGGTCTTGATACGGTGGCCGTGCGCATGCCTTCGGGTGAGATCGCGCGCCGGCTTATCATGGCCGCCGGTGTGCCCATAGCGGCGCCTTCGGCTAACCTTTTCGGCAGGCCCTCTCCCACGAAGGCCGGCCACGTCCTCACCGATCTGGACGGCAGGATAGACATGCTGCTGGACGGCGGCGATACGGAAATAGGCGTGGAATCAACGGTCGTACACCCGGACGGGGAGGGGCTTCTGGTATTGAGGCCCGGCGGCGTCACGGTGGAGGAGCTTGAAAGCATAGTGCCGGAAGTGCGTGTAGCCGGCGGGGAAGAGCTGGAAAAGTCCCCGGGTAAATACCCGCAGCATTACTCGCCGCGGGCGCGGGTGATAGTCGTTGAGGACGGGCCCGGCCAGGTTGACAACGCTCTCAGGACGGCCTCCGAAACGGCCGCGCAGTCTAAAAATATCGGCATACTCGCCAAACACGAACACGCCGACGCCTATAAAGGTATGAACGTCAAGGTGCTTGGGCCCTCCGGCGACAGCCGTATATGCGCTTCAAGGCTTTTTTATATACTGCGCGAGTTTGATGCGGAAGGCGTCGATGTCATAATCGCCGAAGGCATCTCCGAGAAGGGCCTCGGCCTCGCCGTCATGAACCGCCTTCGCAAGGCGGCAGGCTGATCACAGAACAGCCTGGCATGGGGTATTTCTTACCGGGGCCCCTCCGCCCGGTGTGGATCCTCCCCGTACAGAAACACCCCATGCCCGGCTGTTGCCAGTCAGGAGCCTGTCTCCTGTACTCAGGATCTGAATCTATTTGCCAGGAATTTCTGAAGGTCCGGGCTTGCGGCGACTTCGTCGTAAGAGAAGATCACCACCCCGCCGGGGGAGAGTTTCCTGAGGTATTCCAGCTGCTCCTTGAGCGTTTCGGGCCGATCCTTTATCAGGTACGCGCCCACTCCTATATATACCTTTCCGGTCTCCGCCGGCATCAGGATGGACCTTGAATTCATCTTCATGAGTTTCGTATCGTCGGTGTAGTTCATCGCTACGACGTAATCAACGTAACCCTCACCCAGCCATTTGGTCCAGTCCTGCAGCGTGACAAGATAGGTCCGTTCTATTGAAGGCACTATCGTGCAGGATATTTTCCACCCGGGAGCGGCCGCGCGCACGCATCCGGAGACTTCTTTCACCAGGAGCGTCACCCGGTCCCTGCGCCAGTCGTCCCAGGCCCTGAAGCTCTCCCTGGCGCCGTCCATCTTGCGCGCGTCAAGTCCGGAAGAGTTCTTGAAAGCTTCCAGATTTATATCGTTATAGCCGTACGTTATGCCGTGGGAGGAGAACCTTGAGCCGGGCGTGAAAGGCACCACCGCCGGGTACCTTATATAATCAAGGTGCATACCGCTGAAACCCGGGTATTTCCGGGCGATCTCCCCGGCTATGCCGGCAAGGTATTCGCGCACCGCGGGGCTTCCGGGTTCCAGGAAGAGCTGGTTCTCGCGTATAAAATATTTATCAAGCGCGTCCTTGTTGCCTTTCTGCATGGACGTCCTGCCGTACTGGTCCAGTGTAAGCGCGGCGTCACCCATTTTACTCAAAACGTTCGCGCCTGTGTTCTGCGCGATGCTCAGGACATTGATCCACGCGTGGACCTTTATGTTATTTGCTTTCGCCTTGCGGAGCAGGTGGTTTATGGGGTCCTCGCCGGCTTCGGAGAGGATATCCTCATAGGCCGAACGGTCGGTCAGGTCCGAATCGTAATAAGCTTTATCCGACCTGTAGACCTGGAGGTATATATCCGTGATACCGGTCTTTTTGCAGGTGTCGATCAGCCTGTCGGCATTCGCTTTTGAATAAAGCACTTTTTCGGGAGTGAAGACCGTTACCCACACGCCAAGCCGCGGGGCAGATGTGTCTTTGCCCAGTATATCGGTCGCGTGGGGGATAAAGAGCCCCGCCGCGACGATCAGCGCTGTGAGTATGACCAGTTTCTTTTTCATCAGCTATGCCTTGTTTAGACTCAGGACTCATGACTTTTTTAAGTCTTGTGTCTTGTGTCTTGAGTCTTGTGTTCGAAACTATTCCCCCTGATAATTTATCAGCGTTACGGGGTTGTACTTTTCTATCTTTTCCATGTAGTTCAGGAAGGGCAGTCCGATTATCGAAAAAATGCCCGCCACTGCGCCTTTCTGCATCTTTACCATATGCGCGACGGCTTCAAGCGTCCCGCCGGTCGCGATAAGGTCGTCTATGATAAGCCATTTTTTGCCCGGGGTGAGATCCGAGGTGTGTATCTCAAGCGTGGCCTCGCCGTATTCCAGCGAATAACTTTTCTGCACGGTATCGCCGGGGAGCTTGCCGCTTTTCCGGGCCAGCACCAGCGGCACCTCGCGCCTGAGCGCGAAAGGCCCGCCGAGAAGGAAACCGCGGCTCTCTATGGCGATAACGCCGTCTATTTCGGTATCCTTATAGATCCTGTCCATCTCGTCTATGACGAACCGGAAGGCCGCGGGGTTGGTGAATATGCTCGTGACGTCATAAAAAAGTATGCCGGGTTTGGGAAAGTCCGGCACTTTGCGGATGACTTTATCCAGGTTCATGTTATACCCCTTGTGTGTCGTTTGCGGTAACGAAGCCCGTTTCGTATATAGGTTACGTCTAACGTTACCGAAACCGATACGGGCCTCGTTACCATAACCGTAACCGTAGTTTAAAACAGTCCCATGAATTTTTCGTTAAGCATAAGAAACAGCCCGCCGAACACCAGCGATACTATGCCCATGAGCTTTATGAGTATGTTCATCGCAGGGCCGGTCGTATCCTTGAAGGGATCGCCCACGGTGTCGCCCACGACAGCGGCCTGGTGTGTTTCCGTGCCTTTGCCGCCGAGGTTGCCTTCTTCTATCCATTTTTTGGCGTTGTCCCACGCGCCGCCGCTGTTGGCCATCATTATGCCGAGCAGCACGCCGCACACGGTCGCGCCGGCCAGGAACCCGCCCAGCGCCTCGACCCCGAGGAGAGTGCCCACAAGAAAAGGCGCCACGATCGCGGTCAGGCCCGGGAGTATCATCTCCTTAAGCGAACCCTTGGTCGCGATGTCTATACACGCCTGCGTGTCGGGTTTAGCCGTGCCTTCCATCAGCCCCGCTATCTCGCGGAACTGCCGGCGTATTTCTATGACAAGTTTGTTCGCCGCTTTACCAACGGCTTTAAGCGTCATCGAGGCGATCGCGAAAGGTACAAGCGCGCCTATGAAAAGCCCCACCACGGGCATAGGTTTTATAAGGTCTATCGCCTGGAGCCCCGTGACTTTCTGGAACGCCGCGAAAAGCGCCAAAGCGGTGAGCGCGGCCGAACCTATGGCGAAACCCTTGCCGATAGCGGCCGTGGTATTCCCCAGGGAATCAAGTTTATCGGTTATCTTGCGCACGCTTTTATCCAGACCCGCCATCTCGGCTATGCCGCCCGCGTTATCGGCGATTGGCCCGTACGAATCCGTTGACATCACTATGCCTATGATGGAAAGCATGCCCACGGCGGAAAGCCCTATGCCGTAAAGCTGGCTGAAATGGTAAGACACGAGGATCGCCGCGCATATCGTGAGCATCGGCAGTATCGTGCTTTCAAAACCCACCGCGAGGCCCGAGACTATCGTCGTCGCCGGCCCGGACTGCGAACTTTCGGCGATCTGTTTTATGGGTTTTCCGCTGGTGAAATATTCGCTTTCAACCCCGATAAGCAGCCCGGCGACAAGCCCCGATATTATCGCCCAGAAATGGTTGATAGAACCGAACATCATCCTTTCGGATACAAAAGCGCCCGCTATAAATATCGCGGCGGCAATAAAAGTGGAGTTCCGGAGCGCCGTCTGCGCGTTAAGGTTTTTGAGGAACTTTATCGAAAAAACGCCCGCCATCGAAGCCGCCAGCCCTATGGAGATAAGCACCAGCGGGAAGAACATCGCCGTAAAAGCGTCCGGCATCATCGCGGCGATCGCCATGGTCGCTATGACGGACCCCACGTAAGATTCAAAAAGGTCCGCGCCCATGCCGGCGGTGTCGCCCACGTTGTCTCCAACGTTATCGGCTATTACCCCGGGGTTGCGGGGATCGTCCTCGGGGATCCCGGCTTCGATCTTACCCACCAGGTCGGAACCCATATCCGCGGCTTTGGTGAATATGCCGCCGCCTACACGTGCGAAAAGCGCTATTGAACTGGCCCCGAAAGCGAAACCCGTTATGATGGCGGTGTCGCGCGTCACCAGAAACCACGCCCCCAGTCCCAGTACACCCAGCGCGGCTACGGTTATGCCCATGACCGACCCGCCCTTGAAGGCCACGTTCAGGGCCTCGCCCGCGCCCAGGGTCATCGCGGCATTGCATGTCCTGGCGCTTGACCTTGTCGCCGCCTGCATCCCTATAAGGCCGGCCAGCATGGACGAGAAAGCGCCCGTTACGTAAGCTATACCGGTGGGGAGGGAGAGGAACTTTGATATTATTATGAACATCACCACTACGAAGACCAGTATGATGCGGTATTCGTTCTTCAGAAATACCATCGCGCCTTTATACACCTCGTGCGCGATATCACGCATCTTATCAAGGCCTTCGGGTTTTTTGATGACAAGCAGGAACATTACAAGCGCGAACGCCAGGCCCAGCAGGCCCATCAGGGGTACGTATATCATGCGATTCTCCTTCTTTCGATCAAGCCGCGGTTACAAAAGCGGGCCGTTAATAATAAAAAAAACAGGGACAAGGTAACATATTTGGCCGTATTTTGCAATACCTTAGTTAACCAAGGATCTCTTTGACATGCTTCAGGAGCTCGTCGGGCCATATGAACTTTGAAAGCACCTTGGCCGCGCCTTCTTTTTTGGCCGCGTCGATAAGCTCGGTGGATATAAAAGCGGTGAGCATGAACACCGTGGACCCGCTTTTCAGCTGTTTTATGCGTTTCAGGAGCTCCAGGCCGTCCATTTCGGGCATCTTGTAATCAAGTATGATCAGCGAATAATCGTTGATCTTCACCATTTTAAGGGCCCTGAACGGGTCGGTGGAGTAGCTGACCTCGTAATCGGAATCCAGCATCATCACGTCCGCGAGCGATCTGCACATGTCCTTGTCATCGTCAACAAGCAGTATTTTGGGATGCTGCCTCTGGTTCATTACGCTACCACCTTTGCCGCCGGTAATTTGATTATAAAACAGGTGCCTCTTTCACTTGTGCCTTCCAGGTGCAGTTCGCCCTCGTTCGCCTCTATTATCGATCTTGATATGGAGAGCCCCAGCCCCGTGCCGGTGACCTTGGAGCTGTAGAACATGTTGAATACTTTCTTACGGGCGCTTTCGGCTATGCCGTGGCCGGTATCGCATATGCGCACGGCCACTTTATCCCCGCCGTTGGTCGGGAACATCTTGACGGTGAGCTTGCCGGCGTCACCCATGGCCTGCAGGGCGTTCATCACGAGGTTCCTGAACACACTGTATATCTGGTGGAAATCTATATAGACGAACAGGCGGTCCTCCTGCTCGCAGCTGAAATCCACGTTTATGCCCTCGGGTATCTCCATGTCGCTCAGGACCTCTTCCATGCAGTTCTTGAGCGATACCGTGGTGGCCACCTCGGCCTTGACGCGGGAATAACTAAGGATACTTTCAAGGATGTTGCTGGAAAGTTTTATCTTGTCCTCAAGCACCCGGAGGCGTTTTTCAAAGATCTGCCTGTTCTCGGGTCCCTCCCTGTTGAGCAGGTACACGGAATTGCTTATTATGCTTAAAGGCGTCCTCAGCTCGTGCGCGATCTGGCCCGCCAGTTTACCCAGAACGGCAAGCTTGTCCTTTTCGACCATCTTCTGGCTCATCATCTGTATCTGCCGGGTCTTTATTTTTATCGTCGTGCGCAGGGATATTATCCATAAAAGCACCATGAACACCAGCATCACGGCCATGATCCCGGCGACGAACATGAGCACCATGTTCCATGGGACGGTCTCCGCCAGGTAAAGGCCGAACCATTTGCGTTTGATCCTTTTAAGGGTGCCGTCATCTTCAAGGAGGGTGATGTACTGGTTGATCTCCGCCAGAAGCTCCGGCTGGCCTTCCTGTATGACCAGCGCGTATTCATAAAGAGGGCCCACGGAAGGCCCGACTATCTTGAGGCCCTCTATGCCGTAACGCTGTATGTAATAACGCGCCATGTCCTTTTCGGCGATAACGGCGGTGACCTCGCGGTCCTCCAGTTTTTTCAGAGCCTGCAGGACGGAATCGGTCCTTACTACGGTGATGTTCCTGTTTTCAGCCACTTCGTCCAGGACGAGGCTGTGTTTCCAGACAGCCACAACAGTGCCCTCCAGGGATTTAAGCGAATCCACGGAACGGTTGTCGGCGAGGACGAATATCGAAAAATCGAATTCCACCAGGGGTTTTGAATACGCCGGGTACTGCGCGCGTTTTTTATATATCGGGGCGCCTATTATGCCGTCCGCCTTGCCGCTTTTAAGCGCCAGCACGCATTCTTTCCAGGGCATAAGCTCAAGCGTGATCTTCCTGTTCATCGCTTCGGCGAGGGCGTTCACCATGTCGACGGAATAACCCGCGGGCTGGTCTTTATCCACGTAAGAATAGGGGGGGAAGTCATTGTTGCCGCAGAACACCAGCGGTTTCTGCATGAGCTTGCCGTCCACCACATAGACATCCGGCTTTGATACCACGATATCGTCAAGCTGGAGGGCGCTCTCGGGTTCCGCTTCGATGGTGACGGTCTTTTTCTCGGCATCCTGCGCGAACAGGACGGCGCCGGCCGCCACGGCGAAGACTGTTAGAAAGCCGATGGCAATAAAGACGTTGCGAAAAGATGTTTTCATCAGAATAATTATATAGTGCGGGGGTATGATATGCAAGCGAGTTGTCGGCAAAGGGATAAAATGATAAAATAAACAG
>Ga0272444_10006248_pt1 | contig 10198 bp, 5 predicted proteins | sample SSMForm13_FD_201033 | JGI IMG/M metagenome (GOLD analysis project Ga0272444, IMG submission 201033) | Marine sediment archaeal communities from Little Sippewissett salt marsh, Falmouth, MA, United States - SSM-Form-13 | ecosystem: Environmental > Aquatic > Marine > Wetlands > Sediment ...
GTGTCCGTTCTCTGACGTAGAAGGCCGCCCGCTGATGTGGATTCTCTCCGTACCGCAGGTCGCGGGCCTTGCGATAGCTCAGTGATATCCGCTCAGGCAGGTCTTGTCCTGTTTGCTCTGCCAGGTACTCGGCTATGGCCGCGTCGTATCCTGCTGTCAGCGCGAAGGCTTGGCGAGCCAGCTTCCGGCGAAGATCAGAACCGACCTTCCCGCCTTCCGCGCGCATTTGTGCCAATACTTCGGAATACTGGTCCGAATCGGTCACGACGGTCACAAAGTCGTGGTTCTTGGCCGCCGCTCTGACCAACGTCGGCCCCCCGATATCGATCATCTCTACCGCCTGGGTCGGAGTTGTTGCTTCGTCGGCGATCGCCTCCTGGAACGGGTACAGGCCAACACAGACAAGGTCTATGGGTTCTATTCCGTGTGCATCCATGTCAGCCTGGTGGTTGGGATCATTGCGAAGTGCCAAAATCCCACCATGTATCTTAGGGTGCAGCGTGACAACCCTGTGTCCAAGCATCGCGGGAAAGCCAGTCAGATCCTCCACCCGCCGAACGGCCAGGCCAGCGCCTTCCAAGGCCTCGGCAGTGCCGCCGGAGGAGATGATTTCGACTCCCATCTCCGTCAACGCAGAGACGAACTCGGCAATTCCGCTCTTGTCAAAGACGCTTATGAGAGCGCGGCGAATCAAGACTTCAGCCATGTGTCAGGCCCTCGCAAAGGGGAAATCAACTCGAAGCAAAACAGCGGAATCTCGCTCAACCGGCGCGCGCCGTCAGGAAGATCACAGCCTTTCGCCGAGAAGATCCGTTGTCAATCGGCCCGCTGAAACCTTGCGAATACAGGCCACCTTTCCCGATCCGGAAGCGACGTAGATCGCCGGCTTGTCGGTATTGCCCGCAGATAGCTCCCAACCGGTAAGTGGAACCTCAGTCTTAACTGTCCCTAGCATCTCATCTACTATGAGCAAGCCATTGCCGGCAGAGAGCACATACACCTGCCCGTCCATAACCGCCAAGACCTTCCTGCCATCGGGCAGAGTCCATCGCTGCTTACCTGTAACCAGATTGACAGCGTAGAATTTGTCCCTCCTGGCAAACTGGAAGATCGTGTACTCGGCCACCTGCACGGGGTCTCGCAAAGGTCCTTCACATACGAATGGTTGCTCCCATAGCGGTTGTCCATCCGTCAGCGAGAATGCATAGAGGCGGTTGTCGTCGCTGGCTACGAAGCATCCTCGCTGGTCCACGTGGAACTTACCAGTCACCGCACCCCGCAACTGCTGCTTCCACACCTTCCGCCCGCCAGCAGAAGTGCGCGTCGCGATAATCGTGCCGGTGTCGTCGGCAATGTAGATCGATCCCCGGAACTTTTCGATGGGGGCAGTTATCATACCGTTGGCTGAGTGCCACCACTCCTTGACGGCTTCGTTGAGGCGAATCGCGTAGTACCATCCCTTTGTTGATCCGACATAGAAGTATGTTCCGTCACACGTACCGGTGGTGTTTGCGGCGAAGTCAAACGGGATCTTGCGGCGCAACTGGCCGTTGCTGCGGTCTATAACCAGTACATAGCTCAGAGTGTTGATGAGCACCGCATCGAACGGTTCCAGTCTGCCGGCCGGCACGGGCTGGCGGATCTCCTTTATCCCTCCGGTTTCGGCTGTCAGGCGAAGCTTGTCGGCATGGACGGGATGGAATACCGTCGCACTTTTTTCTCCCACCGCATAGTACCACTTGGGCAGCCCCTTCACCGCGTCAATGGCAATCAGGCGATTGGAGTCGGTCAAGCAGTAGAGATTCTCGTCTATCTGCTCCAGGTAAACGATCGACTCGCCGCTGTCCAAGGCAAGAGGCAACTGCCAGTAGTACTGAAGACCTGCCTCGGTCAGAACAGACGGGTGTAGTGCCTCGCCGTTCCGGTTACTACCACACCCGGTTACAGAAACAGCCAAAATCGCCAAGACAACGGCGCCTGTAGTGACAAGCCTACCCATTAGGATACTCCTGGAGCCCGACTTCACCGCCGAAGCCGGGCCAACAAGAGCCGCTCCGACCCTCCTCGCCGGAACGCCTCACAACTCTAGTTCCACGTAATCGCTAAGTCTGACGCGGGCGTCCTGCTCGAATCTTCTGAGCTTGGCTATTCTCTCCAGATCGTCCGCGATACGGTAAGCCAGCTTAAATATGTAGGGACGACCCTCAAGCCTGGCGGTCAGGTCCGCCGTCATTTCGTCCCAGCTTCCGTCGTAAAGCTCTCCGACCAGCACGACAAGCATGTGCTCCTCGCTGGTCATGGACTCGACAAATCGCCGGACCTTGTCTTCGGCATCGCCCGGTGCAGTAGCCACTTTCGGCGCCTCGCCTACCGGTCTAACTGCGCAGCGGGGATAAGCAACTGCACAGACAAGCCAGTAATTTATGGAACGCCCGCGCCATATGCAACCAGTATTGTCGTATAGATGAGCCCGGTGACACCGTCCTGTCTTTGCTCGTGGTCTCCGGGAAACTCCGCCGGAAAGACCCATCAAGACAATTTTCGTCTTGCATCGAGGCAACGTGTTCGCATACTCAGATGGGTTCTGCCAAGGCTGGTTCCGAACAGGGCAATTACGTTACGAAGAGGCAAGCTTTTGTTCAGACGGTTGAGGGCCAATCGATGAAACTCCTGCTGCTCGGTTTGCTGTCCGCCATTGCGACATCAATGGCTGTGGGTTGTGCGCCTCGGGGCCTGAAGGCTTACGGCAAGTATAACCTGGGCGCTGCGGAACCCATTGTGGCTTCGGCGATCGAGTCTTCCGGTGGCCTGGCCGCTTGGCGAAAACTGGGACAGGTCCGCGCGGTCGCCTTGATGACGGTCTATGACCGGAAAGACCAAGCCTATCTGAATCGTCAAGAGCACAAGATAGACATGAACCGCGGACGCCTCAGCATCGAGGCAATAACTGCCAAGGGAACTTGGCGGGCCACTTACAGGCGTGGAGGCGGCTTCTCCCTCACCGGTTCGGATGCCCTTGAGGGGATGACCCCGAGCCAACTCCGCCAGGCCATGCGCATCCTACTGCACCGCCTTTCCGGACCGATGAACCTCCTTCGAAAAAGCGAGACTCCCGGACACGTCGAGCATCTGACCCTCGACGGGAAAGACTTGGTTAAGGTTTCGGTTACAGGCCCGCAGCCCAGGCCTACCGCATACTACTTCGACTCTAAGGGAGGGGGACTACAGATGGTGTCGGACGGACCCGAGCAACCAAGCCAGGGAGGAACAGTTACCATTTACAGTTACCAGATTCTGCCTGGCGGGCTTGTTTTCCCCAAGAAGCTGACCGTTGTTCGCACCGGGGATCACGTTCTGGTGGGGCGTTCCAAGGTAATGGAAGTGCAGTACTCTGATGTCCAGGTGAACTGAGGACTCCCCCGCTGACTGGAAGCAAAACTCCCAGGCCGGGCTTGGGCGCTTGAGTCCGCGCAGAATGCTTGTTTCCCTAGGCCTCAGGCCGGTTGCATTTCCGCGGCGCGCAGCGCAGTATCTATGCCATAGGGCAATGGTTATCTGCCTGCCCAGAGGACAGGAGAATGGCAGGATGAGGATTCTTTACATTGATATTGACACGCTCAGGCCCGATCACCTCGGTTGTTATGGTTACGGTCGCAATACGTCGCCCAATATGGACCGTATCGCCGCGTCCGGTGTTCGCTTCGACAATTGCCACTGCTCCGACGCGCCTTGCCTTCCGTCGAGGGCGGCACTTGTGACGGGGATGTTCGGAATACACAGCGGGATCGTCGGCCATGGTGGAACCGCCGCGGATCTGAGACTGGTTGGCGCGGAGAGGGGCTTTAGAAACCAGCGGTCAATGGAAGCCCTGCCGGCCGTGCTGAAGCAGGCCGGGCTGCGAACGGTGACCGTAAGCCCCTTCGCCGAGAGGCACTCCGCCTGGTGGTTCTACGCGGGCTTTCTCGAGATGTACAACCCGGGCAAAGGCGGCATGGAGTCTGCCGAGGAGGTGACTCCCACGGCAGTGCGCTGGATTGACCAGAATGCCACTGAGGAGAACTGGTTCCTGCACGTGAACTACTGGGACCCGCATACGCCTTACCGCGCACCTGAAGGCTACGGCAATCCATTTAGGGACGAGCCCGTACCGGAATGGTTGACCCAGGAGGTGCTCAACAAGCACAGGCAGCTGGCCGGTCCGCATGGAGCGCGGGAGGTCAGTATGTACAACGACGAAGTGAATCCGAAGTACCCACGCCACTTGGGACAGGTTCAGGACATGTCCGACGTGCGGAAACTCTTTGACGGCTACGACTGCGGCGTGGCCTATGCCGACGAGCACGTGGGACAACTAATGCGAGCCCTGGAGCGCAAGGGCGTTGCCGATGATGTCGTTGTCATTGTCAGTGCGGACCACGGAGAGAACCTCGGCGAGTTGGGCATCTACGCCGAGCACGCCACTGCAGATCGGATCACGACGCGCATTCCTCTGATTATCCGCTGGCCGGGCGCCGCAGCAGGGCACGTCGATACCGGTCTGCACTACAACCTGGACTTGGCGCCGACGCTGGCGGAGATTCTCGGCCTGGAAGCCCCGCCAAGCTGGGACGGGCAGAGCTTCGCGCAATCGGTGACCGACCGGATCGATACAGGCAGGGATTTCCTCGTGGTCAGCCAGTGTGCACACGTCGCCCAGAGGTCCGTGCGATTCGGCCCCTGGTTGTACATGCGCACCTGGCACGATGGGTATCATCTGTTCCCCGATGAAATGCTCTTCGATGTCGATGCCGACCCACACGAGCAGAGGGATCAGGCCGAGAAGCGACCGGAGATCTGCGACCGGGCAAAGCAGTATCTTGAGAGCTGGCACGGGGACATGATGGCGACCCAGCCGGAAGGCTACGATGTGGATCCGATGCAGACCGTCCTTTCCGAGCGAGGCCCTTACCATGCTCGTGGACACCTCGCAGAGTACTGCAAGCGTCTGGAGGCAACCGAGCGAGGATGGGCCGCCGAGAAATTACAGACGAAGCACCCCGCGGAATTCAACTAGGCGTAAGCTCCGCTTGTCGCGCGCCTTCGCGAGTAACGTCCGGAGTCGCGCCCACCATTGCTTGGGCTGTTGACTCTGGGTGTCAGGTGTAGGTTCTCCTGCTTGAGGAGCCCTTCGAGACCTTCCAGAAGCTCGCGCGACGGTTTGACGAACCACTGCTTGTCGGACCGTATCGTCGTCCGGACTTCGGGCCGGCCGGTTGGGGTCACCTCCAGAAGGACCGGACAGGAGCCACGATTCGCCTTCAGCAGATCCGCTGCCTTGGTAAGCACACCGCCGGTGAGGTTCTCGCCTGACAGCCTCAACATGACCTGCCCAGTAAGCTGGACGATTGCCTGATCCATCGGGATCAGATCCTGCACGACGATGCCGGGCCGTTCCCTCCGACGGTCAACCGTTCCGCATACAAACAGCATCGCTTCTTCGGCGATTACTGGGCCAGCCTGCCGGAATGCGTCCGGGAAAACCACCGCGTCGCACTTTCCGGTCAGGTCTTCCAGCGTGAGCATGGCCATCTTCTCGTTCTTGGCGCGCGTGTGGGTGTGCCTGACGGAAACTATCATACATCCAATGGTTACAGGCGCGCCTTCGGGCAAACGGTCCAAACCTGCCAAGTTGACACCATTCGGGGAGCTGAGCATATCCAGCTCCCTTCCGTACTTCACCAGCGGATGCGAACTAATGTAAAAGCCGAGGGCTTCCTTCTCCGCAGCAAGAAGTTGAGATTCGCTCAGCGGCTCGACCTTCGGGAACTGTGGCTTGGCGGATTTGTCGTCAGCAAGTGCCCCCGCCGCAAAGAAACTCATCTGTCCGCTTCTCTTTGCCTCGGCTGCGGACTGACCAAGTGAGATGGCCTGGTCAAGCGCTTCAAGCATTGCCGCCCGGTGAGCGCCAAGGGCGTCAAAGGCGCCGCACTTGATCAATGCTTCTATCGCGGTGCGGTTCAATTGGCGGAGGTCGGCGTTCTCGCAGAAGTGGTACAGATCGGTGAATTGCCCTCCCGCCTGTTCGCGGGCCTGTCCGACGGCATCGGCAGCTCTGGTTCCGACACCCTTGACGGCCGCCAGACCAAAGCGTACGCGGTCTCCGTCTATTGTGAAGTCCCGTCCGCACGTATTGATGTCCGGAGGGGCGACCTCAACGCCCATCCGGGCCGCCTCGGATATGTATTTGACGACCTTGTCGGAATCGCCGCACTCAAACGTAAGCGTCGCGGCGACGAACTCACGCGGGTAGTGGGTCTTGAAGTAGGCAGTCTGATAGGCCACGATCGCGTAGCGAGTGGAGTGAGCCTTGTTGAAACCATACCCGGCGAACTTGAGGATCAGGTCGAACAGTCTGACAGCTTCATCTTCAGCGATGCCGTTCTGCCTGGCGCCTTCGAGGAAGTTGGGTTTCTCTGCGGCGATTACCTTGGCCTTCTTCTTGGATATTGCCTTTATCAGCGTCAGCGCCTGGCTGAGCGGGAGCTTCCCGAGCCTGTTGAGCACCTGCATGATCTGTTCCTGATAGACCATGATCCCGTACGTCTCGGAAAGGATGTCGTCCACCAGCGGGTGGACCGATGGAACTTGCTCCAGGCCGTTGGCGCGAGCGCAGTAGGTGGGAATCAGTTCCATCGGCCCCGGGCGGTACATTGCGTTGGCGGCGATGAGATTCTCGATGCGGTTTGGCTTCATCTGGACGAGGAGATTCTTCATCCCCTCGGATTCGAACTGGAAGACTCCGTCGGTGTGCCCGGCTCGGAACAAATCGAAGACGCTCTGGTCGTCCAGCGGGATCGCTTCGGGGTCTATCTCTTTTCCGGTCCGCTGGTGGACAAGGTCGCGTGCCCGCTGGATGACCGTGAGCGTCCGCAGGCCCAGGAAGTCCATCTTCATCAGGCCGATCTTGTCGCAGGTCTCCCCGGTCCACTGTGTGATGGCGCCGTCGCTGTCGGCCTGGCGACATAACGGGACAATGTTCTCCAGCGGCTCGGTCGCCACCACCACTCCCGCGGCATGTACGCCGGAATGTCGAGACAGGCCCTCCAAAGCCTTTGCATGTTCGAACAGCCGCCTTGCCCGATCATCCGACTCGCAAAGCTGGCGAAGTTCCGGTTCGCTCGCCAAGGCCGAATCAAGCGTGACATTCAGACCCTCGGGGACTTTCTTGGCGATGGTGTCCACTTCAGCAAGGGGAATGTCCATGACCCGCCCGACGTCGCGTATCGCCGCGCGGGCCTTCAGTGTTCCATAGGTGATGATCTGGGCAACGTGGCCGTACTTCTCGCGGACGTATTGGATTATTCTCGCCCTGCCTTCCTGGCAGATGTCGATATCGAAGTCCGGGTCCTCCTCGCGCTGGACGTCCGTCCATCGCTCGAACAGCAGGCCGTAGCGCAGTGGGTTGACGTCGCCAATGCCCAGGCAGTACCCAAGCAGAGTGGCGCAGGCGCTTCCGCGCGGGGCGGCAGGAATGTCGTTCTCGCGGGCGTACTGGACAAAGTCCCGGACTATGAGCACATAAGACGAATAGCCCTTGGCCTCGATGGTCTCCAGCTCGTGGGTCATTCGCCGGCGGTGTTCTTCGGTTATGTTCTCACCGAAGCGCCACTTCAGGCCCTGTTCCGCAAGCTCGCGAAGGTATTGGGGCGGGGCCTTTCCGTCCGGGGGTTCGTAGGCGGGCAGGTGCTTGGCTGTGAAATCAAGCTCGACGTTGCACATCTCGGCGATCTTCAACGTGTTGTCCGCCGCCTCGGGCCAGTCGGCCAGCGCCTTTCGCATCTCCTCCGGGCTCTTGAGATACAGTTCCGGCGAGTAAGCCAGCTTGCCCTCGTCGGCGAGCGTCTTGCCCGTGGATATGCACGTCAACACCTCATGGGCCGCCTTATCGTCCCGCTCGAGGAAGTGAACGTCGTTGGTCCCGACGATTCCGACGCCGAGCTTGCCCGCCAACTCGACCAAGCTGGGGTTGACGGCGTCCTGGTCGGCCAGTCCCTGATTCTGGATTTCAATATAGAATCGCTCCGGGCCAAAGATGTCCCGGTATTCACCGGCGGTTTTCGCCGCACTATCGGGCTGATCCGAAAGCAACGCCGAAGGGACCTGCCCTCCGAGGCAGGCGGTCGTGCAGATCAGCCCCTCGTTAAACTCGCTAAGCAGTTCGCGATCGACGCGAGGCTTGTAGTAGAAACCCTCCAGATAGGCCCGCGAAGACAGCTTCATAAGGTTACGCCAGCCAACTTCGTTCATCGCCAGCAGCAGTAGGTGGTACGCAGCAGTCTTCTGGTTGGCCATCGTCCGGTCGCTTCGGCTGGTGGGCGAGATATACGCCTCCATGCCGAGGATAGGCTTGATTCCTGAAGCCTTGGCCGCTTCGTGAAACTCCACAGCCCCGAACAGGTTCCCGTGATCGGTCAGCGCCATGGCGGGCATGTTGAATCGCGTGGCGCGTTCGATCAGGCCGCCGATTCGGCATGCCCCGTCAAGCAGGGAGTAGTGCGAGTGAACGTGAAGGTGAACGAATCCATCCATGGCTCTAGTGATCCCGGGAAAGGGGCCGCCCCGCCAATATAGCATCTTTACCGGGCCGGTCAAATCCTTGCCCGAGCCAAGTGAAGAGGCAACCCTCGGATACCCGGTTAGTCCGGGATCATCACTCCGTCTTCGATAGTCCCGGTAACGTGCCCGAACGGGCCGGTCGAGGCAGGGGACGCAGTCGCGCGGAATTCCCACGTTCCCGACGCGCTTTGAGACAGAGTCACCCGTGCCAGCGCCAGCTGTCCGATCTCCGTGCCCATCGTGAACCAGCCGATGCTGATTCCGCTGGTGTCGAACTGCTTGGCTGCGCCGGGGTTGAGATCGGATGCGGGAAGCGTAGCTACCACTACACCAAGGATACCGTTACCCACATAGCTGTCGAATTCCAGGCTTGGAAAGCTCGTAAACAGCGCCGGGTTTGGTGAGAAGTCTGAGCCTGCGGGGTCCTGATAGATAGCGCCGCTGGTCAACTGCACTACCATCTGAGCGCTGAGCCAATCGGTTTCAGTCTCGATGAACACATCCTGAGTGACGTAATTGCCCAGCGCCGATGAATTGTCCACCGACTCCACCCATACAGGCAGGTCGCCTGGGTCCGGCCCGGGACCCGGACCGGGATCGTCATCATCGTCATCGTCGTCATCATCGTCCGGGCCGGGTTGTCTTCTTATCCGGGCCCTGACGGCGTACCTGCCCATCCCGTCATCTCCGGAGTCGCTCACGGTGATGAAATACGCCTGACCTTCGGATACCTCACAGGAAGCGCTCGCCTTGTGTTCATCCGCCCCGGCAGTGCCTTGGGCGAGTTGGTCGCCCAGATTGTCGCAGACTGTAAAAGACGGCTGGACTGTGTTGTCCCTGCCGAACGATCTGGCCCAGACACGCAAATACCCCGAACGAGTTGCGACAAGTGTGAATACGTCAACGTCGCCGGCGTAGTCGAGGCACCCGCGACGCCCGAACACGCCATCGTCCCAGCGCATCCTGCTTGCCTCGTTCATCGTGTCGCCGTGGTCGTCTATGGTGCACTGCACTTCCAGTATGTAATCGCCGGTACTCCCGGAATAGCCCTCGACCGCTATGTAGTAGGTCTCCCCCTCGACCGGGTCCACGCTCAGGTGCGCCCCGTCGCCCTGTAAATCATCAGCGGAGGCAATTGGACTGTTGGAACTGTCATAGACCGTGACCCTACCGGCAAAGCCGTTTCCTCTCGGCCCGGCTGCGCGCAAATCCACCAACATCGGAAGGGATGTAACCGCCTCAACTGAATAGAAATCCACGTCCCATTCAAAGGCAATGCCGCTTCGCTCCCTGCCCTTGCCCCTTCTTCGCAAGCGGATCGCACTTGCCTCGGTGGAATTGTTGCCGACCTTGTCCACGGGGACGTAAATGTTCAGTCGGTAGCGGTCTTGAGAGTTAGACTGGCCTGACACCTCCACGTAGAAGGTCTCGTCCTTGTCAACGTCGATGGCCGACTGGCTCGACCCGGCAAGCACCTCATTGCCGTTGGAATCGCAAAGCCGAAAACTTCCGCCGAAAGCGCCGCCGTTTCCTGCCGCTTCCAGCGACAGGTTCATCGGAGCGGCATTCGGTGCAATGACGCAGAAAACGTCCGCGTCTCCGT
>Ga0272444_10006249_pt1 | contig 10198 bp, 9 predicted proteins | sample SSMForm13_FD_201033 | JGI IMG/M metagenome (GOLD analysis project Ga0272444, IMG submission 201033) | Marine sediment archaeal communities from Little Sippewissett salt marsh, Falmouth, MA, United States - SSM-Form-13 | ecosystem: Environmental > Aquatic > Marine > Wetlands > Sediment ...
GAACAAAGGTGGGAGAGGGGACGACCTTCACCCTGTATTTTCCTGGGAAAACAGGACGATCCGAAACCCATGGAAAAGGACGGGACATCGAGCTTCGGAGTGGGAATGGTGAGTCCATCTTGGTCATAGACGACGAAGAACAGCAAAGGGAACTGGCAGAAGTGATCTTGACGGAGCTGGGTTATTCGGTGTCAACGGTTTCAAGCGGAGAAGAGGCCCTGAGGTTCATGGAAGAGGATTCCGCGGATCTTCTCCTTCTGGACATGAACCTCGATTACGGAATAGACGGTCTGGAAACATACCGGCGCGTTCTGCAACGGCATTCCAGACAAAGGGCCGTCATTGTAAGTGGATTCGCAGACGAGGCGTGCATCAAGGAAGCTCGGAAACTGGGAGCACGCCAGGTTCTGAAAAAGCCTTATACGATTGAAAACCTCTTTTTAGCCGTGAGAAAAGCCCTGGGTGAGTGAAGAGGGGAAGACCCTCAGGTTGCTTCTTAAAGGGCCATCCAACACCACTAGAAAGAGCCCCGCCTTTGACCTGGATATTATCCTTCTTAATTTGATTGCCCTTCGCCGGACACAGAAGGTATTGCCGTCCTGAAAAGGAGACTTTGATCTTGAAAAAACCGTTATGAAGAGGGTGGCAATTCAACGCAATTCCAGTTGAGACGCTCTTCTGGAGGCTGGAAACACGAACTCCATCATTTCAAGGGATTGATTCTCGAAAAGGGTAGGGGTTAGGTCGTAAATGGCCCCGGGCGGCATGGGCTCTTGAAGGGCAAAGCCCTTTGCAGAAACCCTTCTGCTTCTAAAGCGCTAATGATCCGCTACACTGAGCAGTTGTGGTCATTCATGCGTCTTATGAGGTCCCACAAGGTCTCGGCTGTCAAGAGCGGGCATCCCGGACCCTATGGATATCGTGAGGCTGGCGGGACCCCCTTTCGTTTGTACGGTTACATGACGGCACCGATTGGCCATGGCACAAATTCATGGTCGCCGAATCCCAGGTTCTCGCTCATGGTGCGCTTGCCGGAGGCGGTATCCAGGATCAGGTGAAAGATCGCTTCGCCCAGGGCGGATATGCTCTGCTCCCGGTCCAAGACGACGCCGCAATTGACATCCATGTCCTTGGCCATCCGCCGGTACATGGGGGTGTTTGAGGCCAGCTTGAGGGTTGGCACGGGTTTGAATCCGCACACCGTGCCCCTTCCGCTGGTGAAACAGACCACATTGGCGCCGCCTGCCACCATCCCGGTCACGGAGACCACATCATAACCCGGCGTGTCCATGAAGACCAGGCCCTTTTTCGTCACCTTCTCCCCGTAGTCGTAAACCTCAACCAGGTTTGTTGTGCCCCCTTTGACCATGGCCCCCAAGGATTTTTCCAGGATTGTGGTCAGCCCCCCCGCCTTGTTTCCCGGAGTGGGGTTGTTGTTGATCTCCGCGTGGTTTCGTTTGGTATAGGTTTCCCACCACCGGATCCGGTCAACCAGTTTGAGACCTATCTCGCGGCTTATCGCGCGGCGGGTGAGAAGATGTTCGGCCCCGTAAATCTCAGGGGTTTCGCTTAGGACGACCGTTCCTCCGTGTCTGATTAGAAGATCTGCGGCCGCCCCCAGGGCCGGGTTTGCCGTAATGCCGGAGAAGGCGTCCGACCCCCCGCATTCCAGGGCCAGGCAGAGGTGGCTGGCCGGTAACAGACGTCTCTCCACCCGGTCCGCGCGCGGCAGCATGGAACTGACCGCCGCCACACCTTGGCGGACGCTTTCCTCCGTGCCCCCTGCGTCCTGGATGTTGATCGTGACCCTATCGGGTCCCGTCTGCAGGGACATATTTTCCAGGAGGCAACCGATCTGGTTTGTCTCACAGCCGAGGCCGACCAGGACAATGCCGGCAAAGTTGGGATGTCGCATATAGCCGGCCAGGGTCTGCTGCAACAATTTGAAGCCTTCCCATTCCTGTCCCATGGCGCACCCCAAGGTATGCCCCAGTGCCACTACCCCGTCCACATTCGGATAGCCGCGAAGCCCTTCAGCCTTAAACGTATCGGCAATAAAATGGACCACACTGGTGGAACAGCTCACCGTGGCCAGGACGCCGATATAGTTGCGTGTGGCCACCCGACCGTCGGGCCGGAGGATCCCCTTGAATGTGGCCCGGGCGCTGTCCGGGATGTATGCCGTGGGGGTGGTTTCTGCGCCGATGGCATAGTCGCGGGTAAAGGCACGCACAGACACATTGTGGGCGTGAACAAGGTCTCCGGCCTGGATGGATTGTGAGGCAAACCCGATGATCTGGCCGTATTTACGGATGGCTTCTCCGCATTCAATCTGACGGGTAGCCACCTTGTGCCCGTTCGGAATCGCATTTCGACAGGGAATCCCTTTGTCGATCTCCAGCCCCGCCTCCAGGTCCTGCAATGCCACGACCACATTATCCGCTTCATTGAGCCGAATCGTAACCGGTTTTCTTTTGTTCATGGTTTTACCAAAGTCTCCCGTCGGTTGTGAGTAGAAGGTCCATCCCGATCAATAGGCCGTCGTCCTGCACACAGAGTAAAAGAGGCAAATGGGCAAGCCAAGGCGTGTGTCGTGGGCGCCATCGGCCCGGGGGGCCGTCTTCGTAGGCTTGGGGAGGGAAGACGATGAAGCGGATTGCGGGTACCTGGCCAACCGGATCATTCATATGGAGACCGTCCGGTACCAGGAAATGATGAATATTTTACTTACCAACCCCGGCCCGGTCACGCCCAAGATCGACAGCCAAACGGAATTCTGAAACGGTTTCCACATCACCCGCCACAATGGAGGGTGAAAATCGTGACGGTATCGCCGTCTGAGAGAGACGTATCCAACCAGTTCAGGTGAATAATGAATCGTCCGTTTCGTGTCACGGACACATTGGGCTTCAGCCGCTTATCCGAATTGTAGAAGATGCCCGCACTGCGTTGACTCCTTCTGCAAAGAAGCTTCAGCAAATCCCGGACATTCCCGCCATCCGCCATCTCCACCTGCAGCGGATCCGGAAGCTGGAAAACCTCTTTGAATCTCCCTTTGAGACTTACCTGGACCTTCAACCGAGGGACCCCTTTCCCTAACCCCGAACAGTGGCTACCTGCAGGTCAGCAATGCCCGTTTCACCAATATGTTGGCCACCTGCACCATATAGGCATTATCCTGCAACGGTTTGGCTTCGGAAACCGCCGCATCCCCTGCCGCCTCTGCATGGGTATCGTCTATCGCCTTACCGATTATCGCTTCCTCAGCGTGGATGGCCCGGTACGGCTTGACATACACGGCATTCAGACAGATCCTCGCAGCACGGACCGTATCTCCTGAAAACCTTACCATGACGGCACAGTTCACAATGGGAAAATCAATGGATTTTCGAATGGCGAACTTCAGAAACGCACTTTTCGTTCCATTGACGGGCTCCGGTATCTGGATTTCGGTCACGATTTCATTTTCCTCCAGCACCGTGGTCCTCGAGACCTCAACCTGGAAAAAATCCTCTGCGCGGATGGTGCGTTTGGATGTCTTGATCCGGGCATCCAGGGCAATGAGGGCCGGGGCCGTATCGCTGGGATGGACGGCGATGCATCCTTCATCCACGCTGCCCCCAAATATGGAATGGTACCGGGTGTCTCCCTCAAGGGCGTAACATCGGCCGCCGCCCTTCCTGAGACAGGGGAACCGGTTCTCCGGATTCCGGTAGTACCAGCACCGGATGTCCTGACAGATGTTACCCCCAATGGTGCCCATCTCGCGCAGGTGGGGCGACGCAGTCCTTCGGGCTGCCTCTGCCAGGGCGCCATACCGTGACTTGACAGTCGGGTGGTGGGCAATGTCCTCCAAAATGGCCAGCGGGCCGATCTTCAGCAGACCCTCCTCTTCCCGGATATCACTGAGCCCCGGAATGGTCTTGAGATTGATCAGGGCCTCGGGGTACGTAGGCAGGATTCTGTCCTTCATCTTGCCCAGAAGATCCGTCCCCCCGGCAATAAGGCTTGCCTTGCCCTGATACCTCCGCAACAAAGATACCGCCTCGTCGATGGTCGATGCATTGAAATGCGTAAATGTCTTCATTGTGCTGTCTCCCTATATTTTGCCCAATGCGCTGAGTACCCTCTCCGGTGTGATGGGGAATTCATAGATCCATTTTCCTATGGCATTGTAAACGGCCGGCCCCAACAACGCAGGAATAACCGTGGCAATGTCTTCGCCGATTCCGGTGGCGCCATAGGGGCCGTAGCCCTGTTGGGTTTCCACCAGGTGCGTATCAATGATCTGACAATCTTCTATGGTGGCAATCTTGTAGTCCAGGAGGTTTCCGTTCAGCATGACACCGGTGGACGGATCGTGGACAACCTCTTCAAACAGTGCCCGTCCCACACCCATATAGGTGCCGCCATATTGCTGGCCTGCACAAGATTCTGGGCTGATTACCTTTCCCACGTCGTTGACATTCACCACGTTGGTCACGTCGATCTCCCCTGTCTCCGGATCCACCTCTACTTCCATGAAATGGACCTGGCGACAGAATTTGGGACGGAAGCCCTTGTAGCAACCGATCTGGGCCTGGTAGGCGTGCGCAAAAAGGGGAACGCTGAACGGGTGCCTCTCGGCACCATACAACTCATGGAACGACAGGGGGCCGGCCTCTGCAGACGGCCCTACCAGATCAGCAAGAGAGAGTTTTTGTGAAGGATCGGCCTTTACATAGATCACGCTATCCTTGATATCCAGATCCTCAGGCTTCATATCGGCAAAGTGTGGCGGGTACATTCCTCTTTGGGTTACCGCCCTTGGATTTGTGGCGGCCTCCAGGATCTTGGCCTTGAGAAGCCTGGCACAATGTCTGACCGCCCAGCCGTTAACGCCGGTGTTGGTGGAAGAGTCGGGGCACATGGGGAAGAAACCGGTGTCCGTGTGAGGTCGATAAAACACATCGTCCAAACGCATCCCCAGCTCATTGGCGGCAATCTGGCAATAACCGGTCTCCGCGTTCACACCGTTGTCACACCGCATTCCCAAAATACTTAACGTACCGTCATTTCGCTCCAGCCGCATGGATATCTCGCCAGACCCGCACGAATCATCCCACTCATGGGTCCAGGTAAACCCGATCCCGTGCATCTTACCGTTAGGGAGCTTTTTGGCCCCGGGAGGATGCCATTTGCTGTCCCAGTCCACAGCCGCCTTGCCCTTTTCCAGGCATTCTCTCAGGCTGTCCCTCGGAGTGAAACCCACTTCCTCTTTCCGTTCGGTCAACCACGCCATGTCATGCCCTTTGCCCCCGTCATTTCTGAGCGCCACTTCGATGGGATCCATACCCAGCTCAGCGGCCACGCGGTCCATGACCAGAGTAAAGGCCATGGTGTTGGGAAGTTGTTCGCATCGCACAGCCGTATTGGGGCCCTTATTGACCTTGATGACCTTTCTCGGTGCATGGAGATTGGGAATCTGGGTGTTGTCCTCAAAGTGGGTGCCGGGGCCGAAACCCTCCCACTGGGGATTGGCAAAATGGCCTTTTGCCTCCACCGCCAGAATACGTCCATCGTTGTTGAAACCCACTTTGAAGTAGTAATCCCCTTCGTCCATGGAACCGCCGTAGAAGTCACCCCGCCGGTCAAATACATACTTGACCGGATGTCCGGTTCGCTTGGCCATCACCGCGGCACAATACATGGGACCCTGGTTCCAGTAAAACTGGGTCCAACCGCCAAATGTGGCGCCCTGGTAAAACATGTGCATTTCAACCCGGTTCATCGGGACATGACCAAACCAGGACGAAATGGCCCGCTTGTTTTCGTGGGGCCGTTGATGCTTGAGCCAGAATTCCGGATAGTCGCCGTTCCAGCGAACCACACCGCAGGGTCTTTCAGGAGAGACATAGGTGTGCAGCCGCCGGGTGACCTTGAATTCCACGATCCTCTCCGCTTCTTTGAAACCCTTTTCAACATCCCCATGCCCTTCCACATGTTCCACCTCCAGATTCCCTTCAGGAAAATCCTCGGGATGGGCCAGGGGAGCGTCGGGTTTCAAAGCCTCTTCCACACTCAGAAGAAACGGGCGTTGCTCCCACGTCACCTGGATCAATCGGACGGCCTCATCAGCAATTACCTCGGTGTCCGCAACCACGGCGGCCCCAACAGGCTCGCCTTCAAAATGGGCCACTCTTGGAATAGGTGCGATGGCTGTAGGGCCGTGACCGCCCAGGTCGGCCACCTCCGGGAGTTCGGGGTCGTCGTATCTGAGAATGCCCCGTACGCCGGTCAGCGCCTCCGCCTTACGGGTGTCCATACGCTTGATTTCCGCGTGAGGGTATGGGGATGTCAGGAATTTCAGATAAAGCATGCCGGGTAACTGGACGTCCATAGTGTATTCGGCCCTTCCGCTTGCCTTTTCCGTGCCGTCCAACCGACGGACATTTTCTCTGCCGATCTGATCGAAATCCTTGAGAGGATATTTGTCAAACCCGACATTATCCTCCATTTCAATCATCCTGTCATATTCTGTTTGTACGCTCATCTATTCACCCCCTTCCTTATCTCGCAATATCTCTGCTGCTTCCAGGATGGCCTTTGGGTGCTGAGGGTAGGTACCGCACCGGCAGAGGTTTCCCCCCAGGGCCTCCCGAATCTCTTCCTCTGTCGGGTCGGGATTCCGGTCCAAAAGGGCCTTGGACGTGGTGATGAAACCCGGCGTGCAATAGCCGCACTGCATGGCATGATGTTTCACATAGGTTTCCACCAGCGGATGCCTCTGATCCGCAATCCCCTCGGCCGTCTCGATGGTGTTCCCGTCACACTCGATGGCCAGGGTCATGCAGGAGAGGATCGGTCGGCCGTTCATGATCACCGTGCACGATCCGCAGGCCCCCCGGTCGCAGAACATCTTGGGAGAAGTCAGCCCCATCTTGTCATGAATCAGGTAATTCAGGGTCCACTCCGGTTGCACCTGGATCTGGTATGCATCACCGTTGATGGTCAACCGAATCATCCCCTCCGGCAATGGCGCCGGTTCTCCCGCATGCGCTGTAAGGGCATGGGCCTTCAGGTCTTCAAATGCCTCAAATGTCTTGCTGCAATAGGGACATAAATATTGGCTCGTTTGCGCTTCCACTTTTCACGACCTCCTTCAAACCATCTATGCCTTCAACGGTTCACGGTTTTCTTCACCCATGCACCGCACTACCGGTTCACGGCCTTGAGACTCCGTAAAAAAACCGACTGACTGATCCGGTTTTCATATTCCTTCCTGAAATACGCCAGAGTGTCCATGACAGGAATGGCGGCCGTCTGCCCTAAACCGCACAGGGAAGAAAGCGTCATCACACCGGATAACTCCTCCAAAACACCCATGTCTTCTTCAACGCCTTCTCCCTGGACCAACCGGCCCAACACCTCCACCATCACCTCGGTCCCTTCCCGGCACGGCGCACATTTGCCACACGATTCCTCGTTTAAAAATTGCATGGTCCGATACACAAAATCAATAATATCCCGGCTCTCATCAAAGACCATCACCGCTCCCGAACCCAGAACCGTCTCATAAGCCAAGGGCGTGTGGACCATCCCCGACGGAATGATCCTTCCGGTGGACCCGCCGACCTGCACCATCTTGATCTCTCTGGCACCGGCCAGGTCCATCACCAGTTCTCCAAGATCAGAACCCAGCTCCATCTCATAGACCCCCGGCCTTTCCACATCCCCGCTCACGCAGAAAAGCTTGGTCCCCTTGCTCTCCGATGTGCCGAGTCCTTGATACCACGCTGAACCGTTCTCGATGATGTGCGGCACATTCACCAATGTCTCGACGTTGTTAATGATGGTGGGCTTTTCAAAAAGACCGCTTTCAGGCGGGAAGGGCGGACGATAACGGGCTTCCCCCCGCTTCCCCTCAATCGAATTCATCAGTGCCGATTCCTCACCACAGATGTAGGATCCAGCACCCTCCTGAATCTCCAGGTCCAGATCGCCTAGATAGCCCTTACCCTTGCATTGCGAAATGGCATTCGCAAGCCCCTCCAGAAGATAGTGGTATTCGGCCCGTAGATAGATGTAGCCCTTTTTGGCGCCGATGGCATACCCCGAAATGGCCATCCCCTCTATCAGCGAAAAGGGATCGTGCTGGATCAGATAGCGATCTTTGAAGGTCCCTACCTCCCCTTCGTCGGCGTTACAGATCAGGTAGGTCTCATTCCCTTGGGCGTTCCTGGCCAGTTCCCATTTGGCCCCACAGGGAAATCCGGCTCCTCCCCGGCCCCGAAGTCCAGAGGTCTTGACCTCCGCAATCACCTCTTCGGGCGACATCCCTCGGGCCTTTTCCAAGGCCTTGAAGCCCCCCTCCGCTTCATAACTGGAAACATCTCCAGGATCGATCTTTCCACAGTCTTTTAATAGGATTCTTTTCTCAGGCACGGTTCTCCCTCCAGATCTTTAGTCAAATGATTGTAAGATCTCCCTGATCTTATCCGGCGTCAGATCGCCATATACCTCATCATCCACCAGCATGGCCGGGGCCTGGTCGCATGCCCCGATGCAGTTGGTCAGTTCAAAGGTAAACCTGCCATCCGCCGTGGTTTCTCCCGGCCCGATCCCAAGCTCCTTTTCAATAACCTCCGCCATGGTCTCCCCGTCTTGAAGAAAACAGGGTACGCTCTTGCAAATGCGGACCACATGCCGACCCAGCGGTTGGGTGGACAGAAAAGAATAAAAGGTCGTCACCCCGTAGATATCCCCTATGGGCAACCCCAGGGCCTGGGCCATCTCCGCCATGGCCTCTTCAGATACCGATCCCTTCTTTGCCTGCGCCTCCTTGATCCTGTTCAGCAGTTCATTCCTCTCCATATCAACTCCCCCTATCATGGACCATTGACGGCTCTCCATGGACCGTTGAGACACCTCGTCCCGGGTTCAACAAATCAAAGCAAACCAGCCCCGTCCATCATCAATCAACTTTCGGTTTGGTCAACGCACTGGTGGGGCAGTAGTCGATGCAGATGCCGCAGTCCCGGCAGGCCTCTGTGTCCAGAACCCCATCACAGTCCACCACCACCTTGGACCCAAACCCCCGGTAGGCCATGCTCAAGACGTTCTTCTTGGCAATCTCCGTACACGCACGCACACAGCGCCTGCACAGAATGCAACGACCCATATCCCGTCTCACATAGGGACTGACCTCTTCTACCGGGTATGAACGCCTCCTTCTCACTCGAAATCGGGGAGGACCCACCTCCAGCTCCGCCGCCAGGTAGTGCAACTCACACTCCCCGGCGCATTCATCGGTCACACAGGGACCCGTATGACCCGCCAGCAGCAGCTCCACCACCGCCTTCCGCGTGGCCTGTACCTTGGGTGAATGGGTATGGATCACCATCCCATCAGCAATCGGCGTGTGGCACGAGGCCACCAGCCTCGGCGAACCTTCCACCTCCACCACACACACCCGGCAGTTCCCTTCAGGCGTCAGATCCGGCCTGTGACACAGCGTGGGAATGTTGATCCCCGCCTCAGTCGCAGCCTCAAGTATCGTCTCCCCTGAAGAAACGCTGACCTCCTTACCATTGATTACCGCCTTGAAATCGCTCATCTCAGTCACCACCTCAATCTAATGTTCTCACAGAACTTATATTCCGTTCAGAGCCCTTGTCATCCGGGTCATCAGGATCGACAGATCGTTAAACAACCCGCAAAAAATCGTCATCACACATTCAACAGCGTGACCATTCATTCTTTTTCTTTCAAGCCCTCTCGAAAATTCTGTTCGGCAAAACTCAAGTGCACAAGGGCCTCCTGGGCCGCCTTTTCAGGGTCACGTTGTCTAATGGCTTGGAATACCTTCTTGTGTTGATGGAATAGCTTCTTCCGTTTGTCCTTTTTTCGAAAAATACTGCCCCAGGCAATACGCATTTCTTCCTGTAGCAGGTCATGGATGGTGTTCATGATATGGTTGTAGGCCTCATTATGGGTCGCTTCAGTTATGGTAGCGTGAAAGTCGAAATCGGTCTTGGCCCCCAATCGATTTCTTCTAAGATCTTGCTCCATTTCTTGCACGATTTCTTCAAGCCGCTCGATCTCCTGCTCTGTGGCCCGCCCAGCGGCCAATGTGGCCGAGCCGATTTCCAGATATTTCCTGATTTCAAAGACTTTTATGAAGTTGGAGAGAGAAGATTTTGTAAACGCCACCAATGGG
>Ga0272444_10006250_pt1 | contig 10198 bp, 8 predicted proteins | sample SSMForm13_FD_201033 | JGI IMG/M metagenome (GOLD analysis project Ga0272444, IMG submission 201033) | Marine sediment archaeal communities from Little Sippewissett salt marsh, Falmouth, MA, United States - SSM-Form-13 | ecosystem: Environmental > Aquatic > Marine > Wetlands > Sediment ...
GACCCAATCCGGGACTCAGCTGCACACAGACCTTGGTTCCATAGTCGTGGACGGCTTCGGCCAGATCGTTCAGCCAAGACACACACCGTTCGCTGTCAACCACAGGTTCTCCGATGGAGAACTCGAGTCTCCGGTTCGGGCGCATGAACACGGTCTTTATCATGCCCACGCCACCTTTGGCTCGTGCAACATAGAAATCGATGGCCCGTTCCGAGAATGGGCCTTCATCAATGGGAACAAGAAGTTGTATGTTCATCGAGTCCATGATGATTCGATTCTTGACCGTCAGGTTTCCGATGGTTCCGGGCTCAAACAGCTTCATCATCCAGTTCTCCCGCTTTTGACGTGTAATGGTGAGGATAGGAATGCGCTAAGTTTCATATCGTGAAACTATATTTCGACAGCTGACACCCTAATAAACCATTGCTCACCGGCTTTGTCAAGAGATTTTTTTGGCTTTCCAGAGAAATGTGTCTGAACCTTGAAAGCACGATGAATGTCAAAAAAAACAGCCGATTCTGAGAGGGGAAAACCTGATTTGGCGGATTTCCGAAGGATTTCGGGGGGACACTTCCGCGGACCGAGCGCCCCGGATGGACACCGTGTTGGAAAAACTATTTTTTGGATTGTCATCTCTGAATTTTCTTGGCGGACCCCTGTGACATGCTCTGTTGATGTTTTTGACTTTTTGTATTATGGTGAAACCAGGATGCATGATGTGAAACCAACCGCCGAACCCAAATCCACCGTGTACAGAATCAAGGCGCTCGATCGAGCTCTGGATATCCTTGATTGTTTCACGTTTGAAAACAGAGAGATGACCCTGACTGACGTCGTCCGTTGCACCGGTCTGAACAAAACCACCGCAAAACGGATGCTCTCACATCTGACCGCCCGAGGTTTTCTCCGACGGGACAACGACTCCAGAGGGTACCACCTGGGATTACGCCTCTTCGAGTTGGGTGGGATTGTTTCTTCTTCTTTTTCTCTGCGCGAGTCCGCATCGTCCTATATGTCCGAGCTGCAACAGACAACGGGTGAAACGGTCCTGATGGCCACCGAAATGGAGGGCCACCTTGTCTACATCGACAAACGAGAATCCCGGGGAATGATACGGGTCTCTTCAGACATCGGCTTGCGAAGGCACCTCCATTACGGCGCTCTCGGCATGGTTCTGATGGCTTTCCTTCCCCCGGATACGGTGGAGGACATCTTACAGACATCCCCGCTGGAGCGTTACACCGCTCATTCCATCACAAATCAGGATGCCTTTATGCTTCGTCTGCAAGAGATCCGCACGCAAGGATATGCCCTTGAAAAACAGGAAGCCATCGAGGGGGTCATGGGTGTGGCCGCGCCGATCCGCGACTTCTCTCATCAGGTCATTGCAGCCTTGGGCGTTATTTTCCCCGTCTATGAGAGCCTCCAGGATGAACAGCTCAGACGGAGTGTGGATGCCGTGATAGACACAGCAGAAGCCCTGTCGGTGAGTTTGGGATTCTCGAACTGATCGAGGGACTGCCCCCCCTCCCCCACCGTATCCATCCGGTCAGTGCTTTCCCGGCGCCAGGGGAACACCCCGCCGCTCATAATGTATGTACGCCTCCAGGGCGATCATTCGTGGATCATCGGCCACCAGGGGGTCGCCTTCCAGGGGGTTCTCGATGCACCAATTGATCATCTCGAACAACTCGATCACCCTGCCAAGCTGCTTCTGAAACTTCGGATAGGTTTCCGGATGCGTGTTTGCCCCATTGGGGTGACATTGATCGCAGGACACCTGGTTCTTTCCCAGCTGGCTGCTGTGAAACTGTTTCTCGCCCTCGTCAACCACAGCCATAAACTCCTGTTCCCACCGTTCGAGATCCTCGGGTGTGAATTCGTCGGCCTGCGCCGGAAGCACCAATATCAAACATGTCAGTGTCAATAGCAAGACACCCACCAGCTTTGCCGGCTTTCCCATGGGTCACCTCCTCGTAACGCTCAATAATGCACGTGCGGGGGTCGGCGGTTTTTCGGGTCCTGGTATTCCTGGTCTTTTGGCCGACCGGTCTTGGTGTCAAAGGCCACCGTGCGATCCTTGTTGTTGGGGAGCTGGTAACGCATATCGACGTTACCCGTGTGCACGTTGATAAACTGCCACCCTGTGGCGTCCCTCTCAAAGAAGGGATCAGCCCGATTCATGGGTACCGTCAGCTCCGGGAAATGGCTGGCCGCCTGGGCGTAACTTTCCGGATAGGGCCAGGGCCAGGCCGTGGCCATCACAGCATGAAAGCTGATGTTCCCGATCTGGTTATACTGGATCTGATGGACGTGACCATACAGCACCGTTACTTTCCGAAAGGGCTTCAACAGGGCCAAGATTTCCTCGGCGTCGTCTGTCCAGAAGTTCCATCCCTTGTAGATCTTCTGAATCGGTGAGTGAGAACACACAACCACGGGGATATTCTTGTTCACCTTTTCGAGGTCTTTCTTCAGCCACGCCCGCTGTTTTTTCCCGACCAGGAAAGGCGATCCCTTGGGATTGTCCAACCGTGCCATCGCCTTCATCCGATCCATGGGGGCTGGCCAGCCGTTGAAGGTCCAATCATCGTAGGTAAGCACGCTGTTCAAAACGACAAAATGCACCCCTTTGTGGTCAAAACTGTACCATTGCGGCCCTAGCTGTGACTCCCAATACTCGCCGAGATCAAGGTAGTAGTCGTGCTCTCCCATGACATAGTGAACCTTGCCGCGCAGCTTGGACATGATCTCCAGACCGTGGTCGATTTCTTCTCGTGTTCCCAGCTGGGCAAGATCGCCGCCAAAAAAGAAGAAGTCCGGTCTCGGGCTGAGCAGATTGGCTTCATGGATCGACCGGATCAGGCCGCGATCCCAGTTGCGCACAAACTCGGTGCCACCGATGTGTTGAATATGAGCATCGGAGATGTACGCAAACGTGAAGTCCTCCGCGGCCCCTGTGGCACCAAAGGCTGTTCGCACCAGGTTTATGGGCAAGGCGCTCGCTGCCATGGCGGCGCCGGTTTTGATGAGAAACTCACGACGATTCAGACGAATCATGGCTCCTCCTCCCTTTTTGACATCCTTAAGCTTTATTCTTGAACGAACCGGGGGCTTGTCAGCGCCTTCAGAAACTCCACTAGGTCGGCCTGCTGTTCGTCGCTCAGATCCAGGGGTCGAATGCCGCCATCCAGCAGTTCAGGGACCGGGTCGGTCTCCTCGGATCGTCCACCATTGTTATAAAACGTCACGACGTCCTCGAGGCTCTCCACACTGCCGTCGTGCAGGTAGGGGGCCGTGAGCTCGATGTTTCGCACCGTCGGCGTCTTGAACGCGCCCATGTCTGACAACTCGCGGGTGACAGCAAAGCGTCCCAGCGACTCGGTTTTGGGGTTGCTCAGAACCGCGACGTCGGTTCCCTTCTCCTTGACCTCATTCACCGCAGCAGCGAGCTCGTCGAGATTCGTGGGCATCCGTTGGGCGGCGACCCCAATGTTGTGAAACTGGTTGTCGGTAAAGAGCGCCTGGGTTTGTTCGATCACATGGCATGACACGCATCGCCCCTGCCCGCGGAACACCTCCAGGCCCCGAATCGCAGCGAGGCTCATCGCTGTCTCGTCCCCGCCGTAAAGGTAGCGGTCGAATGGGGAGTCGCCGCCTATCAGGGTCCGCTCGAAGCTCCCAATGGCCTTCTGAACATCGTCCATGGTGATCTGATCGGCCTTCTTGCCAAAGGCCTCCTGAAACAACGCAAGATACTGTTGATCGGTGCGGACGATCTCCAGAATGGGCTCGTGGTTTTTGAGTCCCATCTCCACCGGGTTGAGAAAGGGCTGGGCCGACTGCGATTCAAGGCTTGGCTCTCGCCCATCCCAGAATTGGCTATCAAGGTATGCGGCATTAATGACAGTGGGTGCGCTCCGTGTTCCCGTGAGCTTATGTATACCCTCCGAAACGGGCAGACCATCCGTGAACCCCTTCTCAGCCTTATGACACGTGGCACAACTCACCTCGCCCGTGGTACTGAAGCGCGTGTCGTTGAAGAGCTTTTCGCCCAACTCCACTTTCTCGGGCGTTATGGGGTTGTCGGCGGGAACAGGCACGGGCGGCAACCCAAGGGGCGGCTCTGCGGCAACAGCCAGTGTGGCCAGGAGACCGAGCGCCCAGAACCCGAACATCATTCTTCTCATGGCAATCACCTCCATCCCTGTGTTTTCGATGAAAACCCAAAGTGACGGACAGTGCCGTCGCACACCATTTTAGCAAATGACCCTACCCTGAAACCAGGGGTACAAAAAAACAAACGTGACGAGTCTCTGCCGGGGATAGTCTGTGGTTTGGAAAATTCTTGACCTTCTCAATCCGATCGTCTATGTTCGAAGAGACTCGACACCCACCGAAAACAGACCATTTTTTGTTCTATCAGCAGAAAAGACGTGAGCGACAGGGACATAAGACCGGCTTCTCGATGAAAGGAGGATTATTCCGAAATGAACTCGGTGATGATCATTGGAGCGGGGGCGCAGGGAAATGTGCTGTGCGGGGTGCTTTCTCGTGCCCATGATGTGGAACGGATCGTTCTCGGTGATGTCGCCCTGGACCGCGCAAAAGAGGTTGTCCGCTTTGTGGGGTCGGACAAGATCGATGTCGAGCGAATCGATGCATCAAACATCGGCGAGATGGAAGGGGCGATGAAAGCGGGGAGGTTTGATCTGATCGTCAATGCGACCCTGCCCTTATTCAACCGCCAGATCATGGAGGCGACACTCAAGGCGAAGACAAACTACCTGGATATGGCTTCAGGTGAGATCCTTGAAAAGAAGGGTTTCCTCGTCGACCAGCTTGAATTTGCCGACGGCTTCAAGGCAGCCGGGCTGAAGGCTTTCATCCTCATGGGGAGCGATGCGGGCCTGGTGAATCTGATGGCGAAAGAGGCGGCCGATGAGTTGGATGAAATCGATTACATCGGCATCAAGGATTACGGCATCCTGGAGTGCGACGAACCGGTCGCACTCTGGTCGATGCCCACGTTTCTGATGGATTGCAGCGAACCGGCAGTGTACTGGGAAAATGGCGAGTATAAACAGGCACCGATATTCTCGGGGGAAGAGGAGTATCACTTTCCTGAACCGTTGGATGTCAGGGGGAAAGTCTACTACCACATGCATGAAGAACCGGTGACCATACCGCAATTCATCGGGAAGCCTGTGAGATACTGTGATTTCAAGATGGGAGAGCCCGGAAGTGGGATCTGGGAGTTCCTCATCAAGGGGTTGGGCTTGATGGATTCTGAGCCGGTTGACGTGGACGGCTGCATGGTCAGCCCAAGGAATCTATTGTTCAAGAAGATTCCGACGACACTGACACCGAAAAAGCTGCTCGACATGATCAAGAACAGAAGGATCATGAGCCGTCTTCAGCTTGCGGTTGATGTCAGAGGAAACAAAGGGAAAAAGAAATTGCATTACAAGATGTGGACCGAGAGTCCGAATATCGTCCAGGCCTGTCAAAAGATACCCGGAGCCAGTGATGTGTCATGGCTCACGTCTGTTCCTGCCTCGATAGCCTCCCTGATGCTGTTACGGAAACAGATTAAACATACCGGGGTCTTCCCGGCCGAGGTCCTCGACAAAGAAGAGAGGAACATTTTCTTTGAAGGGATCCGGGCGTGGGACATCACCATCCATAAACAGATCACCATGGACGTATGAGCATCACCCTTTTGGGGGAAAAGAGGATCACAATGGGAAGAAGCAAGCTTATGTTTGTACTCAGAGCCGGCGTGTTGTTCCTGTTTCTCTGTGGTGTCATGGTTCAGCCGGCTCCCGAGGCTGCGGCCGGGGTAAGACTCAATGTCGGCTTTACCACGGAAGAGGCTCTGGAGTCCCTCATCTGCAACGAGGCCTGGCAGTACAACGAGATGGGGTGTGTGTTCTGGCCCCTGATCTACGATCAGCTATGGGTAATGGGGCCTGCACCGGATTACAAGCCTCTGCCGCGCTTGGCCACCCGGTGGGAAACAAAAGACCACAAAACCTGGCGTTTCTACCTCGTCAAAGGGGCCACGTTTCACGACGGTAAGCCCGTCACGGCCAGAGATGTGGCGTTCACCCTCGAGTATCTACCGGATGCCGATCCGGCATGGGAGTATCCGGATACGGATGTCGAGGCGGTCACCGTGATCGACGATCACACGGTAGAATTCACCCTCGCGGCGAAGCACGGCGGCCCATATCCACCAGCCTACTGGACCCCGGTGTTTCCAAAACACATCTGGGAACCCCATAAGGACGACATGATCTCATTCAAGAACGAAAAAGCGATCGGCTCCGGGCCATTCAGGCTGAAGCAATTCAAGGCCAGCGAATTTATCTGGTTTGAAGCGAACAAGGATTACTGGGGGGAAAAGCCCCATGTGGACGAGGTCGTTTTCAAGTCCTATGGGAGCCAGGACGCACTGAATCTGGCTGTGAAAAAAGGCCAGGTCGATATGATCGGTTACAATGGGGCCTCTCCCCTTTCCATCGATGACTTCAAGAAGGACAAAAACATCGAGGTCATCGTCTCTCCCGGGATCGGGCTGATCTGGCTCACCTTTAATCTTCACAAAGAGACGCCGGTCAGGGACGTCACGGTGAGAAAGGCCATCATGCACGGCATAGACAGAAACAGAATCGTGAAAATGGTATACCTCGGCTATGCCCAGACGGCGGACAGCTTTCTCTACCCGGAACTACCGGATCATCACCCCAATCTGCCGAAGTACGCGTATGACAAGGCCAAGGCCAAGAAAATGCTCTCCGATGCCGGATACGCGGACAAGGACGGGGATGGGGTCAGGAACGACCCCGGGTCCGGCAAAAACCTGACCCTTGAGTTCATGGTCCCTTCGGATTGGCCCGATGAAGTCAAGGTGGTGAAGATGGTCAAGGAGCAGCTCAAGGACGTTGGTATCGACATCGCCATGAAGGTGGTCGATCTCGATACTTACTACGAGTTTATTTATGCGCCGACGGAGGACAAATTCGATATCTCCCTTGGGGAGGAGGAGCCGGGGCCTCACGGTGACTGGATATGGGAGTTCTGCCGCAGCTATGACGGCGGCGGTGAGGGTTGGAACCAATCGTATTACAACAACCCCTCGTTTGATGAGTTCCTCGACAAGATGACCGCTGAGGCGGACCCGCAGAAGCGGAGACAGCACCTGCACAAAATGCAGGAGATCATGGCAGAGGATCTACCCTACGGAATGCTCGTGAGACCCGACCATATCTGTCCTGTGAGAACCGACAGACTCGAGGGTTTTGTTGCGACCATGGGCGGACCTTCGACCTATATCAACCCGTGGAGTTATCTGAAAGCCAGGCCGAAATAAGAAACGGCGGGTGCGGCCAGAATCGTGTTGTCCATCGCCTCCCTGATGACCTAAGGGAGGCGATGTAGCGACAGCCATGGTCCGCTTGCCTGGGCTTTGTTTTTGAGGGCTCCTTATTCTGGTGTCGGAGAGAACGGCTCATCAGTGATTTTTGTCAAAGGAGACGGGCATGACCGGGCTGCATTGGTTTGCTCTGAGAAAGGGAGTCGCGGCATTTCTGACCATCATCGCTATTCTCTGCGCCAATTTCGTGATCTTCCGCATCGCCCCGGGTGACCCGATTCGCATGATGTTCAGGGATCCACGGGTCAGCGCTCAACAGCTCCAGGCCATGAAAGAGAAGTTCGGTCTGGACAAATCCTTGGGCGGGCAATTCATCGCCTATATGAAAGGATTGTCTCGCGGAGACCTGGGTCTGTCGTTTTCGCACAGGAGGCCTGTCGCCGAGGTGGTGGCCAAGCGGATACCTCAAACCTTGCTGCTGGTGGTGACCGCTCTTTGTGTCGCCGTGGTCTTGGGGGTGGCCCTCGGGGCCCTTGCCGGTTGGCGAAGCGGGACACGATTCGATACCATTGTTCTGACCCTGTCATTGACCATGTATTCGATTCCCACGTTTTCGCTGGGAATCATCCTGCTTCTCATTTTTGCGTACCATCTTGCGGTTTTTCCGCTGGGCGGTATCGTCACGCCGGCATCGGGGTTTACCGGAATCGCTTACGCCAGGGATGTCCTGTGGCACATGCTTCTCCCGGCGTTCTCCATCGTCATCTGGTATATCGGAGAGTATGTCTTGCTGACCCGAAGCTCCATGATTGATGTCATGGGCAAGGAGTACATCATCACGGCCAAGGCAAAGGGGCTCAAAGAGCTCGGTATTCTCAAAAACCATGCATTGAGAAACGCTCTGCTCCCCGTGGTGACGATCACCGGGGTGAATCTGGGATTCGCGGTCGCAGGCGTCATTGAGGCTGAAACCGTCTTTTCATGGCCCGGTGTAGGAAGGCTGGTCTATGAGGCTGTCTCAAAGCGCGACTACCCTCTTCTGCAGGGTGTGTTCCTCCTGTTCGCCGTTTCCGTTGTGCTGGCGAATCTGGTCATCGATTTGATTTACGGCTATATCGATCCCAGAATCAAAGTCCGAGGCTGAGGAGAGCATGTCCGTCTCTCGGGACCGAACAGACAAACTCAGAGAATTCCTTCAGCTTCTTTGCGGGCACGGAATGGGGCTGACCGGGCTCATCATCATTCTGGTGTTTCTGGCGACGGCGCTTTTTGCACCCTTTCTCGGGTGTGTCGATCCTGGAAGGTCCGGAGAGTTTGCCAACATCCTGCTCCCCCCGTCCTCTCAGTTCTGGTTCGGAACCGACGATCTGGCGCGGGATATCTGGAGCCAGACGCTATACGGTTCGCGGGTTTCACTCACGGTTGGGATCCTCGCCGCATTCATCACCGTCGTGACCGGCACACTGGTGGGGTTGATTGCAGGATTCTACGGGAAATGGATCGAGGAAGTCTTGATGAGAATTGTCGACTTCTTCATGATGCTCCCCGAGCTCCCGTTGATGATCGTTCTTGCGGCGGTGCTCGGCCCAAGCCTCTGGAACATCGTTCTCGTCGTGAGTATCGTGAGCTGGCCCACAACCACGCGGGTCGTCCGGTCTCAGGTCCTATCGCTCAAAGAGCGACCCTTTGTTGAGGCCTCCCGGTGCATCGGCGCCGGCAATCCGACCCTCATGTTCGGCGAAATCCTGCCCAACGTGGTACCGTTGATGTTCGCCCAGGCTGTCCTGATGATCACGGAGGCCATCTATGCGGAGGCTGTTCTCAGCTTCCTTGGGCTGGGAGACCCCACGCGGATAAGCTGGGGATCGATGCTGCATTTCGCTTTTGAATCGGGTGTGATGGCCAGAGCCCTGTGGTGGGTCATCCCACCCATCGCATCGATCGTCGCGTTGATCGTGAGCTTTTCTCTGTTGGGGACCGCCGTCAGTGATATCCTGGAGCCCGGATACAAGGAGACAAAAGGCTTCTAGAGGGAACACGCACCGTGTCGAGACGGGGCCGCGGACGTCGCTTGAGCTCGTTCTGAAAACGTCGGCCGGTCACATATCGACGGAAAACAGTGGTTTTTTTGGCGATTCATAGACGCAGCGTGGGGTCAAGGGATGGCCTTGGTTGAAATCGACGACCTCAAGATTCATTTTTTCACCCGAAGAGGCCCGGCAAAGGCCGTGGACAAAATCAGCTTCGGAATAGAAAAAAACGATACTTTCGGGCTGATTGGCGAATCGGGGTGCGGCAAGACAACGGTGGCGCTCTCCATGATCAGAATCGTCAAGCCTCCGGGACGCATCGTCGGAGGGAGGATTTTTTTCAACAAATCCGATATTGTTCGGATGAGTCACGAGGAGATCAGACGGCTGAGGGGAAAGGATATTTCCATCGTCCGGCAGGAGGCTCAAAATGCCCTTAACCCTGTGATGACGATCGGAAAGCAAATCACCGAAGTCATTCTCCACCATGAGAACGTGCCAAAGGAGGCTGCCTGGGCGCGAGCCGCCGACCAGCTCGCTCTGGTCGGCATCAGCGACAAAAGAATGACCAGTTATCCCCATGAGTTCAGCGGGGGGATGAAGCAGCGGGCCATGGTTGCCATATCCACCGTCTGTAATCCCAAATTTCTCATCCTGGACGAAGCAACCACCGGTCTCGACGTGATCGTGCAGCGGCAGTTGTTGTCCCTCATCAAAGACCTGAAAACGAGGCTCCATCTGACAGCGCTTCTGATCACCCACGATCTCTCGGTCATCGCCGAAACCTGCG
>Ga0272444_10006251_pt1 | contig 10197 bp, 4 predicted proteins | sample SSMForm13_FD_201033 | JGI IMG/M metagenome (GOLD analysis project Ga0272444, IMG submission 201033) | Marine sediment archaeal communities from Little Sippewissett salt marsh, Falmouth, MA, United States - SSM-Form-13 | ecosystem: Environmental > Aquatic > Marine > Wetlands > Sediment ...
CTGAGGCCGCGCGTTACGCCATCGGCTCTGAATTCGAGATAGTCCAAGGCTGACCACAATTCATGCTTTTTGGGGCCGGCATGCGCAAATCCGTAACTAGCATCATCCTTGTAGCCTTGCTTCTTCAGATCATCCCAATCCACGTTAACCTGAAGCTCGCTGACCTCAGCCGCCTTTGCGATAAGGTCCGCCAAACACTCGTAATCTGGCATGCCGGAAATCCGCCATTGCATCCGCTTCAACGTAGCCCGCCCCTTTTCCGTTGCCGATGCCAGCTTCCGCCGACTCTCGCTGATTATGCGAAGCTGACGATCCATCTCGTGCCAGGCAATCGCCTCCGAGAGCGGTATGATATTGATGGACGGAGTAAGGAGAAACGCGGAATCCCCATTCGGGTCCATCGCCATTACCAAAGCCGCCAATGCCCCGATAGCCGGCCTGCCCGCGAGTTCATCCAATCTGATTGGCGTGCTACTGGCGTTGTCAGGGAGACTTCGCAAATTGACGTAGGTTGACATGTTCGTAACTTCACCAGGAAGAAACACGGCTTCACCGGCCTCAACCTGCCCCCGCCAATCGCTTGGCACAGGCCTCATAAGCCTCTCGACCAAGGAATCCCTCAACTCAACCCGCCCGCGGGCGGCCCCGATGACCGCGAGAGCCGTGGCAACCGAGCGAAGCACCTTTGGGTCCGTTTCGGTGGATGCTAGCCTGATCAACGGCAAGCAAGCTCGCACATCATCGAGTTCACCCAAGGCGACAACCGAACGAAATCGCACGGAGGCCTTCGGGTCCTGCAGAAACTCGACCAGGTGTGCGAGTGCGTTTGCGTCCTTGGCGGGCTGGGTGGACGACTGCGTTGCGGGTGGGGTAACTGGCTCCGCTGCAGGCTGGCTCGACGGCGAGCAACCACCAACGCCCAATCCGCCCCACGCGCAGCCGAACACGACCATTGTAATCTTAATGGTTCTCATCATAGCCCCGTTCTCCCTGCTGCGGCCAACGTAGATCGCCTTGCCATAAATGAACGGGTTTCGACATTATACCGCAGGGAGAACCGGTGTCCATCTACGTTCCGGCTCGCACGGCTTGAGACAGTACGCCCGATTACCGCACTTACCGTCTCAGCACGGCATGGGCGGCGGGCGGGACGGCGAGGCGGTTCATGCCGGCTTCCAGGTTCACCTGCGTCTCGCTCAGCACCTCGCCTGTGCAGCTGGTCACCTTCATTTGCATCGGTCCCAGGGGCCTGGCCAGGTCGAGCAGCAGTTCGGAGTCGTAGGCGCCGTTGACCAGGATGAACTGCTCGGGGATTTCCTCATCCAGCTTGAGCGGCATGGGGGCATAGAACGCGGCCAGGAGCTTGCACTCGTTCCTGGCCAAGACCAGCGGATACAGCATGTGGGGATACAACGGCCTGAGTTCGCCGTCGAGCAGCACGTCGGCGTGCTCGCGGACAAACGCCATCTGCTGCTTGAGCATGCGCCGGTGCGACTCGGTCAACTCCGTCATCTTCCGCGATATCTGCGGGACCGAGAACAGGGCGTGGATGATCTGCATGGCTGCGCTGTGATCGGGCTCATCGTCGTGCCACGTGATCGGGTCGGCGTGAACGACCGTCTCGCCGCAGAGCAGGCGAACATCCAGCGTTCGAACGCGGTTGTCGCCGATGCTGTTGGGGCAGTCGACAGCCCGGAACATGTTTCCGTATTTGCGCATGGCCGGGCCGTTGTAGGCCTGGCGGAACTCGATAAGGACATCCGGATTGATCGCCCGAAGCCGGGCCATGACATCGTCGAGGAGCTTGCAGACGCCTTCGCCGATCGACGGGCAGTCGCGGCGGTCGTCGGCCTTGTCCTCGATGCCCTTGCCCAGGCCGATGCTGCCGATGAAGTCCATCTTGAAGCCGTCGATCCCGTACCGGAGGATGAACTTCTCATAGGTATCCGCCAGGTACTCGCGGGTCTCGGCGAAACGCGGGTCCAGGCTGAACCAGCGGGCCCCTTCCCGGCCGGGCAGGAGCATGTCCTTGAATCGCTGATACGCCTTGGACTCCACACCGACGAACGGCACGGAGAACCAGACCATGTACTTCATCCCCATGGCCTGGACGCGTTGGACATGGCCTGCGAAGTCTGGGAGCTTGTTGGTGCTCACCTCCCAGTCGCCATTGTTCTGATAGCCGAAATCCTTCTGGTCGGTCTGCCAGCCATCGTCCAGGATCACCGTGTCCATGCCCAGTTCTTTGGCGAGGGCGCACTGCTTTTCGAGATCGTCGGGATCGATATTGAGATTGTAGCTGTACCACGAGGAAAGCAGAGGCATGCGGGCGGCGTCCGGGATTGTGCAGGGCTTGTACTCCGCCATGGACGCCCACCACGAGGAGACATCCTTGAGCGCGGCGTAATACGGGATTCGCCGGAAGTCGAAACGCAGCGTAACGGCGTACTCAGCGACCGTGCCGACCGATGCGCCAACGATCACCGCCCGGGATCCGTAGACCTTGCCATTCCCATACGAGCCGCCAAGATCGGTGTCGTGAACGGCATCGGACAGTGCCCAGGTGCAGGCGTTTATCCCGTCGAGATTGTACAGGCTGTAGACGGGCATGGACGAGTTGGCGCGGCACTGGATGAAGTTTTCCGTGCCGGTCCCGGCGTCCAGGGCCCGGTTCTGGAAACACCGCGAGTTCCACTTGTAGTGCAGATCGACCGAAGGCAGGTCCCAGGTCAAGCTCAGCTTCGGCAGCGGCGCCGGGGCATCCGCGGACACCTTCAGCCGGACCTCAAACAGCCCAGCCTCGGCGAGTTGCTCGCAGGTAAGCTCAGCCGCAAACGGGCCCAACTCGGCTTGCAGCTTTATGTCCATACCATTGCATTTGACGGTGGGTGTCACAGACATCTTATCTCGTTCCTTATCAGTCGATCCTGTTCGATTGCACTACCTGGCGAACTCTTTTTAACGCAAGCAGCGCTATTTTGCGCTTCGCGAACTTCGAAAAAGCGAAAAAGCCTTTTTCACCTGGCTTGGACGTATTTGCCTTAGTTGCGACCAGCGGAGATGCGCCAGGATTGGTTTGATTGTCTTTACCCAGCGATGCTCGCGGCGGTACCGTACGGGAGTTACGCCATTGCGAACGGCCCGGTTGGCCCTGGCGATTCGCCGCAGACCCAGGCCGCTTTCGTCCAGGCGGATCGTCATGCCGTCATCGTAGGTGGGCAACTGGCGGACATCGGTTACCGCCTCGCCCGTAAGCGACGCGGTCAGCACGCAGCCCGTGCGTTCGGTGCGGTTCCAGCGGATCATGTCGCCGTCTTCATACGGCACATCGGTCGCGACGAAGTTGCCCAGCGAATACGCGATCGGCCTGCCCTGACAAAGCTCCATGCCCTGGATCACGTGCGGGTGATGGCCTATGACCATCGACGCGCCGGCGTCGATAAGTTCCCGGGCCTGGTCGATCTGCTCCGGTGAGGGGATCATGAAACGCTCCTCGCCCCAGTGCGGCGAGACAATGACGTGATCGACCTGCCCGGCGAGTTCTCGCACCTGCCCGGCGAGGCGGTCGATGTCCAGCGGAGCAACGCCCGGCCTGCCCGGCGCGGCGAAAGGACGCGTACCGCTGCGATGGTCGGCAGCGCCCAGAAAGGCCAGGCGAAGCCCGCATGACTCCATGAAGGCCGGCCCGGCCGCCTGTTCCAGGTCGTCGCCTGCGCCGAAATACGCCACGCCCATCTCGTCCAAAAGGTCGCGAAGCCGCCGGAAACCTTCCTGCAGGCAGTCGAACATGTGATTGTTGGCCAGGGAGACGACGTTGAACCCCGCACTCGCAATCTGCCGCACGAGTTGAGGCGTCGAGATAGATCGGGGCTCGGTATCGATGGTTCCCCCACTGCCGGGCAGCGTGCATTCCAGGTTGCCCAGAACGACATCGCCGGCGCCGAGCACGTCGGCGACGCCGGCGAAGATTTCCTTCGGGTCGCGATCGCACGCGTCGCCGCGCGGCCCGGCCGTCAGGAGCAAGTCTCCCACTGCCACCAACCGCAACGGTCCGGACTCCTCAGATGAAGCTCTCTCTGCCACGATGCTCCAGTCCTTTGCCAATACCGGCACGCCTTTCCCTTTGGATCGGCCTGTGCTATCCTTTAGCTTACGCGAAATACCGACAAAGGCCAGACTTGACCTTCTGGGCCTTGGAGTTATGACTACATGACATCGCAATTTCAGCCAGTATCGCAGGCACCATCGCCGGGGGAACCCGTCACGATCGAGACCTCGACGGACCGGCCTGACTGGGACGCTTACCTTGGCGGGCACGGCCAGGCCACGATATATCACGACGCCCGATGGGGCGAGGTGATGCGGGCCAGCTATGGCAATTCCGCGTTCTACCTGACGGCCCGTCGCGGCGACAGGATCGTCGGCGTGGTCCAACTGGTGTGGCAGAAGAGCATGCTGTGGGGCTCGCACCTTTGCAGCATGCCATACTTTGACGCATCCGGCATACTGGCAGACGACGAGCACGCAGCGACATCCCTGCTGGATGCGGCGAGCGAGTTGGGCAGGCGCCACGCAACGCAATGGGTCGAACTTCGCCAGATGAACCCGGTGGGTGATTCGCTGCCGATCCGCGAGGATAAGGTGACGATGCATCTGCAACTGCCCACCGGTGCCGAGGCAATGTGGAAGCAACTCAAGACCAAGGTTCGCACAAAAGTCCGCAAGGCTGAAAAGGAAGATCTCACCGTCCTTCAAGGCCGAAATGAATTGCTGGATGACTTCTGCGACATCTACATCCGGGCCATGCGCGACCTCGGCAGCCCGCCGCACAGCCGACGGTTCTTCCGGAACATACTCGACGCTTTCGGGCAGGATGTTCTGCTGTTCAGCGTTCGCTCAGCGGGCAGGCCTCTGGCGGCATCGCTGGCGCTGGTTCACGGGCGATATTTCCACGTGCCGTGGTCCGGCAGCGACATGCGCTTCCGCCGAACAGGCGCCAACCGGATCCTCTACTGGTCGATGCTCAAGTATGCAGCCGAGGCGGGACTGTCCACGTTTGACTTCGGCCGAAGTACGGTCGACTCGGGCACGTACGGATTCAAGAAGGAATGGGGCGCCGAGCCGGTCCAGCTTTACTGGCAGTACCTGTTGCCGGAAGGCAAGGCCCTGCCAGACCAGCGGCCCGACAGCCCGAAGTATCGCTTCATGGTGGCATGCTGGAAGAAGCTGCCCCTTTGCGTCGCCCGCACCGTCGGACCAAGAATCATCGCCAAGCTGAGCTGAGCTGAGGGTGTTTCCTTATTGGCGTTTATCGACGTTCATTTCTGCCAGCTTCTCTGCTTCTTTAATATCCTCTGCATCCCCTGAATCCCTGCTAAGAGAGTAGTCGTCATCCACGGTCAGGAACAGGGCCACAAACCTTGGATACGCCCACACACTTGCGGCACAACCGGCAAGACCCGCCAGAGCCACTGTTAAATCCGGCCCGTAAACCGGAAAGCAAAGTCGCCCGGCTTCCATGACCAAACCCACTACCGCCGCCGCAATGCCGACTGCAAACCGCCGGAGACCTCCGGATCTGGCAAGCAGGCCCTGAAGGAGGATTCCAAACACCAACAGCGCGATAAACTCCTCACCCACCCGAGCCAGGGCATCCATCGGGCCTGCGCTGCGGAAGATATCAAACACCGGCGTAGCAAAGATCCTGTGGATCCGTTTCACCACGTCGGCGACGGGCCAATGGAACTCGAATGGATACCACCGCCGCCAGGCCATCACCAGCATCCAACCCAGCGAGGCCGCCAGCTTAACCCACGCGCCATAGCTCTGCCACCACCGCAATCTCCGGTCGCTGGTCCGACCTGCGGCAAGACAGCCGAGAACGCCACCCAGGGCCGCACCGATCGTGCCAAGCACTATGTCAGTGCTTGTGGCTATCCGCGATGCGATGAAAATCTGCAATATCTCTATCAACAGCGACAAACCCAGCCCGCAAAACACCGCCCGAGCAATGCGCCGCAGCCAGCGATCGGTGCGAAATGCCACAAGGAAGCCGATCGGCAAGTACGTCGCCATCTTCATCACCAGCGCATAGAAACCCATCATCACATGATCGCAGAACGGTACGAAGTTGATCATACCGTGTCGATACCTGGCCATGATCTGTGAGAAGCTGATCGTCGGGTTCAGCGGGAGAAGCTGGTACAGCACCAGCAAACCCAGATACGTCCACAAAACACGATGGGCCAGGTCGGCCTGGCTGCGAGCAATGAACAGGTCACGAACCCAGCCACACAGCGCAGAACCCGCCACCCCCCACACCACCAGGCCAATCGCGCCTCCGATGCCCTGGGAGATCAGGTCATGTACGCTCGCGATCCGGTTGGCCGTGAAGATCTGTGAAAACTCCAGGCACGCGCTGATCGCGACACTTCCGACAAAAACCAGCGGCGCCTTGTACCATAGGCCTCTTCGAGTGTTCTCCCGAGACCAGGCGCCGATAGCCAGGAACGTCAGCGGGACTGCCATCGCAATGTTGGTGACCACATCCGACTTGCCCCAGCGGGCCTCGATCAGTAAATCCGTATGCCAGAACGCCTCCCACGCCTGCTCAAAGGTGATCCAGCGAAAATCAAACGGCACAAGCGAGCCGTAGAACAGCAGGCCAACGTAAACAAGCATCATCACCAGCAACGCCCGTCCGGCACGGGAGGGCGCCTCGCTTGATTGCGGCGCAACGGCACTAGTCCTGGCGACCGACCGAAACATCGTCGCGGCTGCGGCACCGCATGTCAGACCCACCGTCGCGGCAAGTTGGACGCCTGACCAACGCATGAACAATTCGGCCCACGACAGTTGGGCCTTGCGGTCAGGAGCCAGCAGAAAACGTACTGCCGGAAAGGTGAGTTCGTATTTCTCCACAGATGGCTTCAGACCCAGGTAGAGCATCCCCCAGGTACCGGCGATTACGAATGGCGCCGCGACAATCGCGGCCAGCACAGCGATAACATTTGCTCGCCTCCCCCGCCGCGATATCATTAAAGCAAGCGCCTCACAATGCAGACCAACCATCGCAACACCGGCCGTCAGGCAGATCGGCCCGGCCCACTTGAACGGCTCGTGGCGAATCAGCTCAACTAGATTATCCGTCCGGGTCCAGTCCATCACGCTCACCCAGGCCAGGCACAGCCATGGCAAGGCCCACAGGCCGATGATCGCGCCGCGTTTGAGCCCCCCGGAAAATCCGAAGCGACTGACACCCCCCACCGTCACGGCTGAGACTATGAGCACGAGCGACACCACCGCCTGAAGCCCGATGAAGCGGGCCATCATCTCCCAGTCGCCACCCCAGCCGAGCACCGGCGCGCCGACGATGTCCCCCAGGCTCTCGGTAGTAACCGCGAACCGCAGCAGCATCCAGCTAACCAGGCCGATAATTGCTGAGAAGACCGGCACGGCCTTCGCCAGTCGCGGCCTGTCCAGTAAAAGCCTGCCGACCCACGCGGGACCAAACCCAATCCAGACAAGCAGCACGGAGAACGCCAACTGGTAAACCCAGGTATGCCTGACGGGAAAAAGCTCCCGGACGTTGTAGGGCGCGCCAGGCCATTGACAGGCTTCCCGAATCGCCAACCACCCCCCTGCCACCGCCACGGTGAAAGTAAGCCCCGCCACCACAGGCCGAGCCGGCCGGTAGACGTCAATCACTTCGACACTGTCACAAGGCTCATGCAGGTCCATTGGAGCACTATACCAAAGCAATGCCAATCGAGGTATTGTTGGCGCATTTCTTGACGCTTTGGAAGACGCTATTTATGATGCGACGTGCCTTGTGGGTTACCCGGCCAGACCGGGATCGACGGCGAGTCATGACATGGAATACCTGCGACATCCAAGGCGACTTCGCGAGTTCCTGTTCGCATTGGTGCCATTCGGCCTGACGGTGGCGGCGGTGGTCGTTTACAGGCAAACGGGGGATTCCTGGCCCAAGGTCAACTTTGCCGCAAACTGGATTGGGGTAGCAACATTGGCCTGGTTCCTATATCTGCTTGTGTTTCGCAGCAACATCACTCACTGCCCACGATGCGGGAAAAAACTGACCCGACCGCGGCGAACGACCGACTTTGTCTGCGATGACTGCCAGGTAACATGGCTGTGCAAGGACAGGACCAACTAGCTCAGCGGGCCGGCTTGCCTTCGGGGGTGAAGTTGGTGGTCTTGTCGCCGTCGTATCTGGTCCAGCCGGCTAGCTTGCCGGACTTGTCGTAGTGGTACACATCCCGCCAGGTTTTGTCCGGGGAGGTCAGCATCTTGTGGACGTAGTTGCGGCTGAACTTCAGGCCAATAGCGCCGGGGTAAAGCAGGCGACTCATAAGCTCGATGTTGAACCACTCCAGGCGGTTCCGCTGGGAAACGCTCAGGCGTTTTTCGGGTGGGCCATCGCCGTCGAGTAAAGGCGTGAGACGCCAGCCGATGGAATCGTCACCAGCGAGGACACCGCCGGCAACCAGTTTGTCACGGGCGGCAGTTACGGCCCTGGTGTCCGCCGGGGGGGCGGCCTTCAGCATCGCGGTTATCCTGGCGGCGTTGGCGGTGTAGAGAGTCGGGGCGTTCTTGATGGCGTTGAGGGCTTGCTCGATGCAGTCCATGGCGGTTCGACCGGCCGGGATGGATCCTGCGCGTCGCCGCCCAGCCAGTGGTATGCCCCCGAGTCTCGGGCGAGGTCTGGTGAGCACGGCAGCCCCAGCTTTCATGGAAGCTCGCCAGGCGCGTTCTGCTTTGGTCGCGTCGTCGTAGGCGAGTTTGTATGCGGCCAGTCGCTCCTTGAGAGCCTTATCGGCTCCGGTGATTTTGTCCTTGTCGCCAGCCTTTTTTGCCGCGGCAAGGTCTTTGATTGCCTGATCGCGGCCCTGCTTTGCGGCATCGCGGGCGGCGAAAGCCTTCTCGCGGGTATTCCTGGGACCGGCCTCTCGGGCAAGGGCCCTTTCGAACTCCCTGGCTGCGATGGCAAGCTCGTTGAGTTTGTTCTTGGTCAAATGCCTGCGGAGCAGCCTGGCAGGCAGGTCGTCGCCATCGTCAGTCAAGGCGTCCAGCAGCGGTTTCCAGTCGGCAATGTCATAGGAGGCCGCTCGCGGGTCGGAGGTTGGATAGCCGATCGTCGAGTCACCGAAACTGTAATCCACCTCGGCGATACTTCCAGATTTGTCATACGTCCTGGCCTCGTTGGGCAGGAAGTACATCGTTACGAAACCCGGGGCCGAGTAGTACCTTCCGTTGTTGACGAACGCCCCGATATCGACGCGAGGCGACTGGATATCCGCCCCGGGCCAGACGGGCCGGCTTGGCGTGAACGCGATGCGGAGTTCGACGAGTGAGCCTTTCTCATTGAGCGGCTTGATCTGAACTTCGTTGGGGTCGCCCCGCAGAAGGGACCAGTGATAAGTCAGCGGCCTGCCTGACGAATCGGAACTTGCCTCGGCGGTGACAACCATTCGCCGAACCTTCTTCACGGATCGCCCGATTCGAGCGATGGCGCAGGGAGTATCGAAGAGAATCTCGGTCTTGCCCGGGTCGAACCAGTCCCGCCCGCTTTCGCTATGGATATCCTCGACGACATTAAGCTGGATCATCGGCGGGATCTCGTTGGGATCCATCGCGTGGGCCATCCGAACTATCGCCATTGCATCAATGTCTTTGCCATTGAATACGCTCGGGTGAGCCCTGCCCGTAAGGTAGTCGCCTCGCCCGTCGGCGCCGCGCATGCACGACCGCAGGATCATCTGGACAGTCGGCATGAGCAGGCCGGTGCTGATGAGTCGTTTTTTTGTCTCGGGCTTAAACGCTGCCAGCGTGAATGCCACCGCCTCCATAAACCGCTGATCGGAACCACTGGAGCCCTGCGACGTGATGAGGTACGGGAAGTTGGCGGGAAACAGATCGCCGTAACCGCCTCGCCCGTTGCGGCCCGGGTCGTGGTCGCGATGCTCGGGGTAGATATACAGATGGTTGCTGAGGTACTGCCGGTACAACAGGATGGCTGCGGCACGGGAGTACATTGCCTGCCGAGAATTGCTGCCGAACGCCGTGGGCCGGGAAGCAGTAGAGCTGTTGCCGAACGTAACGTCGCGTGACAGCGTGCGAACCTGCAGGCCCCAATCGCGCCGGCGCTGCCTTTCCTGATCGGTGTACTGGATTATC
>Ga0272444_10006252_pt1 | contig 10196 bp, 5 predicted proteins | sample SSMForm13_FD_201033 | JGI IMG/M metagenome (GOLD analysis project Ga0272444, IMG submission 201033) | Marine sediment archaeal communities from Little Sippewissett salt marsh, Falmouth, MA, United States - SSM-Form-13 | ecosystem: Environmental > Aquatic > Marine > Wetlands > Sediment ...
GGCAAGAAGTGCAAGACCACCCTGCCGGGCAATACCACTGACCGTCCCGCCGACCTGGTTAATCGGATCTTCACCGCCAGCCGTCCCAATCAGCTTTGGGTGGCCGATCTGACCTACGTGGCGACCTGGCTCGGCTTTGTTTATGTCGCCTTTGTCATCGACGTATTTGCCCGCATGATCGTGGGGTGGCGGGCTTCCAATTCATTGCGGACCGACCTGGCCTTGGACGCCCTGGAGCAGGCTCTATGGGCCCGTGGAGACATCGAGGGCCTGGTCCATCACAGCGACCGCGGCTCTCAACATCTCTCGATTCGTTACACCGAGCGCCTGGCAGAGGCTGGCGTCGAGCCTTCGGTGGGCAGCGTGGGCAATTCTTACGACAATGCTTTGGCCGAGACGGTGATCGGCCTTTACAAGACAGAGGTGATTAGAAGGCGGGGCCCTTGGCGTAACCTTGATGCGGTGGAATTCGCCACCTTGGAATGGGTCGATTGGTTTAACAACCGCCGGCTGCTCGAGCCCATAGGAAACATTCCACCCGTGGAACTCGAGATGGCATACTATCAGTCACTACAAACCCAGGCCATGGTGGCCTGACTCAAACAAAAGAGCCTCCGGAAAAACCGGGGCGATTCAGCCGACCCCATAGATCATTGAAAGGAAAAACGCCTTACGAAGTGCTCAGAGAAAAGCTACAATCGGCATGATCAATGTGCAGCGAGGTCTGAGTCCTCACACCTGAGAGTCACCCCCGCTATGGAAGCTGGAGTGATTGACAGGCTAATGAGCTTTGAGGATTTGGTGGGCCTGATAGATCAGCGCGAAGAACAGATCAAGCAATCAAACTGAGACACTACCAAAGCTTGACCGGCAGTGACAGCGATAGCTATAATAAATAAATTAAGGGTGTTTGTGGACGGAAGCCGCATGCTACACGACTTGCCATCAGGGCAAGAGCGGTTCTCCCAAAGCCTGGCACGGCCATGCCCCTCTTGGGGGAGCAAAAGGGCGTTTATTTTACAACCAAAGAAAAACATGGAAACAGTGAGCCTGTCTTGAAATCCTCGCGTATATACCTTAGCGTGTGCCTGCCTTTTGCAACCCTGATCCTAGCCACTCCGGCCCATGCCTACGTGGACCCCGGCACCGGCGGGATGTTGTATCAAACCGTGGTCATGGCCGGCGTTGCGGTGGCCGGTTTTTTTGCGGTTTTCAGGAACAAGATCAGGTCTCTGTTCTCGGGTCGCAAAAAAAAGGACGCAGGTGACGGTGCAACCCACGACTAGGCCTCGCCTGGATTTCCATCCCAACTCCTACATAGACCCTCTGGCCCGGGTTTTTCGTCTGGAGGGGCAATACTTCCGGGGATTTTTCCCCAAACAAGCTGATTTCTTCAGGCAGCTATTGCAAAACCAGGAAGTGACCCGCTTGCAGGACCAGGGCAAGCTCATCGGCTGCCAGGTGGTGGAGGACCTGGACCTGCCGGAATTCGGCCTAGTGGTCAAACATCCCCTGGTGCAGACCCTCAGTTTTTGTTTTGAATGGCCCATGGCCATGCTCAAAAGGGCCGCCTTGCTCACCCTGGAAATAGCCCAGAGCTTCTGCCCCCATGGTGTCACCCTGCAGGACGCCACCAGTTACAACGTGTTCTTTCAGGGGACCCGCCCGATATTCATAGACCTAAGCTCCCTGGCCCCGGACGGGAGCAGCCTGCTCTGGCCCGCCTACGGCCAGTTCTGCCAATTTTTTTTGTTCCCCCTGTATCTGCACGCGGCCGGCAAATCCTCGGCAGCCCTGAAGCTGCTGGCGAACAGCCCCAACGGCTTGGAGGGCCCGGAGGTGGCCGCCCTGCTGGGGCCGCTGGACAAGCTGCGGCTCAAAGGATACCTGTCCCGCCTGGCATTGCCAGAGTTCATGGCCAGGCATTTCGCCTCCCTGCGCGACCGAAGCAAGATGGGCGACAAGTCCTCCGAGCTGGCCCAAAGAGTAGATCTTCCGGCGGCCCGGGGCAGATTCCTCGCCTCTCTGCAAAAAACGGTTCAGGCCATAAACGCTCCCCCCAAACCCGGCAACTGGACGGATTACTACCGGGAAACCGACGAACAGGTGCTTGCCCGCAAGATGAGCCTGGTGGAGCGGGTTTTCGAGGAATCCCGGCCGGCCCAGGTGGTAGACGTGGGCTGCAACTTGGGCGAGTTTTCTCTATTGGCGGCTCGCCACCAGGCCTCGGTCATCGCCCTGGACAGCGATCACGACTGCGTGAACCGCCTGTACCAACTGGCGGAGCAAGAGGGGGCGGAGGTGTTGCCCCTGGTGGTGGATGCCCTGAACCCCTCGCCGGATCTCGGCTGGCTCAACCGGGAATACCCCTCCCTGCTTAAAAGGGTGAAGGGTGATATGGTGCTGGCCCTGGCCCTGCTGCATCACTTTATCTTCAGCGGAGGACAGGACTTCCCCCGCTCGGTGCAGGCGCTAAAGGCCTACCAGGCCGGCTCCCTGCTCATTGAATACGTGGATCAGGGCGATCCCATGACCAACAAGCTCCCCCGCCGGCCCGGGGTGGACTACGCCTGGTACAACGAGCGGGTGTTCCTGCAGACCCTCGAAGATGAGTATGCCAAGGTGGAGCTTCTGGAGCGTCTGAGCCCCACCCGTTCGCTTTACCTGGCCGCGTGAGGAGGGCCCGCCAACTGATGTCGGGTTGCGTTGATATGATTAGCCATACAGGCCCCGCCTAGGCCTATGGCCCACCGCGCGATCGAGGGGAATCCCGGCATGAAAAATCATTGGCCCCGCTGGTGGAAGACCTTCCTGTTCCTGGGGCTAGGGGTCCTCTTGTTCCACTACGCCCTCTGGCCGGTGGCCTGGCGCTGGGCCATCGCGCCTTCGGTGGCGCCGGAGCAAACCGGCTGGGTGGTGGTCAGCCGGGGAGCCACTGGAGTCGGCGAGACCCTCGGCCAGCAGGTCGGCCTGAAAGGGCCCCTGCGCCTGGACCGGGCCAACACCTCGCTCCTGGCCTTTGGAGTGTGGCAGGCCCCCGAGACGGGCATCTACCGCTTCCGGCTCAAGGTGGCGGACGCCGGCATTTTGTACCTGAACGGCCAGCCCATAGATTACTTTCAAAGCGACGAGGTTGCCGTCAGGAACCGGGGCATGGCCTACCTGTCCCCCGGCCCTTGCCTCCTGACCGTGGAGCTACGCAACCACCAGGGCGAGGGCCGGGCCTCGGTGGAGATAAAGCCTCCCGGGGCCGCTTCATACCAGGTCTTGCGCGCCGAGGCGGTCCACACCCCCATGCTGCCCCACATGGGCCTGTATTGGCGCCTGATCCGGCTGGCGGAAAACACCCGCCCCATGAGGGTGTTCTGTGTCTGGGCGGCGCTGCTTTTGTGGTATCTCACCGCCCTGCTCGGCGTCTCCCCCTGGCAGGTGCTCAAGGGCCTGGGCAAGCGACTCAAGACCAATCCGATCACCCGGTTCTCGGCCGGCCGGACGACCCTGCGCCTGATAAACCTTTGGTTCCTGGTGGTGCTGGCCGAGGTTGCCCTGGAAGTCCTGTTCCAGTTGTCCAAGCACTCCTTTCTTTCCAGCCTCTCTCCCTTGGACATCGCGGCCATGGCCGTCAACACCCTCACCATGCTCATGGCCCCCGGGGTGGCCGTTTTGGGCGTGCTCTACCTTGTGGGTTACGCCGCGGCCAGCCGTTGGCCCGGGTTGTCCTCTGGGTTGCAGTACGGCGCCCTGATCCTGATTTGCTTCTGTTGCCTCAGCCTGGCCCTGGTCCATGTCGACACCTGGGTCTACGGCGCCTTTGAGGTGAACTTGGCCAAGACCTCGGTGCCGACCCGTTTCTTTTTATTGCTGGTCATGATTTACTTGACCCTGCTGCTGGCCTGGAAGATCGGCACCTTGGGACAGAGGCAAGGCTCCAGGCTCTCCTGGCTGCCCCTGGCCCTTTTCGGCCTGTTGTTGGCCATTTCCCTGGCCAGCGGCCTCGGCAACTACCGAAGCTATTGCCCAACGATTACGGACCAGGTCCTGGCCGACAAAAAGATCGTGGATCTGCCCAACATCTTTCTGATCTCGAGCGATGGCCTTGACCTGGAACCCATGAGCGTCTACGGATTCGGACTCAAAACCACCCCCAACCTGAAACGTCTGGCCGCGTCCAGCTATGTCTACTACGCGGCCTATGCCAACTCCTCGGCCACCCGCATGAGCATCGCGGCCCTGCTCGCGGGCGTCCACCCCTTCACCAACAAGGTGATGCACAAGTACGATGTCCTGTGGGGGCAGTATTCCCTTAATCATCTGCCGGGAATCCTGGCCCGCATGGGTTATTACTGCATCGATATATCGGATGGATATTACGCCACCCCCAGCGTCTTCAACCTGCGGGGCGGCTTTCACCGCGAAAACGCAAGCCAGAGGGATTTACGCCTGGCCGGGCCCTGGTGGAGCCTCCGGGTGGCGTTCAATCGTTCCTGGCCGCTGTTTCAGTCGCTCCTGGCCCGGGTAACCCACCGGTGGGTGGCCTTGGCGGGGTTTGCCGAGGTTTTGCAAAGTGAAAAGCCCCTGGTGTTGCGCAAGGCAAACCCAAATGCCCAGGAGTGCGACGCCCCCCAGGTGGCCAGCCTGATCAAGGACATCCGCACCCAAAGCCGTCCCATATTCGCCCACGTGCATTTGATAGAAACCCATCCCGGCGTATACGGCTGCGGCGGATACATGGCCCTGAGACAATTTTCCCGGGGGACCCAAACCAGGCCCAGCCAGGACGAATTCTACTACGACGCCCTGCTGAACATGGACGCCTATGTGGGCCAGGTGATAGACGCCCTGCGCCAAACCGGAAAGTGGAAAAACACCTTGTTGGTTTTCAACACGGATCACAACCGGCGTTGGTCATCCATGTATCCATTGCCCCTCATCGTGCACCTACCGGGCCAGGTCAGGGGCTACAAAGTGACCGAGCCGGTCCAGTTCATCGACATAGCACCCTCTATCGTGCACTATCTGGGCCTGGCCGTTCCCGGATGGATGGAGGGCCAGCCCATCTTCCCCTATGGGGAAATTGCCAAGCTTGGCGAACGCAAAATAGTGACGTTCCAAATAGAGCACAAGCAATCCCGCCCCATTGCCTTCAAGGTCATCACCAGGGATACAAGTCACACCATTCGCCTGGAAAACAGCAGGCAAGGAGACTCTTGCCCTCCCCGGTCGCTCTACGCCGAGGCGTTGCCCACGGCCGAGCAAAAGCAGGCGCTGCGTGATTACTTGTTCGGATTCATGGCCCAGCGGGGACTCGAGCGGCTGGCCCAAGTGGTGAGGAGCCACCAGGAATAGCCGCCTTCCTGACGGCGCGCCGGCAACGCCCTGTTGATCTCGCCATCCAATTTTTGCTATGGTTCAATTCTGTTGCGGCCCTCGGCTGGTAAGGGGGCCGGCGTGGCTGGGGAATTCAGGTGGGGGCCTTCACTACAGCCAAAAGCACCTCCTGACAAAAATATAATAACTTCAAAGCGCCAAGGGGTGCGGTGGGTCCCGTGAAAAGTCGATTGGGCCGACGGAGGCGCAAGGCAGCCTGGCCCAATCCGGGGGAACAAAAAGTACCATGCCCAAACTGCATGCCGGCAAGGCACCCGCCTTTTGTATGGCTGTTGCTCTGACCTTGCTGCTCGCGATTAATGCCAAGGCCCTTAATCACGGCCCCAAACCCAACGTCGTTTTCATCCTGGTGGATGACCTGGGATGGAAGGATCTCGGCATCCAGGGAAGTGTTTACTACCAAACGCCGCACATGGATCACCTGGCCGAGTCTGGCATGCGGTTCACCGACGCCTACACGCCAGCGCCGATGTGCTCGCCCACCCGGGCGGCCATCATGACCGGCAAACATCCCACCCGTCTCAAAATAACCGACTGGATCCCAGGAGACAATTCCCAGACATGCAAGCTGGTTAGTCCTTCGACCCGATGTCAACTCCCCCTGGCGGAAAAAACCATCGCAGAGGTCCTGAAAAGTTACGGTTACAAGACCTTCTTTGCGGGCAAATGGCACCTGGGATCGTGCGGGTCCTTTCCCGAAGACCACGGCTTCGACCTTAACAAAGGGGGAAACGACTTGGGGCATCCCGTGGGAGGATACTATGCTCCCTACCAAAACCCCCAACTGGAAGACGGCCCTCCCGGAGAATATCTAACCGACAGGTTGACCAAGGAATCCATCCGGTTCATGGAAAAAAACCAAAACCAACCTTTTTTCATCTTCCTTTCCTTTTATGCGGTTCACTGGCCGATACAGGGATGCAAGCGGTTATTGGCCGAAAACCAGCAAAGAAAAAAGCATCAAAAGCATTCCGGACCGCCAAACAGAAAAGAAAGGGGGGCCACCACTAAGCTGTGGCAGGACGACCCTGCCTATGCCTCCATGGTCCAGGCGGTCGACGAAAACGTGGGCCGGTTTTTGGCCAAACTGGCTGAGCTTAAACTGGCCGACAGGACCATCGTGATCTTGACCTCGGACAACGGAGGTCTTGCCACCTTGGCCACCAAGTGTTCCATTCCCACCTCCAACGCTCCACTGCGGACCGGTAAAGGTTGGTGCTATGAAGGAGGCATCCGAGTTCCCTTGATCATATATGCCCCGGGAGTCACCCGAGGTGGGAGCACCTGCACAGTGCCGGTGACCAGCATGGACCTCTTCTCCACGATTCTGGACCTGGTCGGCCTGCCTCTCCAGCCCAGCCAACACATCGACGGATTGAGTTTGCTACCGCTGATGCAAGGCAAAACATCGTTGGGTCGCAAGGCAATTTATTGGCACTATCCCCATTACAATGGATGCAGGGGGACTCCCAGTGCCGCCATAAGGGTGGGAGACTGGAAGCTGATCGAGCTGTATGAGCAAAATAAAGTTGAGTTATACAACCTTAAAAACGATATCGGCGAGGAGAGAGACCTTTCCGCCGCCTATCCTGCCAAGGTCAAAGAACTGCGCGGCATGCTGCACGCCTGGCAAAAGAAGGTGGGAGTAACCCCTCCCAAGGTCAATCCCATGTTTCGCCAATACGGATCGCCCCAATCGCTCCATCTGGGCCCCTAAAATTTAGGTTGGCCGCCCGAGGCGATTGTGGTGGCGCAGCCGGACACACGGCCCTCATGAAATATGCGGGCTAGGTGTAGATGCTGGTGTAGATGCTAAAGAGGTTGTTCACACGGATCCAGTTTTGGAGACTGGTGGTTGAAGAAATCACCAAATCCAAGCTGGGAGAGCCGCATGAACAACCATCATCAGAATGCCAGGACCACGTTTCATAGTCGAGCCCTGATCATGCAAAGAGTTTTGAAGAAAGGAAAGAGCGTGCGGGAGGTGCCCGGGGGTTTGGGTGTGAGCCAGCGCACGGTTTACAAGTGGCTGACCCGCTACAGAGCCGGAGGGCAGGACGCTCTGTATAATCGAAGCTCCCGGTCCCGCCGCAGCCCCCGGCGTTTGCCGGTTGGGCGGGTGGCCACCATCGCGGCCATGCGGCGCATGCGCATGAGTTGCTTGCAGATATTTTTTTCTCTTTCCACGCCTCTTTCCTCGGTGACTCTTGAGCTGCGGCGTTTGGGTCTGAATCGTTTGCCACGCCTGGAACCAAAACCGCCGGTGATCCGTTACAAGTACAAGGCTCCCAGCGAGATGATTCATTTGGATGTCAAGAAGTTAGACAAGTGGGCCACCGCGTCCATGGCGACCGCTCCAGGCGGGGGCGCGGGACGGGCTGGAAATATCACCCTGCAGGTCGGCCAGCGGCCCATCATGGTGGTGGGCAACTCCGGCGGCGACCCGGCCATGCTGCAGTACACCGCCTCCGGACCCGCCTATGACCGCAAGTCACACATGGCCCGCCAGAACGAATGGACCCTGATCAACATGAAAAACGACTTCGCTCAGGCGTTTCCCACGGCTGTAAAATGAGGCCAAAGGCGGAGGCGGCGGCATAAGAACGACGACAGGCGGAGGCCGACTTTGGACCGAGGACTTATCAGAGGGTTCAGTCTGGGAGTGTTTATGCTATTGGCCGTGGCCTTGAGCTGGGGGCTTTCCCCGGCCAAGCCGCCGGCCGACATCAAATCCCAGGGCGAGTACACCGGCAGCAAGAGCTGCCGCCAGTGCCATGAACGGTTTTATCAGTTGTGGGCCAGCTCTCATCACGGCACCGCCATGCAGGCCTACAGCGACGCCTTTGCCGCCGCCAACCTCACCCCCCAGCCGACTCCTCTCGAGATCCAGGGCAACACCTATCAGGCCCAGGTGAGCGCTGGCCAGGGCTGGGTGGTGGAAAAGACCGCCCAGGGAGAGAAACGTTTTCCCATCAAACACGTCCTGGGCGGCAAAAACATCTATTACTTTCTCACGCCCATGAAAAAGGGCCGTTTGCAGACCCTGCCCTTGGCCTATGACCTCAACAAGAGAATTTGGTTCGACACGGCCAAGAGCGGCATCCGCCACGCCGGCGACCAGCCGGTGGACTGGCGCGACGCGGCCTACACCTTCAACACCTCCTGCCACGGCTGTCACATCAGCCAGTATTCCCTGAACTACAACCCCGCGACCGGGCTCTACCGCACCACCTGGAAGGAGCCAGGCATCAATTGCGAAACCTGCCACGGCCCGGGCGAGGCCCACATAAAGGTGTGCCAGGCGGTCCCCAAGGGAACGGTGCCCGAGGACCTGAAGATCTCCCGGGGCGGCCACGACTTCACCCATGACCAGAACAACGCCACCTGCTCCACCTGCCACGCCAAGGCCACCCCGCTCACCCAGGGCTTTACGCCGGGCGACAACTTCTGGGACCACTTTGATTTAGTCACTCTGGAGCACCCCGACCACTACCCCGACGGCCGTGACCTAGGCGAGAACTACACCTACACCACCGCCCTGATGAGCCCCTGCGTCAAGGCAGGCAAGCTGGACTGCACCCACTGCCACACCTCCAGCGGGCGCTTCCGCCAGAAGAAGGACCCCAACCAGGCCTGCCTGCCCTGTCACGCCGAGAGGGTGAACAACGCGCCCACCCACACCCGGCACAAGGCCGGCAGCCCGGGCAACCAGTGCATCTCCTGCCACATGCCCATGACCACCTTCGCCAACATGACCCGTAGCGATCACTCCTTGCTGCCGCCCACCCCGGCGGCCACCCTCAAGTTCAACTCGCCCAACGCCTGCAACTTTTGCCACAAAGACAAGGACGCGGCCTGGGCCGACAATCTGGTGCGCGCCTGGCACAAGGACGATTACCAAGCGCCGGTGCTATACCGGGCTGGGTTGATCCAAGCGGTCCGCCAAAGGGATTGGTCACGCCTGCCGGAAATGCTGGACTATCTGTCACGACCGGAGAGCGACCCGGTCTTTGCCACCTCGCTCATCCGCCTGCTGGATACTTGCCCCCGGCCAAGCAAGTGGCCGGCCATGCTCGAGGCGGCCCAAAATCCCTCGCCCCTGGTGCGGAGCGCGGCTGTGGCCTCCTTGGGCGGCTGGCCCTCTCCCCAGGCGCTCCAGGCGCTGTTCGCCGGCCTCAAAGACCCGCGCCGCCTGGTGCGCATCCGCGCCGCCCAAAGCCTGGCCTCCTATCCCCGCCAAGGCCTGAGCCAGGAGCAGGCCGCCATCCTGAGGGCCGCCACCCAGGAGATGCTGGCCTCCCTCGTGGCCCGGCCCGACACTTGGCCGGCCTATTACAATGTGGGCAACTACTACCTGCAGCGGGGTATGCCGAAAAAGGCCATTCACGCATATCAAGTGGCCCTGGAGCTGGAGCCAAGGGCGGTTATACCCCGGATCAACCTGGCCATGGCCTATGCCCGCGGCGGGGAACAGATGCGGGCCAACCAAGAGCTCAAACGGGCCCTGGAGTTGGAGCCGAACAACGCGGCAGCCAACTTCAACCTGGGGCTCTTGGCGGCCGAGTTGGGAAATGCCGAGGAGGCTGAAGAGCGCCTGCGCGCCGCGCTCAAGGCCGACCCCCAGATGGCGGCAGCGGCCTATAATCTGGGCCTGCTGCTCCTTGAGAAGCGGCCAAAAGAGGCCGAGCAGGTGTGCCGAAAGGCTTTTGAACTGCAACCCAACCCGCGCTACGGCTATGCCCTGGCCTACATGATGGTACAGGGAGGCCAAACCTTCCAGACCACGGAGCTACTCAAATCCATAAGCC